>Ga0074199_1000259_pt1 | contig 101468 bp, 78 predicted proteins | sample EPASupsiteSAE347_FD_64528 | JGI IMG/M metagenome (GOLD analysis project Ga0074199, IMG submission 64528) | Bioremediated contaminated groundwater from EPA Superfund site, New Mexico - Sample SAE3-47 | ecosystem: Environmental > Aquatic > Deep subsurface > Groundwater > Contaminated ...
CAATGTCGCAATCTGGTTGCACATAATAGCTACATTGACGACCACGAAAAAGATATAATTCGAGTGAATTATCGAAGCATTTTGAAACAAATCGGTGTAATCGAATAATTTTTCCACTCATACCAAACCCACTTCCCTTGCATCATCCCTTACGCCTCTCCCGTAACAATGCTCACAGAGCTTCACGCCCGCCTCGCGATCGAGCCACACTGCCTTAGCAACACCGCAGACCGAACACTGCCCGATATCAGCGGTCACCCGACTGCACCGGGAGATCTCCACGGCTCCGGGCAGCGGGACCGAGGCGGTCTGCTCCGCTTTCACCGACTCGTTGAAGCACGTGCGGCAGATCCTCCGTGCCTGCTGCTGGTCCTTTGGCCGAGCCCGGCACTGTTGCAGTCAGCTGGTTTGGATTATCTTTTATGCTATCAAGGTGAAAGGAATTTAAAACGCGCATTGAAGAAAACTACTAATTGCCCGCGCACACAGGAAGAACTAATCAATTCTCACTTAAAACAGAATGCGCGACAAACGGAGGGCATTTAACCCTCCGTGATGACGCCCCGGCCGGGACTTGAACCCGGGTCAAAAGCTCCGGAGGCTTCTAGGATGTCCACTACCCTACCGAGGCACGTTCATACCCTGCACGAATCCATGCAAAGTACCACATAACTAACACTGTGTATCCTAATAAAGTTCGCGCTAAAAAAAAGAGCGACGCTAGAGATGCTTCAGGTGGTACTGGTGCCAGATCTTGCAGGCCCCCTCGTGGCTCACCATGCACGGCCCCACCGGCGACCGCGGCGTGCAGACCTTGCCGAATAACTTGCAGTCCGAGGGCTGGGCAAGCCCCCGCAGGATCCTGTCGCAGCTGCAGGCCGAATGCTTGGTGATATGTTTGAACTCGATATTGAACTTCTTCTGCGCATCGTACTGCCCGAACTCTTTTTTCAGCCGGAGCCCCGAGCCCGGGATGACGGGAAATCCGCGCCACTCCACGTCCGAGGGCTCGAAGACGCGGTACATGATCTCTTTCGCCTTCGTGTTCCCCTCGCGACTGACCGCCCGGGGATAGGCGTTGTCCACCCGGTGCGTGCCCTCCTTCACCTGTTTCACGAGCATCAGCAGGCCCAACAGGATGTCCTCGGCCTCGAAGCCCGCGACCACCTGCGGCACCGGGAAGTGCTCGTACTCCTGGTAGCCCATCACCGTACAGACATGGCCCGGCAGCATGAACCCGTGGAGCTTGGCCTCGCCCTGACTAAGGAGCCACTCCATCGCGGGCGGCACGATGCGATGGCAGCAGAGGATCGAGAAGTTCTCGGGCGGCTTTGAAAGGATCGTGGCGGCAACGGTCGGGGCCGTAGTCTCGAAGCCCACGGAGATGAAAACCACTTCCTTGTTGGTCTTCTGCGCAATCTCCACGGCCTTGTGCACGCCCTGCACTACGCGGACATCGCCCCCGCAGGACTCCATCGAGCCCTTGGTCCCCGGCACCCGCAGCAGGTCGCCGTAGGTCGCGACGATGCAGTCCTTCTCCACGAGGTCGAGCGCCGCGTCGATCTCGCCCTGCGGCGTGATGCAGACCGGGCAGCCGGGCCCCATCACGATCTTCAGCCGCTCGGGCAGCAGGCTGCGCAGGCCGGTCCGGGCGATCGCGGCCTCGTGCGTGCCGCAGATGTGCATGAAGGTCATGTCCCGGTCCACCAGCTCGTGCAGCATGGCTGCGATCTCGTTGCCCGTCGCCATAAGTCTCAAAAGTATTTTCCGTTGCATCAGATAAGAGTACGGGTATGGACGCGGCCAGCCTCGATATCAGCAGTCTTAACATCAACTACCTCTACGGACTCCTCATCCTGATCGCCGGGATCGCCATCGCGGGAATAGCGCGGGTCGCGATCCGCTGGCTGAACGTAGTGGCCCAGGAGACCGAGACCAAGTGGGACGACATCATCGTCGCCGCTATCGGGACGCCGCTGCAGGTCACGATCGTGGCCATCGCGGTCTACGCGGCCCTCAACATGATCGGCATCCTGCCGCTCAACTACCCGGGCCTTCTCGACGACCAGATCATCACGGCCTTCTGGATCATCATGGGCGCGTGGATCATCTCCTCGTTTCTGCACGATATCATCCGGGTGTACGGCCACGAGTTCGCGGAGAAGTCGGACAGCGACTGGGACGACCGGCTCGTGGAGCTGCTCGAGCTGATCGTCAAGTACCTGGTCTGGTTCGCGGCCCTGATGATGATCCTCTCGACCTTTAAGATCGACATCACCCCGTTCCTCGCAGGCGCCGGGATCGCGGGCCTCGCCCTTGCGCTGGCGGCCCAGGACATCATCTCAAACTTCTTTGGCGGGGCCATCATCACGATTGACAAGCCTTTCACGGTCGGCGACCGGGTCAAGGTGGACAATTATTACGGCGATATTATCAGCATCGGCCCGCGGAGTACCCGGATCCGGACGCTGGACAACCAGATCGTGACGATCCCGAACAACAAGATCACCACCAACGTGATCACGAATTACTCCCAGCCGGATGTCAAGCTCCGGATCACGATTCCGGTCTCCGTTGCCTACGGGACCGATCCCGAACGGGTCAAGGATATCCTGATGGAGATCGCAAAGAACACCATCAGGAAGACGGATTACCTGCTCGATGACCCCGCCCCCACGGTCTTCTTCTCGGAGTTCGCCGACTCGAGCCTGAACTTCATCCTCCGGGTCTGGATGAAGAAATACAACACGCCCGACGAAGTGAAAGATACCATCAACCTCCAGATCGCCAAGCGCTTTGCCGAGGAGAACATCGAGATCCCCTTCCCGCAGATGGACGTCCACATGAAAAAGTAAGCCGCCCTTCTGCCCTTTTTTTCGCCCGTCACAATCGCACGGTTTATCATTGTCCGGCGCAACCATTCCACCATGTACGGGATCTCCTCGTTCTGCCTCCATGACCGGCCGCTTTCTGAAGCGCTCGACACGCTTCTGGCCCTGACCAGCCGGATCGAGATCATGGACGAGGGGCTCCATTACCTTGAATCCCCCGAATGCCTCCTCTCCTACAACTGCCGGTTCTCGTTCCACGCGCCGAGCCGGGGCACCAATCTCGCGAGCCTGCTGGAACCGATCCGTGAGGCGAGCGTGCGGGTGATGGCGCAGTGCATGGCGATCGCGGGCGAGGTGAACGGCAGCGTGGTGGTCCACCCGGGCTACTTTGCCTGGCCCGAGGAGCGGAAGAAGGCGGAGGCGCAGCTGGGCCGGTCGCTCGCGGAGCTCGCCCTCGTCTCCCGCGACACCGGGGTCCCGTTCTATGTGGAGAACATGGGCGACTGGGAGTACTTCCTCTTCAAGACCCCGGAGGAACTCCCGCTGATCGGCGACGCGCTCTTCGCGCTGGATGTCGGCCACGCCCACCAGATGAAGTGCCTCGACGCCTTCCTCAGCATCCCCGCGTCCCACTACCACCTGCACGACAATGCGGGCGACGCAGACACCCACCTCGGGGTGGGCGAGGGCACGATCGACTTTTCCCGGGTGATGACGGTGGTCCGGGCCACCGGGATCGAGCCGGTCATCGAAGTGACGAACCTCGGCGCAGCGAAAGCGAGCATGGAGCGGCTGGACGCGATCCGGTGAGGGGCCGGGCCCAGAAGGCCGGGAGAACGGCCGCCGACCGCTCCGCAATGTTTTATAGGGATTACTCACAACGTAGTTAGGCAACCCGCACCGGACAGATATCCGACGGTTGTTATGTGCCTATGTGACACAGCCCGGCAGTGTGCCTCCTTGGTAAGGAGGAAGTCGCGAGTTCAAATCTCGCCATAGGCTCTTTGGAAAATCATTCTTTTTTTTCGTATTCAGTACCTGCAGCTACCGCTCCCTGCCTGAGACCGACAGGGAAATGGCAACCATGGTTAGTGAGACTATCGATCACCGCAAGGAAAAAAAATCCGGATCAATCGGGATTGCATCTGATGTGCGGTTCGGCCGGGGTTCCGGAACCCGGTGACCGGATACCGGGAAACGTCAGTCAGGTGTACGCACGCAGAACCGGGTGGATGGCAGGACATCCGGTCCCCGTACACTGACGGGCCCGGCCATTCAGGTGCGGCGTACGGGGGTGGTGAACCCGGTCCCGCCGCAGGACGGGCACGGCACCCCCACCTTCATGAATGCCTTGCCGGACCCGTTGCAGTGGGGGCAGGTCTTGAGGGGCCTCATCACCGGGTTCTTCCCGACGCCCCGGCAGACAAAGCAGGGATCCCCGGACACGAGGTCGCGCCCCGATCCCCCGCAGAATGCACACGGCTCATCGGCGATCTCCGGGCCAACCGTCCCCGGGCCCCCGGTCGTTCCATCAGTCATCGGTACAAGATGGACACTCCGGATTTAAGAACAACCCGGTTTTGTTCCGGGAAAAATGTGCGGCAGGACGGGGGAGCCGGGATACCCGGCAGACCGCTTTTTTTATATTTTTTTTATGCGGTATTTTTTTGGCCGGGCCGATCTGCGGGATCATGAGGTTCCTGGCGTAACGGCGGGGCGGGCCGGGCATGGCCCGCAGTATACGGACACGTCCGGCCGGGATCCGCGGGCAACGCTGGAGAAATATACGGGTGCCCCGGGCCAAGGGGAGATTCCGGGATTATATGCCTTTGAGCTCGTCAACGAACTTTCCGATCTTCCCGATCACCGCATCGTGGTGGTCGAGGCTGACAAAGACCCGGCCGTCTGAAATATGGATCGTGCTCAGGAGCGCCGCATCGTGCAGCCCGTCAAACCGGGTGATATTCTGCTCGGAAAGAAACTGGCGGATTTTTCTGGACTTCGTTTTCTCGTATCCCGACAGTAGTTTGGGTCTTCCACGTGGCATAGAAAAACATAGCGTTAATTCCTATATAAATTTTTATTCTCCGTACCGGGTGATGCGGGCGAAAAACGGTCCGGATCCCCGCTGGAATCCCCCGGTCCGCTGCGGGGCGGCCTGTATATTTTCCCGGGGCCCGAAGTCAGCGCAGGATCACGATCAGGTCGCCGGTAGAGGTGATTGCGTACCGGGCGAGCAGGCGATCGTCCGGGAGCGTGCAGTCGCGCCCGAATACCTCGCGGAATTTCTTCCGGACCGCGCCGCAGTACCCTTCCGGGGCATGTCTCCGCACCATGAAAGCCGATGTCATGGGATTGCATGGTTGCAGGCAGGTTAAGAACGCACGGCGCATGCGGGGCGAAAGTGCACCGGAACCGGATGCATGCACTTTATCGTGGATCTTTTCCAACAGATAAGGGCATAACCAAGGTGAACCATGAGACAGCAGACAGCGACACCGGCCGGGGCACAAGCGCCCGCCGGCCGCAGGTACCGCTTCGCACCGCGGATGGCAAAGACCCCCCGGTCATTCATCCGTGAGATCCTCAAGGTGACCGAAGACCCCCGCATCATCTCGTTTGCCGGCGGCCTTCCGAACCCGGGACTTATCGATGTCGACGGCGTAGCCCGGGCCGCGGAAGCCGTACTCAGAGAGGACGGCCGGGTGGCGCTGCAGTACTCCACGACCGAGGGGTACCGCCCGCTCCGCGAGTACATCGCGGACCGGTACCGGACGCGGCTCGGACTTACGATCCCGCCCGACGAGATCCTGATCACCAACGGTTCGCAGCAGTGCCTGGACCTGATCGGCAAGGTCTTCATCGGGACCGGCGACCACGTGGCCATCGAGAAACCCGGCTACCTCGGGGCCATCCAGGCCTTCTCGCTTTACGAACCGACGTTCCACCCGATCCTCCTTCACGAGGACGGGCCGGACCCGGTCCAGCTGGCGCACACCCTGAAAACCTGTCCCGTCCGGCTCTTTTACGGTGTCCCGACCTCGCAGAACCCCTCGGGCGTGACCTACACGGCGGAGCGGCGGAAGGAGATCGCGGAGATCCTCGCCCCGTACGACACGGTCTTTGTCGAAGACGATGCCTACGGCGAACTGAACTTCGACGGCAACGCCATGCCCTCCATGCGCTCGTTCCTGCCGGACCGGACGGTCATCACCGGCTCGTTCTCCAAGATCCTGGCGCCCGGGATGCGTATGGGATGGGTCGTTGCCCCGCCCGCGATCATGGAGCAGCTCGTCACCGCCAAGCAGGCCTCCGATCTCCACTCCAACTACCTCTCGCAGCGGATCGCGTACCAGTACCTCACGCACGAGGACATCAACGAAAAGATCGCGGCGATCCGGGCCCAGTACCGGGCGCAGGGCACCCTCATGGCGCAGCTGGTAGAGGACCTCATGCCGGCATCCGTCACCTGCATGGTCCCAAAGGGCGGCATGTTCGTCTGGGTCACGCTGCCGGACGGCATCTCATCGATGGAGGTCTTCGAGCACGCCATCAGGGAGCAGGTCGCGGTCCTGCCCGGCATTCCGTTCTACACGGACGGAGGCGGCACCAACACCCTCCGCTTGAACTTCTCCAACTCCACGCCCGAAAAGATCCATACCGGCATGGAGCGGCTGGCACGGGTAATCCGTGACCTCGAGGCCCGCCGGTCCTGACCCTCGTTCCGGCAGGCCCACGCGATCGGTTTGCCGAAAGAACAGACCGCTTGCCCGCATGCGGGATCATGCCGGACGGATGCCGGGTGCCCGTGAGATTCACGTATCACCCACTCGGGAACCAACCGGGCTTATTACGGATTGGATATAAAAGAGTATTCACAGGACGGTACTACGGTACACGTACCGGAAAGGGTATAAGGGGCCCTTATAAAACCTCTATGCCAGTAACGATCGTTTTGCACGGCGCCGCGAATACGGGACCAGGGCTTCCCGGCAAGGATACCACGAGGTCACAGGATCCATGAACAAGAATGATGCAGAGGCATTGTTGAGACAGGGGATTGAGCTCTACGAGCTTGGCCGGTTCCAGGAAGCCATCGTCATGTTCGACCGGGGCCTCGCGATCTACCCCCGGCTCGCCAAGGCCTACTACTTCAAGGGTATCGCCCTGTACGACCTCGGGAAATTCGAGGAAGCGATCGCGGCCTACGACCAGGCCGTGGAGATCGAGCCCTCCGATCCCAATGCCTGGTACAACAAAGCGGCCACGCTTGCGCAGATCGGCAAGAACGAGGACGCCCTCATTGCCTGCGACCGGCTCCTCTCCCTCCAGTACGACAATGCCGAGGCCTGGATCCTCAAGGGGATCGCCCTGTACGAGCTCGGCAAGTTCGCAGACGCGATCAATGCCTACGACCACGCCCTGATGGTGGACCCCCGGCATGCCAAGGTCTACTACAACAAGGGCATCGCGCTCGCGGATCTCGGGCGCCACCAGGAAGCGATCTACGCATACTCGAAGGCAATCGACATTGTCCCTGACTATGCCCGGGCCTATTACAACAAGGGCATCTCCCTCTACGATATCGGAAAGTTCGACGAGGCGCTTACCGCGTTGGACAAGGCGCTCGAACTGGACCCGGGGGACGTCTGGGTCTGGTACTACCGCAGTTTCATTCTGGCAAAGCAGGAGAAGAACGAGGACACCGTAACGTCCGCCGGGAAATTCCTCGATGCGGAACCGGGCCACGCGGACATCTGGGCGATCAAGGGTATCGCCCTCTACAAACTCGGCATGTACGAGGACGCGGTCGCGGCCCTGAAAAAAGCAACGGAACTGAATGCCGACCTCTCCGACGCGTGGTATTACCTCGGGCTCTCGGCCGCCGAGATCGACCGGTTCGGCGAAGCAACGGACGCGTTCACGAGAGCGATCGAGCTCCAGCCGAATAACCCCGTGCTCTCTTTCCAGCGGGGGATGGCACGGTTCCGGCAGAAGGAATACAAAGGGGCGGCGGAGGACTTCGACCAGACCATCGCAATCGAGCCGGGCAACACGGAGGCCTGGTTCCGGCGCGGGGTGGCCTGCATCAACACGAGCCGGTACGACGACGCCCTCGAATCCTTTACCCGGCGGCTGGAGATCGATGCCAGCCATGCCGGCTCGGAATACTTCATGGGCATCGCACTGACGCGCCTCGGCCGCCACAAGGAAGCGATCGAGGCATTCGAATCGGCGCTCCAGATCGATCCCGGGTGCGCCTCCGCAGCGTTCCAGGAAGGTATCGCCTACGCAGCCCTCGGACGATTCGCCGAGGCGGTGGAAGCCTACGACCGGGCGCTCCGGATCAACCCCGGCCTCTCCGACGCCCTGTACCACAAGGGGTTCGCCCTCTCGCGTCTCGGGCGGAACGAGGACGCGGTGCAGGAGTTCGACCGGACGGTGGCGTTCGACCCGAACAATGCCCAGGCGTTCCACCAGAAGGGGCTCCAGCTGGCCAAGATCGGGAAGTTCGACGAAGCCGTGGAGGCCTTCGACCGGAGCCTGGAGATCCGGCCCAAAAATGCCCAGACCCTGTACGACAAGGGCACGGCACTCACCCGGCTCGGCCAGCACGCCCGGGCACTGGACGCATTCACTGATGCCGCCCGTGCGAACCCGAAGTACGTCAACGCCCATTACCACCGGGGGATGGCCCTCGTCCAGCTCGGGCGGTACGACGAGGCGATCCCGGCTTTCGACCGGGCCGCGGAGATCGACCCCTCCCACACCCTCTCGTTCTACCAGCGGGGCGTAACGCTCGTCAGGCTTGGCCGGCTTTCGGAGGCCGTGGCGGCGTTCGATACCGTGCTCGCCATCTCCCCGCAGAACACCAACGCCCTGTACGAAAAGGCGCTCGCCCTCTTCCACCTGCTCCGATACCAGGAGTCCGTGGCGGCATTCGATACAGCGCTCGAACAGAACCCTTCCCTCACTGAAGGCTGGCTGTACATGGGCATCGGTCTTGCCCATATCAACCGGGCCGAAGATGCGATCGCGGCATTCGACAAGGCGCTGGGCCTCAACGCGAAACTTGGCGAGGCCGCCATGCGCAAGGGCATCGCCCTCTACTCGCTGGACCGGTACGAGGAGGCCATCGCGGTCCTCGACCGGGCCCTCAGCGAGAATAAAAAGGACGTCTTCGGCTGGTGCTACAAGGGCCTGGCTCTGATGGCGCTGGAGCGGTACGAGGAGGCGATTTCGGCATTCGACCGGACGCTGGAGATCAGCCGCCGGTGTCCCCGCGCCTACTTCGAGCGGGGCAACGCGCTCCTGCACCTGGACAAGCCCCTCGAGGCCGTGGTCTCCTACGACCAGGCGCTGGAGCTCTCGCCCGACGACCCCGAGATCCTGTACCAGAAAGGGGTGGCGCTCGCACGGCGCGAACGGTACGACGAAGCTATCAAGGCCTTCGAAGCGGCGCTCCAGATCGAACCGGAGAACGCCTCCGGGTACTATTACCTCGGAATTTCCTATGCCGGCCGGGAACGGTTCGAGGACGCAATCCGGGCCTTCGACAGCGCCCTCCAGCTCGATCCCGCCAATGCCCAGGCCCACCACTTCCGGGGGATTGCGCTCGTTCAGCGGGAACGGTATGACGAAGCGATCCGGGCCTTCACCACCGCGCTCGAACTCGATCCGGGCAATGCCTCCTCGCAGTATTACCTGGGCCTCGCCTGCCTCCAGTCCCGGCAGTACGAGGATGCCATCGCGGCCTTCGAACGGGCCACCGCGCTCGACGTGTCCCTCACCGATGCTTATATGTACCAGGGGATGGCGCTCGAAAAACTCGGGCGGCACGAGGACGCAATCCCGCTCCTCGACCAGAGCCTGGCCGCGAACCCCTCCCTGATCGAGGCGATGATCTGCAAGGCCCAGGCCCTTGCCGCGCTCGGACGGCATGCCGAGGTCGTGGAGACGGACGACCGGATCCTCTCCCTCAACCCCACGCTGGTCGCCACGTGGATGCAGAAAGGCGACGCCTTATCGGGCCTCGCGCAGAAGACGGAGGCGGTCGGGGCCTATTCCCGGGCGCTGGAGATCGATTCCGGCCTTGCGGACGGCTGGGTGAAGAAGGGCCGGGTACTTCTCGACATCGGGAAGACCCCGGACGCTATCACGGCGTTTTCCCGGGCGCTGGAGATCAACCCCGCCCTCTACGATATCTGGATGCTGAAAGGCGACTCCCTCAACCAAATCGGCAGGACCGATGACGCGGTCGCCTCGTATGCCAAGTCCCTGAAGATCGAGCCTGAGAACGAGCCCGGCTGGATCCGGTACGGGCGGGCCCTCTTCGACATGGCCCGGTACCAGGACGCCATCGACGCGTTCGACAGCGCCATCTCGCTGAACCAGCGGAGCACCGAGGCCTTCTACTACAAGGGCATGGCCCTCGAGAAGGTGAACCGCTTCGAGGGCGCCATCCATGTCTTCGAGATCCTGCTGGAGATCGATCCGAAGAACGGCGAAGCACAGTTCCACAAGGGCCTTGCGCTCACAAAACTCGGCGACTACCGCGACGCGATCACGAGCTTCGACAAGACCCTCGCGGTCCTCCCCGAATATGCCCCGGCCCTGTACTACAAGGGCAGGTCCCTGATCGAGATCGGGCGGTATGCCGACGCCATCACGGCCCTGAACCACGCGATCGGGATCGAATCTTCCTACACCGAGGCCTTTTACTACCTCGGCGTGGCGCTCTTAAAATCCGGCCAGCCCGTGGATGCACTGGCAGCGCTCGACAGGAACCTCGCCAAGGACACGAGCAACGCACCCGGCCACTTCCACCGGGGCATCGCGCTCGAGAAACTCGGGCGCTTTGAGGAGGCGCTGGAGGCGTTCGACCGGGCCCTGATCTACGACCCCGAGAATGCCCTGGCCTTCTACCACAAGGGGAAGGCCTACGCCGACCTCGGCCGGTTCAGCGACGCCGTCTTCGCCTTCGACACGACCCTCAACCTCAAGCCCAAGTACACGGACGCACGCCTCCGTAAGGGTATCGCACTCTACCACCTGAAGAAGTACCGGGACGCCATCCATGATTTCGACAAGACCCTTGCGGAGAACAAGGGCAATGTCCAGGCCCGGCACTACAAGGGGCGTTCCCTCTTCGATCTCGGGCAGTACGGCGAGGCGGCCGAGGAGTTCGTCCAGACCCTCCGGCTCGACCCGAATATGGCCGACGCCCACTACTTCCTGGCGCGGGCGTTCCTCGGCCTCTCGCGGTACGATGACGCGATCCACGAGTTCGATACTGCCGAGAACCTGGACCGCGGCAATGCGTCCGCTTTCTACTATCATGGCCGTGCCTGTATGCAGGTGGACCGGCAGGATGACGCCATCAGGGCGTTCGATGCCTGCATCACCCTTGCGCCCCGCCATGCCCCGGCCCACTTCTTCCGCGGGCGCTCCCTCTTCCTGCTTGGCCGGTACCGGGAGGCAACCGAGGCCTTCGATGCCACCCTGGGATCCGATCCTGCCTGTGCGGATGCGGCGCTCTGGAAGGCCGAGGCCCTCAAGAACCTTGGCAGCTACGATGAGGCTCTCGCTGCGGCCGAGATGGCGATTGCGATCCGGCCGGAACTGGCCGGTGCCTGGCACATCAAGGGCTCGGCCCTTGCAAGCCTGGACCGGCCTGCCGAAGCAGTTGCGGCGTTCGACCGGGCGGCCGAACTGGACCCCGCTGTGGCCGAAACCCAGTACGAACGCGGCCTCGCCCTGCACCGGCTCGGGAAGTATTCGGAAGCCGTGGACGCGTTCGACCGGGTGCTCGCCCTCATCCCGAAGTACGTTCCGGCGCTCTACCGCAAGGGGATCGCCCTGTACGAAGCCGGCGGGTTCGACGACGCCGTAGCCGCCTACGACATTGCGCTGGCGATCTCGCCCGACGACCCGGACACCCTGTACCAGAAAGGGCTCGCACTCGCACGCCTTGAGAAGTACGAGGATGCGATCACCGCATTCGACGCAGCGTATGCCCTCGACAACCGTAGTTCCGACTCCCTGTACCAGAAAGGGCTTGCCCTGGTGATGACCGGGAACCAGGAAGACGCCGCGGCGGCGTTCTCGCTGGCCCTCGACGTGGACCCGGGGAACCGCGATGCGCTTTACCACAAGGGGCTCTCCTATGCGGAACTGGGCCGGTTCGACGAGGCCATTGAGATCCTGACCCGGACGCTCGATACGAACCCGAAAATTGCGAACGCATGGCTGATTAGGGGCTTCTGCCTCTTTGCCGTGGAGCGGTTCCAGGAGGCGCTCCTCTCCTATGCAAATGCCCTCGAGCTCGAAGAGACCAATCCCCACACCTGGTTCTACAAGGGTCGCGCCCACCTCAGCCTCGGCATGGACGATGATGCGGTGACGGCGTTCGACCGGGCCATCGCCCTCTCCCCCGAATTCGGGGAGGCCTTCCACTACAAGGGGATCGCCCTCTCCCGTTCAAAACGCCTGCCCGAGGCGGCGGCGGCCTTTGCCGAGGCCGGCCGGATCCTGCCGGACTTTACCGACGCCTTCCTCGAATGCGGCCGTACGCTCGCCCTCCTCGGGCGGTTCGGCGAGGCCGTGCCGGCGTTCCAGCAGGTGCTTGCAGTGCACCCAAAAGACCTGACCGCGGCATACGGCCTGGCCCGGGCGCTGGACCATCTCGGATCCTACAAGGATGCCATCGCCGCGTACACGAAGGTGAACCGGATCTCCCCGGACTGCGAACGAGCGTACCTGTACAAGGGACTCGCCCAGATGCTCAGCCACGCGTACGACGATGCCGTGGCCTCGTTCACGCGGGTCATCGAGATCAACCCGGCCAATACCGAGTCCTGGCTGGAGAAGGGACGGGCGCTGGTGATCCTGGAGAAGTACAACAAGGCCGTGGAAGCGTTCGACGGCTTCCTCGCGATAAAGCCGGACGTGGCGGACGTGCTGTATGAAAAGGGGCTGGCGCTGACCCGGCAGGACCGGTACGACGAGGCCTGCGATGTGTTCGGCCGGTGTATCGGGCTCGGCCTGGACAATGCCGATATCCACACCGAATACGCCATCTCCCTCTTCCGGCTCGAACGGTACGGCGAGGTGATCCCGGCGGCGGACAAGGCGCTCGCCCACGACCCGGAGGAGTCCCGGGCCCTGCTCGCCAGGGGGGACTCCCTGGCCCATCTCGATCGCCACGAGGAAGCGATCGCCGCGTTCGACAGCGTGCTCGCCCGCGACCCGGAGAACGAGCGGGCCCACCGGGGCCGGGGCATGGCGCTCGTTCGCCTTTCCCGGTACGAGGACGCCATCATCGAACTGGACCGTGCGCTGGAGCACGAGTCCACCAGTCCCGAACTCCTTTCCTGCAAGGGCTATTCCCTGTACCGGCTTGGCCGGTACAAGGAAGCCGTCGAATCGCTCGGCCGGTCCCTGAAACGGAAGCACCAGAACACGGATGCCCTGCTCTTCCGGGGCAAGGCCTACCTCCGCCTCGGGAAAGGAGCCGACGCCCGGTCCATGTTCGACAAGCTGATCGCGCTCGAACCCAAACACGTGAAGGCCTGGCACTACAAGGGACTGGCACTCTCCTCCATGAACCTCCACGAGGAGGCGCTCGCTGCTTTCGAGACCACGGTCTCCCTCGACGACGCGTGTGCCCCCGGGTGGTACAACCGGGGCAAAGAACTGAGCACGCTGGGACGGTACGAGGAGGCATTGCCGCCGTTCGACCGGGCGCTCGTCCTTCAGCCCGGCCTGCAGGACGCTGCATACCAGAAAGGGCTGGTGCTCGCTATCCTCTCCCGCCACGGGGAGGCCGTGGCGGCCTTCGACCAGGCCGCGGCCGCGGGGCTGGACAGCGCCGGGGTGCACTACTACCGGGGCAACTCCCTCATGCAGCAGGGGAAGTGGCAGGATGCCGTGGGTTCGTTCAACGCCGCCCTTGCCCGGGCGCCGGAGGACGCGGTTGCCTGGCTCGACAAGGGGTTCGCCCTTGCAAAACTGGGCGAGTTCGCGCTTGCGGTGGAGGCATTCGACAAGACCGTCGAGTACGACCCCGCATCCATCCAGGCGATCTACAGCCGGGGCATGGCCCTGAAGGAACTGGGCCGGGACGAGGACGCCCTCCATGCCTTCACCCGTACGATCGAGCTGGACTCCACGTGGTACGATGCCGCATACCAGAAGGGCTGCGTGCTGGAACGGCTCGGGCGCCCCGAGGAGGCGATCCGCTCGTTCGATTACGCCCTTGAACAGGCGCCGGAGTTCGCCCAGGCACACTACCACCGGGGGCTCGCGCTCCAGGCGCTGGGCAAATACGAAAAGGCGATCCGCTCCTACAAACAGGCCCTGACCCAGGACGCATCCATCATCGATGCGGTCTACCAGACCGGGCTCTGCTATGCCGCGCTCGGCAGGGCCGAGAACGCACTCAAGGCGTTCGACCGGATGCTGGAGCTAACCCCCGACAGTTTTGCGGTCCTCTTCCAGAAGGGCCGGGCGCTCTCCCGCCTCTCCCGGTTCGAGGAGGCCCTTGCAGCCATTGACACAGCCCTGAACATCGAGAACAACGATGCCGGAGTCTGGGTGCTGCGGGGCAGCGTCCAGTACGATCTCGGGAAGCCGGAAGACTCCCTGGAGTCGTTCGATCGCGCCATCGCCCTGACTCCCGATGCTGCCGCCCCGTGGTACCTGAAGGGCCGTTCGCTGGCCGACCTGCTGCGGTACGCGGATGCAATCCCCTGTTTCGATACCGTGATCCGGATTGATGCCGCCTGCAGCGGGGCATGGCTCCGGAAAGGGAGTGCCGAACTCTCCCTCGGGCAGTTTGAGCCGGCGGTCGGAACGCTCGCCCGTGCCCTGGAACTCGACCCGAAGAACGCCAACGGGTGGTACGACCAGGCCGTTGCACTCGCCGAACTGGGCAGGTACGAGGAGACCGTGGCCGCCTGCGACCGGGCGATCTCCATCAACCGGAAATACACGAATGCCTGGTACGACAAAGGCCTGGCGCTCGCGAAACTCGGTCGCGACCGCGACGCCATCCAGGCATTCGAGAACACATCAGCCATCGATCCGCACTTTATCGGGGCGTTTTACGAGAAAGGCCTCGCCCTCGAACGGCTCGGCCTTTTCAAGGACGCGCTGGCAGCGTTCGATGCTGCCCTCGCGATCAACGCCTCATCGGTCCCGGCCCTGTACCATAAGGGGCTGGCGCAGTACCGTCTCGGGCGTTACGAGGACACAACCGCCACCCTCGAAGCGGCGCTGGACCTCGATCCCTCGCTCGCGGATGCCTGGTTCCACGTGGGGGTGGCATACCGGCACCTGGAACACTTCCGCGAATCCACCAGTGCCTTCGACCAGGTGATACGGATCACCCCGGCCTCCTACGAGGCGCACTACCTCCGCGGGTGTAACCTCTCCGATCTGGAGGACTTTGCAGCCGCGGTTACGGCGTTCGACCAGGCGCTGGCGGCCGACGGTACACACAAGGAGGCCCATTACGCCCGTGGCCGGGCCCTCTCCATCCTCGGGGAGGCCGGGGAAGCGCTGGAGGCATTCGAACGGGCGGTCCGGATCGACCCGGATTATGTCGAAGGACTGTTCTACATGGGTCTCACTCTCGAGCAGCTCGGACGCTTCGATGAGGCGATCACGGCCTTCGACCGGGCCATCGCCCGCAACCCGGACCATGCCGAAGCCTGGTACCACCGGGGCACCTCCGCGGAAAGCACCGGTAACGATGAAGACGCCGTTGCCTCCTTCGAAAAGGCCCGGCGGCTCGATCCGGACAACCCCTCACTCCTCCTCTCGGAAGGGACGGCGCTCTCCCGGCTCGGACAATACGAGAGGGCCATCCGGATCCTCGACCTGGCCCTGAAGATCCGGCCTACCGATGGTACCATGCTGCTCGAAAAGGGTGCCGCCCTCTCCCGCACCAGCCGGCACGAGGCTGCCGATGAGGTACTTGGAGAGGCGGCCCGTAACCTGCCCGGGCGGTACGAGCCCCGGTTCCTCCGCGGTCTCTCCCAGATGGCGCTCGAACAATTCGAGGATGCAGCCGCGAGCTTCGAGGATGCCATCTCCCTGAAAACCGATGATCCCGACATCTGGTACCAGAAGGGCCTCGCGCTCTCCCGTCTGGGCAGGACCGAGCCGGCCATCCCCGCGTTCGATCGTGTACTGGAACTGCGCCCCGGGGATACCCCGGCGCACCTCGGCAAGGCACGGGCGTTTGCCGCCCTTGGAGCGTACGATCGGGCCGTGGAATCGTTCGACTTGGTAATCGAGCAGGAGCCGCAGCACACCGATGCCCTGTACGAGCGGGGCCGGGCGCTCGTAAACATGAAACGTTACGCGGATGCCATTATCGCCTTCGATGCCGTGCTGGCCGTGGACCCGGCCCACCGTGAGGCCCAAAACTGCCAGGCCGCCTCCTATGCCGCCCTGGAGCGGTATGCCGAGGCGGTCGACGCGTATCGCCGGCTGCTGAACCTGACCCCGGACGATGCGAAGGTATGGTACAATCTCGGGGAAGCGCTTACCCGGCTCGAACGGTATGCCGACGCTATCCATGCGCTCGACCAGGCAATCCGTATCCAGCCCGATTACTTCGACGCCCTCTTCCTCCGGGCCCGGTCCTATGACCGGACCGGCGACCCGAAGGAAGCAGCCGGGGCCTATACCGGGGCGCTCGCAATCCAGCCCATGCACGTGCCCTCCCTGCACCGGAAGGGCGCGGCCCTGATGCAGCTGGGGAGGCACGAAGAAGCCATCAAGGTCTTCGACCGGGCCCTGGAGATCGATCCCGCATACGAAGACGCCCAGTTCGACAAGGGCCGTGCCCTGGCGGCCCTCGGGATGTTCCGCGAGGCTGTCAAGACCTACGACAAGGTGCTAAGCCTCAACAGGAATTACGCCGGGGTCTATTACGACAAGGGTCTCGCCCTCGCAAACCTCGGGCGCCATGACGAGGCCATCGCTGCCTTCAACAAGAACCTGGAGTACGACGACGCCCACACGGAGGCTGCATTCCACAAAGGGCTCTCCCTGTTCGAGACAGGGCGGTACACGGACGCGCTGGAGGCATTCGAACAGGTGATCCAGCTCGCCCCCGAGTCGGTGGAGGGCTGGCTGCACCGGGGCAGGACGCTTGCCCGGCTCGAACGGTATTCCGATGCCGTCGAATCCTATGTACGGACGCTCGCCATCGACCCCGCCAACGCGGAGGCCTGGTACCTCAAGGGGAGCGCGATCCTCGCTACCGGGGGGTTCGACGAAGCGGTCGAGGCGTTCAACAAAGCCCTGGAGATCCGCCCCGATTATTCCGTCGCGTACTATGACAAGGGCCGCTGCCTCGTCCGCATGGGGATGTACAGGGAAGCTGTGACGGCGTTCGATAACGCGCTCTCCCTCCAGCCCAAGTATGCCGATGCGCTCTACCACAAGGCCACGGCGCTCACAAAACTCGCGCAGTATGACGACGCCGTGCGGGCCTTTGATCTGGCGCTGAAGATCCGGCCCAACTTCGCCCATATCTGGACCGGGAAGGGTATCGCGGTCGCTGCGCTGGGACGGGATGACGAGGCGAGCCGGTACTTCATCAGGGCCCTCAGCATCGACCCGAAAGATGCCCGCGCAGGCTATTGTCTGGGAGTTTCCCTCATCCGGCTCGGAAAGTTCCAGGATGCGATCCGGAACCTTGACGTGGTGCTCGTACAGCAGCCGAAGTGTGCCCCGGCGTTCTACCAGAAGGGCCGGGCGCTCGCGATGCTCTCCATGAACAACGAAGCAGTCACATCCTATGATCGTGCGCTGGCCCTCAACGACGTATTCACGGATGCCTGGCTGTACCGCGGCATCTCCCGCGCCAGCATCGGGCAGTACGACCGGGCGCTCGAGGACTACGACCACGCGCTTTCGCAGAATCCCGCATATCCCGAAGCCCACCTCTGCCGCGGGATCGCGCTCATCCACCTGAACCGGCACCAGGATGCCGTCGGGGCATTCGACCAGGCCCTCGCGATCCGCCCCGATTACCCGGAGGCATACTACTACAAGGGGCTGGCCCTGCTCGGGGAGGAACGGTACTCGGAGGCCCTGCCGGCATTCGATCTCGCCCTGGCCAGCAACAACCGGTACGCGGACGCATACTTCCGCAAAGGGGTGGCGCTCTCCCGGCTTGGCCGGTATGACGATGCGATCGCCGCGTTCAATGCAGTACTCGCCATCCAGCCGGATTATCCAGATGCCGTGTACGAGAGGGGCCGGGCATATATCCATACCGGCAACTTCAAGGAAGCCATCACCGCGTTCGACCAGGCGCTGCTCTTAAACCCCGGCAATGCCAGCGCCCTGTACGAGAAGGGGCGTGCGCACATCGCACTTGCCAACCCCGCGTTTGCCATCACCGCCTTCGACCGCGCCATCGACATCAACCCATCATGCTGGCAGGCCCTCTTCCAGAAGGGGAAGGCGCTCTATGACCAGGGGAATTTCGATGCCGCGATCACGGCGTTCGACCATGCCCTGGAGATCCAGCCCCGGTCCGCAGAACTCTACGACCAGCGGGGGATGGCCTATGCCTCCCTGGAGCAGTACCGCGAAGCGATCAGGTCCTACGACAATGCCCTCGAACTCGACCACCAGCCCGGGGTCTTCTCCCATAAGGGCGTAGCCCTGACCGAACTCGGCATGTACCGCGATGCCATCGAGGCCTTCGACAAGGCGATCGAGCAGGATCAGGACCTGGCCGAGGCGTGGATGGGGAAAGGCAACGTCCTCTACGATCTGGGCAAATATGCCGATGCGGAAGCGGTCTACGACCGCGGCCTCGCCCTCGACCCCGAGAACGTCGAGGCCTGGACGCGACAGGGGATGGTCCTCTCGGCCCAGCAGAAGTACGAGCCGTCCATCGAGGCCTACGACCGCGCCCTTTTGATTGACCCGACATTTTCCATCGCCTACTTCACCCGGGGCAGCGCGCTGATCGCGCTGGGCCGGAACGAGGAGGCCGTGGAGGCGTTCGATGCCATGCTCCGTATCCAGCCGGAGTTCGTGGACGCCTATATCCACAAGGGCCGGGCGCTGCTCGAGATGGGGATGTACCAGGACGCCCTCGCCACCTTAAAGCAGGGACTGGAGATCGATCCCGCGAGGAAAGAGATCTGGAACGACATCGGGGACATCCTGGAAAAGATCGGGAAGCACGACGAAGCCAGGATCTGCTACGACAAGGCAAAGTAAGTCCCTGTCGTCTCCCCGGTTTTTTATATCCGGAAAAATATCAGTGTTCTTTCTTCTCGCGGAGGAACACGTACCAGACAGCGATGCCGGCAAGGAGTGCCGCAAGTCCGGCAATCACCGGGGCGAACTTCACGTACGCCGGGGTGACCTGGTCCTTCAGCTGCTCGGCGATTTTCCGGTTCTGCTCGATCTTCGGGTATACCGGGTTGAGCTCCTTTACCTTGTCGAACGCGGCGAGGGCCTCGTCATAACGCTTCATGCCGGCAAGAGCATACCCCTTGTTGAACCAGGCATCGGCACTGGCGGGATCGAGCGCGATCGCCTTCTCGAACGCGAGGAGCTGCTGGGTATAGTATTCGTTCGCTTTCGTGAGATCCTGGTGCTGGTCTTCGTACACATAACCGATATTATACAGGATCAGCCCGCGGTTGATCCAGCCCTGCACATAGTCGGGATTGATCGCGAGCGCCCTGTCGGAGGCACTCAGGGCATCGGAGAACTGTCCTTCACGGTTGAGGGCATCGGCCTTGGCGTCCCAGGCCTCGTAATACGAGGGTTCGAGGGCGATGGCCTGCCCGAATGCCTCCAGGGCCGCGGTGTTGTTGCCCGCTACAATGGAGGAATTCCCACGTTCGTACAACTGGACCGCCGCGGGCGCGTAGGCAAGCACCGGCATGCAGCACGTACACAGGACAAGGACGGCACAGGCCGCCACGCAGAGAGGAGATCGCAGGCTCATAACAACCGTATCATATCTGGGCCGGCCGGGGAAAAAAGGATTCTTCTGGTGCCCGACTTCAGCATGCCAGCACCAGCACCCGGCGGGTGAGGCTCTTGTGGACCCGCTGGCTGTGCTGCTGGAGGACGGTCATGTGCTCTGCTGCAATGGCGGAGATATCGCGGTGGGTGACCACCACTGCCCGCCGCCCCGGTTTGATAATCCGCCGGATTTCCGCAAGGGCATCATGGTAGAGCCGGTCCATGGTATCGGACTTCCTTATGCAGACCGACTGCCCGTACGGGAAATCCGTCACCACGGTGTCAACGGACCTGTCACGGAACGGGAGCGCCGTGGCGTCACCGAGGAAGAAGTCCGTCCCCGGGGCATTGAGACGGCTCCCCCCGATCATGAACGGGTCGAAGTCGCTGCCCACGGTCCGCATGCCGAGCAGCTCCCCCTCGATCAGGATCCCGCCGGTTCCGCAGAACGGATCGAGCACAACCTCCCCGGCCCGGGCACAGGCAAGGTTGAGCAGGGTGCGGGCCATGCGGGGCATCATCACGCCGGGGTGGAAGAACTCGCGTTTTCCCGGATTGCGGGCATCGTAGCCCCCGCGGTCGATAACAAACAGGACTTTCCCGAAGTAACAGCGGTCCTCCGAGATGATGGCCCGGTATTCGACCTCCGGTTCCCTCAGGGATACCGGCCCCGCGATCATGGTGCCGATCAAGCGTTCGAACTCCTGCTGCGAGCAGAGGTTGCGCTCATGGCACCCCCCGTGGACCTTTTTGACCCGGCCGGCAAAGCGCTTCGTGGTCTCTAGCGACAGGTCGGCAAGCAGGGCCCGGAACGCGTTGAGGTCCGGCTCGCACTCCCCAAGGTACTCCAGTACGACCTGCGTCATGGCAAGGCGCCGGGCCGAAAAAGGGGCCTTGCACTCCGCCACGGCTACCTGGAGCCGGTGGTCCGTGACGGTGCCGACGCAGTCGATCTCGGCCCGCGGCAGTGTCGGGTTTTCGCCGGAGAGCTCGAAGAGCAGTTTCATCCTTACCGGTATTCACCCGGGCCCACAAATAGATGCGCCAGAAAAGAGGGGGAATTCCCCATCACTTTTTGCCTTTCTTCTTGCCCATGATGCCCGAGAAGAAACCCCCGACACCGCTGCCCTTTCCTTCGATCTCGACGAGCTTCTGGTAGAGTTCCCGGGCTTCGCCCGAGACCGCCCTGGGAGTGACGATCTTCACGCGGACTAAAAGATCGCCCGGTTTGCCCCGCCGTTTCACGCCCTCGCCGGGAATCTTGAGGGCCGTGTTGTACTGGATCCCGGCCGGCACCTTGAGATCGATGTGGCGCTTATCGATGGTCTCGATATCGACCTGCGTCCCGAGCACGGCCTGCGCCGGGCTGATCTCGACTGCAGTCTCCAGGTTATCCCCGGACCGTACGAACCGCTCGTGGGGCTGGACATACACTTCGAGGAAGAGGTCCCCGTTCGGCGCCCCGTAGTCCCCCGCCTCGCCGTAACCTTCCATGCGGAGCCGCATCCCGTTGTCGATGCCGGCCGGGATGTGGACGGTGATCTTCCGCTTGACCCGGTTGTGGCCGGAGCCGTGGCACTCGCGGCAGACCTTCTCGGGGATCTTCCCTCGTCCCCCGCACTGGGTGCAGGTCATCATCCGCACGAACTGCCCGAACGGGGAACTGGTTGCCTGCCGCATCTGGCCGCTGCCGCCACAACGCGGGCAAACGTTCATCCGTTTCGTCTCGCTGCCGGACCCGCTGCAGGCACCGCAGGGCTCGGTGTGCATCACCTCGATCTCCCGGTCGGTACCGGCAACTGCGTCTTCGAGTCGGATCTGGATCCGCATCAGGAGGTCGGCGCCGGGCTGGGGACCGCTCCGCCGCCCGCCGCCCCCGAAGAAATCGAAGATATCCCCAAAGCCTGAGAAGTCGGCGGAGAACCCGCCGTTCCCAAAGCCGCTCCCGCCACCGGTGTAGGAGCCCTTGGAGGCATTGGTGAAGGTCTCATGCCCCATGTTGTCGTACTGCGCCTTCTTCTGCGCATCGGAAAGGACACTGTAGGCCTCGTTGATCTGCTTGAACTTCTCTTCCGCGCCGGGTTCCTTGCACACGTCGGGGTGGTACTTGCGGGCGAGGTTGCGGTAGGCCTTCTTGATCTCCTTCTCGTCGGCATTCCTGGGGACACCTAAGGTGTCGTAGTAATCGCCCGCGCTCATGGCGTGCTCACTCTTCTTTTACCTTGTAATCGGCGTTGACCACGTTGTCGTCCTGCTTGGGTTCTTCCGGCCCGGGCGCAGGGCCCGTTCCGCCGGCCTGCTGCTGTTGCTGCGCTGCCTGCTGCTCGGCCTGAGCTTTCTGGTAGATCTTGGTTGTGGCCGCGTATACCGCTTCGGTCAGGGACTCCATGGCCTTCTTCAGGTCGTCATTGTTGTCGGTTCCGAGCGCCGCCTTGACAGCTGCGATACCTTCCTCGATCTTGGTCTTATCGGCTGCTTCGAGTTTGTCGCCGCTCTCCTTTATCATCTTCTCGGCCGTGAAAACCGCAGTGTCTGCCTGGTTGCGGATCTCGATCTCCTCGCGCTTCTTCTTGTCATCGGCCTCGAACTGCTTGGCGGCATCCACCATCTTCTTGATGTCCTCTTCCGAGAGCTTCTTGTCGCCTTTGATTGAGATGGCCTGCTGGTTTCCGGATCCAAGATCCTTTGCCGATACATGGATGATGCCGTTTGAGTCTATGTCGAAGGTGACCTCGATCTGCGGGATTCCCCGTGGCGCCGGAGGGATACCGGTCAACTGGAACTTCCCCAGCGTGAAGTTGTCTTTTGCCAGAGCACGTTCTCCTTGGACCACGTGGATCTCGACACTGGTCTGCCCATCGGCAGCAGTGGAGAAGATCTGGCTCTTGCGTGTCGGAATGGTCGTGTTCCGCTCGATGAGTTTGGTGGCGATGCCGCCCAAGGTCTCGATGCCGAGCGTCAGCGGAGTGACGTCCAGCAGCACGATATCCTTGGTCTCGCCGGTCAATACAGCGCCCTGGATGGCTGCGCCGAGCGCCACGCATTCGTCGGGATTGATGCCCTTGTCCGGCTCCTTACCGAGGAGTTTTCTGACCGTATCCTGTACCAGCGGGACACGGGTGGAACCCCCGACCAGCAGGACATGATCGATATCCTTTGCCTCAAGCTTGGCATCGCTCAGTGCCTGTTTGACAGGCCCGATTGTGGACTCAACAAGGCCGCCGATCAGCTGTTCGAGTTTGGACCGGGTCAGGTCGATGTTGAGGAACTTGGGCCCGCTTGCATCCGTGGTGATATAGGGGAGGTTGATGTTGGTGGTCTGACGCTGGGAGAGCTCGATCTTCGCGTTTTCGGCCGCATCCCGCAGGCGCTGCATGGCATAGGGATCATTCCGGAGATCGATTCCCTCCTTCTTCTTGAACTCCTCGATCAGGTAGTCCTGGACCAGCTTATCGAAATCATCTCCGCCAAGGTGGTTGTTACCGGCCGTGGATTTGACTTCAAAGACCCCGTCACCCAGAGTCAGGATCGAGACATCAAAGGTGCCGCCGCCGAGATCGTACACGAGCACCGTGACATCCTGCTCCTTGTCAATGCCGTAGGCAAGGGCGCTTGCCGTAGGTTCGTTGATGATCCGCATTACGTCAAGACCGGCAATCTTGCCGGCATCCTTGGTGGCCTGCCGCTGGGCATCATTGAAATATGCGGGGACAGTAACGACGGCCTTGGTGATCTTTTCGCCAAGATACGCTTCGGCATCGACTTTTAATTTCTGCAGGATCATGGCGGAGATTTCCTGCGGGGTATAGTTCTTGCCATCGATTGTCACTTTTTCAGTCGTCCCCATCTTCCGCTTGATGGACTGGATGGTACGCTGGGGATTGGTCACTGCCTGGCGTTTGGCAAGGCTGCCAACGAGCCGCTCGCCCTCTTTGGTGAATGCAACGATGGATGCCGTTGTTCTTCCGCCTTCGGAGTTGGGAATGACAATGGGTTTTCCCGCCTCCATGATCGACATACAGGAAAAGGTCGTTCCCAGATCGATTCCCAGAACCTTCTCGTTTGCCATTTTTTATACCTCCTGATTCTTCTGATTTCCTTTGGATACAGCTACTTTTGCGTACCGGATTACTTTGTCATGCATACGATACCCGCGCGATACTTCGTCTATGATCGTACCCGCTGCTTCTTCTGAGGGAACATGGGCAATTGCCTCGTGTTCTGCAGGATTAAAGGGTTTTTTACATGAATCTATGGGACAGACACCATGACGCTGCAGCTGGGCGTGGAGCAGCTGGTGGATGTGGGTGACACCTTCCCGGAGATGGGCGTCATCGGCCTTGAGTGCACGATCGAGGTTGTCAAGTACTTCAAGGAGATCGACCGCAAACCGTTCATTTGCAAGGCAGATGTACGATTCCCGGTCGCGTTCGCTGCGTTTCCGGAAGTTCTCGAAGTCCGCAGCAAGGCGCAGGAACCGTTCATTCAGTTCGTCGTAGGCCCTCTTCTGCGAATCCAATCCGGCATCGGCACCTGCCGAAGCCAAAGCCGCTGCGGCTTCGGGTGTTCCGGGCTCCTTCACGGTCTTTTCAGGCTGTTCGCACCCGTTTTCTGCATCGCTCATAGTACATCCCATTCGATGTTCCAATATCTATTGCATTGTAGTTCTATATAAATATTTGTGTTGTTCGCACCAAAGAACAGGCGGAGGAAGTCCCGTTTCCTATTCCGGTTCCGATTCTTGGAAAAAAACGGATTCTGGACGAATCCCATCGTTTGTTCCAGGCTCGTTCCCACATTTTTTGCACGATCTGCATGATCTGCGGATCCGTGATAACGAGACCCCGCATGGGATCCTGAAAAAAACACGCACGGAACTCCGATACCCCCATACCTTTTTCTTTCCCCTTCCTCATACATAAGACCATGAAGTGGGCACTGCTCTCCGTCTGGGACAAGACCGGTATCGTCCAGCTTGCCGAGGAACTGTCCCGGCACCAGTTCAGTATCATGAGTTCCGGGGGAACCGGGAAGGCACTTGCCGAGGCAGGCATCAGGTTCACTGAGGTTTCCAGTTACACCGGGTTCCCGGAAATGATGGACGGCCGGGTCAAGACCCTGCACCCAAAGGTTCACGGCGGCCTGCTCGGGCGCCGCCAGATCGATGACGCCATCATGGCCAGGCATGGCATCAACCGCATCGACCTGCTGGTGGTCAACCTGTACCCCTTCGAGACCATGTCCGGGAAGCAGATGAGCCTCGAATCCTTAATCGAGTACATCGATGTCGGCGGGCCGGCCATGATCCGGGCGGCCGCGAAGAACTTCAAAGATGTGGCCGTGGTGGTAGATCCCGCCGATTACCCGTCCATTGTCAAGGCAATCAAGGGTGAAGGAATCACTCCCGGTCAGCGGCTGGCGCTGGCCAAGAAGGCCTTTGCCCGGACCGCGGCATACGATGCCACGATCAGTAATTATCTCTACAGCCTCGAAGCGCCGTTCCCCCCCACGTACTCGTTCCAGTTCACTCACGGCCGGAACCTGCGGTACGGGGAGAATCCTCACCAGCAGGCCGCGGTGTACGGGAGCTTAGGCATTGCCGGTGCAGAGCCCCTGCAGGGCAAGCAGATGTCCTACAATAACTATCTCGATCTCAATGCCGGCGTCTCCCTCCTTCGTGAGTTCGACGAGCCCGCAGCCGTCATTGTCAAGCATAACAACCCATGCGGCGTTGCGATCGGGACGGACATCCTCTCCGCCTACCTCACAGCCCGCGAGGTCGATCCCGTCTCGGCGTACGGATCGGTGGTATCGGTAAACCGCGAGGTGACAAAACAGCTGGCCGGAGAGATCAGCAACACCTTCGTCGAGGTAATCGCAGCCCCTTCATTCTCGGATGAAGCGCTCGCGATCATGAAGAAGAAGGAGAATATGCGGGTGCTCGTCCTGCCGGAAAAGGCTGCCGGCGACGAGATCCGCACGATCGACGGGGGCATCCTCGTCCAGCGCACCCCCGCCTACCAGGAGCACTGGGAAGTGATCACCGACCGCGACCCGACCGCGGACGAGATGCAGGCGCTCCGCCTCGCATGGAGGGTCTGCAAGCACACGAAAAGCAACACCATCATCTTCGCGGACAAGGCCCGTACGCTGGGGATCGGCGCCGGCCAGATGAGCCGGGTGGACTCGGCAAAGATCGCCATCGAGAAGGCCTGCGCCTCCTTAAAAGGATCGGCGGTTGCGTCCGATGCGTTCCTGCCTTTCCCAGACACGCTTGAGGTAGCATCGGATGCCGGCGCCACAGCGCTGGTGCAACCCGGAGGGAGCATCCGGGACAAGGATGTGATCGAGGCGGCGAACAAGCGTCATATGGCCATGGTCTTTACCGGGATACGGTATTTCCGGCACTGAACGCCAGCCTTTTTTTATATCGTCCGGGGCCAGTCCGGAATTACAAAAAAAAGATTATCGCTGGATGGCACCGAGGTTTGCCTGTTCCACGGTCCGTGCGTACCGGGCAAGGACGCCGGACAATTCCCTTTTGAACGGGATCCATTGCTTCTTCCGCTCTTCAAGGTCCCCGCAGGGGATCGCGAGATCGATTGTCTTGGCATGGAGATCGACCTCGATCCGGTCGCCCTCGCGGACGAGCGCGATGGGGCCCCCGACGGCGGCCTCCGGTGCCACGTGCCCGATACACGGGCCGCGGGTCCCGCCGGAGAACCGGCCGTCCGTGATCAGGACCACCCGGCTGTAGCCGAGACCGAGGAGCGCTGAGGTGGGCGAGAGCATCTCCGGCATGCCCGGTGCGCCCCGGGGCCCTTCGTACCGGATGACGATCACATCCCCTTCAGCGATCTTCTTGCCAAGGATTGCCTTCATGGCAGCGTCCTCCCCATCAAAGACCCGGGCCGGGCCGGAGTGTTTCCACATCGGCCTCGGGACGGCGGCACACTTCACCACGGCTCCGTCGGGCGCCAGCGTGCCGAAGAGTACTTTCAGACCCCCGGCCGGGTTCACCGGTGAAGTGGTGCTCCTTATGATCTCCTCGTTCCGGATCACGGCGGCCTTTGCGATCTCACGGATACTCCGGCCGGAGACAGTCGGGCAGTCATCCAGGAGAGGTTCCAGCTGCCGCAGCACCGCGGGAATCCCCCCGGCCCGGTACAGGGTTTGCATGGAGTGCGGCCCCGAAGGCTGCATGTGACAGATATGCGGGACGGTGTCGGCGAGGTTGTTGAAGTCCTCCAGCGTTAAGGGGATATCAGCCTCGGTCGCGACTGCCATCAGGTGGAGGACCGTGTTGCTGGATCCCCCGAGTGCCATATCCACCCGGATCGCATTTAAGAGGCTCTTTCGGGTCATGATATCGCGGGGCCGGACATTCTTCTTCACGAGGTCGAGCACCGCCTCGCCGGTCTCGCGGGCGATCCGGACCTTGGCGGCATCCACCGCGGGAATGGCAGCACACCCGGGGAGCGACATCCCCAGGGTCTCGGTCATACAGGCCATCGTGTTGGCCGTATACAGACCCTGGCAGCTTCCGCACCCGGGCATGGCGCACCGTTCGAGGTCCGATAGCTGTGTCTCGGTCATCGTCCCGGCTGCCACCTTCCCGACTCCCTCAAAGATGTCGATCAGCGAGAGGTCCTTCCCGCCCAGGGAGCCCGGGAGCATTGCGCCCCCGGTCAGCACGATCGACGGGATGTTTGTCCGGGCCGCGGCCATCAGCATCCCGGGTACGATCTTGTCGCAGGTCCCGATCAGCACCAGGCCGTCGAACCGGTGGGCCTCCGCCATCAGCTCCACCGAGTCGGCGATATTCTCCCGCGAGGGAAGGGAGTACCGCATCCCGCGGTGTCCCATCGCGATTCCGTCACAGATGCCGATGACCCCGAACTCGAAGGGAACGCCGCCAGCGGCGGCAATTCCTTCCCGTACTTTCTCGGCAAGCTGGCGCAGGTGTGTATGTCCCGGAACGATGGTATTCCAGGCATTGGCTATGCCGATGAACGGCAGGTCCATCTCCCGGTCGGTCACCCCCAGGGACCGCAGCAGGGCCCGGTTCGGCGCCCGCTGGTAGCCCTTCTTGACGTCGTCGCTGTGCATATTCTGTATCAATCTCCCTGATAAAGAGAAGTTATCCTCCAAAACGGTTATCTCTTGCGGGATTCCCGTGCTGTGGTGCACCAACGGATCAGGATCGGGAGAATGCACGGGCGGCTGCAAGGAGACTGCGGGCGAATTCAGGAGAGAAGTACGCGTGCGTGTACATGCCCAGTGTATTTGCTGCAACAAGGCCGTCTTTCCCGTTGCCGATGCCTTTTCCCCGCGAGAGCGTAAGAACACAGCATGCGTCGGTATCCGTATGGACACGGGAATAGTGGAATTCGTGGCCGGTGACCGTCAGCCCATCGGGCAGGATCGTCCCGGAAGAGCGGACCGTTCCCTGTACGTACCCGAGAGCCTGGAGCCGCTTGGTCATCTCGGTGACCGCCGGCAGGATTCCCGCCATGCGGGCCTTCTTCTCCCCGGTCACCTCTCTTGTCAGGTACATCAGGCCCCCGCACTCCGCAAATACCGGCAGGCCGCTTCCGGCGGCCTTCCGGATTGCAGCGGTACTGGGGGAAACCTCCAGCCCGGGCAGGTGGAGCTCCGGGTACCCCCCGCCGTAATAGACCGCGTCAACATCCGGCAGCTCGCCGGCCAGGGGGCTGAAGAAGACGAGATCGGCGCCGTTCTGCCGCAGGAGATCGAGGTTGTCCTGATAGTAGAAACAGAAGGCCAAGTCACAGGCAATTCCTATCCGGGCCGGAACAGGATCCCGGGCCGGGGGCTCGGGGACATCCGCGAGCGGGGGAGCCCGGCGGGCCGCACCGACCAGCGCATCGAGATCGCAGTACTCTTCCATGAGGGGCCCGCTGGCGTTCAGGGCAGCGGACTCGTGCGCCATCACCAGCCCCAGGTGGCGGCTTTTCAGCGAGAGTTCATCGCTCCGGGGGATCCAGCCGAACGCGGGGAGCGCCATGCCACCTTCCATCATCTCCCGGTGGTGCCGGCTGCCGACCCGGTTGACGATAACCCCGGCCAGCGTGATCGTGGGGTCGAACTCCAAAAAACCCCGGATATGGGCGTGGATGCTCCGCGACATCCCCTTGACATCGAGAACCAGGACCACCGGTGCCTGCAGGATCCGGGCAACGTGAGCCGTGCTGGCCAAGTCCAGCCCCTCCACGCCGTCAAAGAGACCCATGACCCCTTCGATGACGGCGATATCTGCGCCCCTGCTGGCCCGGGAGAACGTGGCACGGCACCCGTCCTCTCCCATCATGAACGGATCCAGATTACGGGAGTGGCGCCCGCACAGGGCCGTGTGGTGCGAGGGATCGATGAAGTCCGGGCCGACCTTGAAGGGCTGGACCCGGTACCCCCGCTTCGCCAGCGCCGCCATGATCCCGCTGGCGACCGTGGTCTTCCCGCAGCCGCTGTGGGTGCCTGCAATCACAATACGCGGGATATCCATTGCTGTAAAGTCTCCTGTAGCTCTCCAGTAGCGCTCCCGGGCAGGGAGGTTCCCTGCCGGAGCGGGCATAGGATCCGGTGGGTGCTCCACCTTGGTAAAGTCTTGTATGGTATCGGACAACGCAACGAAATCAAGGGAGTACCCTGCCTCGGCCCGGTTTTCCTGGATATTGGTGTGCGTGATCCTGCAGATCTTCCGGCCCGGAGGGGAATTTAAAAAGTGGGATCCGTGGGATCCGAAAAACACGCTCACTGCGGTTTCTTACGGGTGAGGTAGTAGATGAGGTAGAGGATCCCGATGATTGCCGCCGCGATGATCGAAAGGTAGATCGGGTTGGTCAGGATGACGGCAGCGCCGGTCGGACGGACAACGTTTACCGTGACCTTCATGATATCGGAGACGTAGGTGTTGTCGAGCGCATCCCGGTACCTTATCTCCGAATCGAGGCCGTACTGCTTGATGGTGGCTGCACGGTCGACGCTGATCGTGTAGGAGATGACATGCGACTGGTTCGGCAGCAGGGTTCCGATGTAGGCGATATCATCATTGCTGGTGAAGGGATCGGCCGCACTGAGCCGTGCCTGGGCACTGTAAATAGCGGAATCCCCGGTATTCTTGTATTCCACATCAATCGTTTTCTTGCTGCCGGGGATCATCTCTGCGGGAGGAGAGACTATCTCAAAGTCAACTTTCTCCCCGACCGGGACGCCCACGGTCTCGCTGCGCGACGTGGATGTCACGCCATCACGGTTCTGGTATTCAACAAGGACGTCAACCGGGTAGGTCTGCTTCTCAGCGCTTTCCGCGATAAGGACCTTGTACTTGCAGGAGACGGTCGCGCCCGCCGGGAAGACCCCGATATAGACGGAATTGACCATGGGCGAGATGGGACTGTTCCCGTGCTGTCTCAATATTACAAGAGAATTTGTACCGTTTTCAGATCCGGTGTTCTGTATCTGCAGGTCTATGTACCCTTCGGCCCCTGCCGTCAGGTGCTCAGGCCTGGCCGAAAGCACGTCGATCGAAACGGCCGGTTTGATCATTACCGGGAGGCTGATGGTTACATTCTCGATGGTATAGATATACTCGATGGCATCCCCACCGCCAAAGGTCTGCTGGCTCGCCCGGGGCAGGTGGCTGTAGTTGAGGGTCAGAGGAAGATGGTACGTCCCCCCGGGAGCATCGGTATCGATCTTGACGGTGAAACTTGCCTTGGCGGTACTCTGACTTGCCAGGTCACCGACCATCTGGGGATCGGTCTTGATCACGACCGGCGCATCCCCGGCCCGGAGAGTAACCGTCAGGAGCTTTGCCGTACTGGGTACATCCGCGATATCGGCCGTACGGGTATAGTAGATTTTTTCCGAGTTGATACCGGCGTTCTCGATAACGATGGGGATCGTGACCTCGTCACCGGTCACAAATTCGTTGGTTCCGCTGATATATGCAGAGAGATCGGGGTCGCCGCCCTGGTAATTATCCGTGGCCGACACGGGGATAAAGGCGATCCCGCAGATAAGCAACCCGATAAAAAATATGTTCTCAATGGTCTTCACGTGTATTCACCTGATGTAAGATTCTTCAATACGTAATGAGGCGCCCCTTGTTTTCAGGACATCCGTACTGGAATTCATTCACGTACCTTCGCACAAGATTTGTACACTGATGATAAATACTTGCAGATCCTGTCCGTCAGGGATCAGGTCGTGATTACAGATGATATACTGGAGTACTGCCTTGTCTCCCCGGGACAAGAACCCCGAAGTACAGAGTTATCCGTCTGTTATAATCTGCTATATTTAATAAGGGAGATCTCCGAATATATCCATGATGAAGAGTAGTGGCGTGGTCACCGCATTCAGTGTAGTACTGCTGACACTGATCATCGCCGGTTGTATCTCCCCTCCTGAAGAGTTGCCGCTGTCAAACGGAACCGTTCAGGGTTCATCGCCCAAGACAACCAATGCGGCGGTTCCCGCCATCACCACCATCCATCAGTATATCACGCTAGTTACTCCGTACATCACTCCCCGGTCAACGATTAACAGCGAATCCACCACGTCCGGATATCATGTTTTCCTTGAGCCCACACCGTTTCCGGAAGAGCGGAGCTGCAGGATCTTCACGACCACACAGCCGTTCATGTATAATGGAACGGCCTTCACATTCAACCTGAAAAATCCCCCGATGTATATCAATTATACGGTGAATCCCACGAATATCACCGGATGGAAGGTATACAGCCCGCGAACCGGTGTGAAGACGGAGACTATGGTGATGGAACCGTATAACACGTACGATCCCCAGTCATTTCTGGTAATAACCGTCAGGAGTAAAAAGACCGGGGAGGTCTACCTGAAAGACGGGTTTGGCGTAGAATATACCACCTACCTGAAGCGGACGCTTAAAGTGATGAACCAGGACGATATCCTTGTGGAAATAAAGGGGAATAAGATCAACGGGACTATCAATTTCTGGGTAAAACCGGTGGGTAATTTCGATGATCCGAAGAATCTCACCTTTGATGCCTGTACCTACTGGCAGGTTGTACCCCGCGACAACCTGGCGATAGCGCTGATCAACGGGACACCCACCCCGACATGGGTTACGCCTACGACAACGGCAACCAGCGCGACACCTACGCCGTTGAAACTGACGTAAATCAACCTTTTTTATTTCATCCGGTTGTTTCATACGGTGAGATATTTAAGCGATAAGAGCGATTTAAGTAAGGCAGGCAAGAATACCTTCGCGTCCCGGTGGGGTAGTGGACATCCTAGAAGCCTGCGGAGCTTTTGACCCGGGTTCAAGTCCCGGCCGGGGCGTATCACTTTTCAGGTCCAAGTCTCTTCTTACCGATACGATCCGTACCGTGTTGATTTGTATCGCTGCCAAAGTCGGGTATCAGTGATCCCGATGAGACAATTGATAAGAAGTCCTTAACGGCCCCCGTTACAAATGCTGCCATTAATGAACCATTGAATGGCGGGCATCGCAACCAGGCCCTGCCAAAAAATTTCAATCGCGATTAAATGCTGATTAAAAAACCTGAACCGCCGGACTTCCGCTGATTTTTTTCAAATAACAATACAGAAAAAACATCTTCGCGATCCTGATTAAAATATCAAATAATCCGGATAACCCGGTCACCAATAATATTTTCAGCAGCTCCCAACCCATAAACCCACCTCACCACAATTAAGCAGATTCCGCACCCCGCATATCCGGTTTCAAAGACATCCGGATGGTGTATCAGAACTATGCGTATAAGATGATGCTTCAGGATTCTTCGTCGTAAAACCTCACCTCCCGTTTACAGGGTCTTTGTGCCCCCCGGACCCCGGGTAACCTTCGGGCACCAGCCTGAACCAGGTCGTCCACCCGTTCGCCTGCCCGAATACCGCTCAATAGCGTTATCCTGCTCCGACGTGAAATTTCGTCCCGGGCACCGGATTGCCGTGGCATTTTACCGAAATACCGTTGGCGATCCGGGAAAACCGGGGAATCGAAGCCTTTTACGATCCCGGATTCCCACATCTCCCACAAAAGGATTTTAGGGCTCCTTACACGGGACAGGGGGACCTGCCTGCCGGACCGGATGCCGGGATTGCCGGACGCGGGGCAATCTGTGGATACCGTTGAAACGGGATGGCATGTACGGCAGTACGCCGGTTTACGAAAAACATAGAGTACGGGAGAGGATCCACATGGAAAATTCGGAACGGAAAAACCGGGACCCCAAAAAAATTCAAAAAACCCGATCAGACCATCTGCGCAAGGAAGAGCGCGATAAACCCGGCACCGGCAACCGCGAGAATAGTAATGACCGCATAATCGCGCCCGGCAAAGACCCGCTCGTGCACGTGCGTGCGCCGGCCGGTCCGGTAGCCCCGCATGTCGATCGTGAGGCCGAGCACGTTGGACCGGACCAGGGCATTGGAGACGAGCGGGATCACGATCGGCGCAACGCTCCGGATCTTCCCGATAAAGCCGGTCCCCGGGTTAAAACCCCGGGCCAGCTGCGCCTCGTGGATCCGCTGCCCCTCGATCTGGAGCGTGGGGATGAACCGGAGCGCGATGATGAACATCAGGATGTAATCGGTGGGAATCCGGATCTTCTCCATCGCATGGACGATGTCGCGGGGCTGTGTCGAGACCAGGAAGAGCTGGAACGCGAAGATCAGGATCATGAACCGGAGCATCAGGACCACGCCTATCATGAGCCCGCCGGTCGTGATCGGGACGAGGCCCCCGATAACCGGGATGCCCTGCGGGATCAGGTACGCGATGGTCTCACCGTTGGGCATCGTGATGACCGTAATGAGGATGAAAATCACGCTCATGACAAGGATCAGTTTCAGCTGCCGGAGCGATTCGCCGAGCAGCCTTCCGTATGCTGCAAAGGCGAGCATCGCGATCACCATCAGGATGAGGAACGGGATATCGGTCGCGACGATCGCCATTACGGAGACCACGATGATGAAGAGGATCTTGGTGTACGGGTGGAGCCGGTGGAGGAAGGCGTCCATGTGCACGTACTGGAGGATCTCTGCCACGGTCACGCACCTCCCGTATCGGAAACGATACGCCCGCTCTCCATCGAGATCACCCGGTCGGCGCAGCGCGATGCGATCTCCCTGTTGTGGGTGATGATGACAATCATGTGGCCCTTCTGCTGGAGGTTTTTCAACAGGCCGATCACCTCCAGGGTCTCGTACCCATCGAGGCCGGTCGTGGGCTCGTCCAGAACGATGATGCCGGGCTGCATGGCTACGACGCAGGCGATGGCGAGCCGCTGGCGTTCCCCGCGCGAGAGCCACCGCGGGTAAAGGTCCGCCGATCCTTCGAGACCGGCGTCCCGGAGCGCGGCATCGATGGCCGTGCCGGCGTCCGCGATCCCGAGGTTCTGCACCCCGTACGCGATCTCGTCCCGGACCGTGTCGGCAAAGAACATGTGGTCCGGGTTCTGGAAGACGAGGCCCACGTCGCGGGCGAGTTCTGCAATGCTGCACGCTTTCGTATTCTTCCCGTTGACGACCACGTCGCCGCTTGTCGGGGAGAGGAGCCGGTTGAAGTGCTTTACGAGCGTGGTCTTCCCCGACCCGTTCTCGCCCACGATAGCAACGAACTCGCCGCGGCGGATCGCAAGGTCGATGCCGGAGAGGGCAGTAACTTCCCCATAGGAATGCGTAAGCCCCCGTACTTCGATCGCGGGACCATCGCCCGCCGGTTGCCGCACCGCTTTTTGTACGGACGAGAAGTCAGGGTAGAGCATGCCCCGGACCCGGGGGTCTTCGAGCACCTGCCCCGGTGCGCCGGACGCGGTGATCTCTCCGTTCTCCAGGACCACGAGCGTGTCAACGATCTCCCGGAAGTGGTGGTACTTGTGCTCCACGAGGAGGATGGTCTTTCCCTGGCGCTTGAGATCGGAGAGGATCTCCGCGATCCGGTTCGTTGCATGCTCGTCCAGTTCCGAGGTCGGTTCGTCGAGGACGAGGATCTCGTTCCCCAGCGCAAGGGTGGCGGCAAGGGCCACCCGCTGCTTCTGGCCCCCGGAAAGATGGTGGGGGGAACGGTCGCGGATCTTCTCCAGATAAGTGGTCCTGATGATCCCTTCGAGGCGCTCCTCGATGATCGGGACCGGGAGGCCGCGGTGCTCGAGCGCCGAGAGGATCTCCTCCTCCACGGTCGTGAAGATCATCTGGGCTTCGGGATCGTCGAAGACTATTCCTACGTTCTGGGCAAGGTCCGAGAGCGTCGGGTATTCCTCCACGTTCCGGTGGTCCACGGTCACGGTCCCTTCTTTTCTCCCGCCGTACTCGTGGTGCAGGATCCCGGTGGCGGCAAGGCAGAGCGAGGTCTTGCCGGCCCCGGAGGGCCCGGTGACCATGATGCACCGGCCCTTCTCAAGGGAAAGGGAGATACGGTGCAGGGCCGGGTGCACCGTACGGGGGTACGTGTAACTGACGTTGGTGAGCTCGATCATTCCTGTCCTCTAAGAAGCACCCTGCTTGAGGGGATGTAGAGGAACTGGACAACGATCGCATTAAAAACTGCCGTTATGACAACGATTGGGACGAAGACCACCACAAACGCCATCAGGTCGCCCTGGTACTTGGCCAGGTACGTAGCGCCGATTGCGATGATAGCGATCGCCGCAAACGCGAACCCGCTGGCGAGAGTGGCAACAAACGTGGTCACGGATGGGGCGAGCTTTGTCCGCTCGCAGAGCGCCGCATAGAGGACGAAACAGACCAGCGCCCCGATGGGCTCGCTGATGAGGTTGGCCGGGGGGAACATCGAGCTCGAGATCAGCATTGAAAGGACACCGGCGACAAGGCCGATTCCAAGGGCTTCGACAATCTTGGGCCTGATGAGGATGATCGCAAGACAGTAGAACGCGATGATCATGTTCGGCGTCAGGGGCGTGTGGAGCATCGCGAGGAAGTACCGGAGGATGGCACCGATCGCAAGCAGGATTCCAACTATGGCGATATCTTTTGACTTCATGATGTGAACACCAGGATTTCAGGTACAGCAGAACGGGTCTGCGACATTCTACTGCCGCAGGTATATTTTGTATACCTCAATGCATACATTTGGACATCTATGTATTAAAGCACTCTTCTTTCGGGGAACGTTCCACCCCAATATGGAACCGGACCCGCAAACCGACCGGGTTATGGTGATCCCGCTGACCAACAGGTTCATTGCCTGCCCCGCCCACCCCAGCTACAGGGAGTTATTCATGCCACCCGGCCCGGTCACCGGCAACCTCTACCAGGAATCGCTTGCCCTCCACGATAAATATCACGGTAAACTGGGCATCCGGCCCAAGGTGCCGCTGAAAACGAAACACGATCTCGCGGTGGCTTACACCCCGGGGGTCTCTGAGGTAAGCCGGGAGATCGCAAAGGACCGTAACCTGGCCTACGATTACACCTTAAAGGCCAACACCATCGCTATCGTCACGGACGGCTCGGCCGTCCTCGGCCTCGGCAACATCGGGGGCTATGCGGCGATACCCGTGATGGAGGGGAAGGCCGTCCTGTTCAAGGAATTTGCCAATATCGACGCCTTCCCCATCTGCTTCGAGAGTTACGAGACGGACTTCGTGGACAAGGTGCGCAACATCGCGCCGGTCTTCGGTGGGATCAACCTCGAGGACATCGCGGCCCCGAAATGCTTCGAAGTCGAGGACGCCCTGCAGGACCTCGGCATCCCGGTCATGCACGATGACCAGCACGGCACGGCCGTGGTCGTGCTGGCGGCCCTCCTGAACTCCTGCCGGGTGACGAACAAAAAGTACAGCGACCTCAACATCGTCATCTCCGGCGCGGGCGCGGCCGGCTATGCCATCACCCGCATGCTGAAGTGCATCGGTTACAGCCCGGATGTATGCACAAGGGTGAACGAGATCATCGTCTGCGACACGCAGGGCACGATCTTCCGGGGCCGCGAAGGACTGTACATCAATAAGTACAAGTTCATCATTGCCGAGGAGACAAACAGGCCCGCGCTTGCAGGAACCCTGGCCGATGCGATGCAAGGTGCGGATGTCTTCATTGGTGTCTCCGCCCCAAACATCGTCACAGAAGAGATGGTGCAATCGATGAACCGCGACGCTATTGTCTTTGCCATGGCCAACCCGGTCCCCGAGATCATGCCGGATCTGGCAAAGCACGCTGGGGCTGCCGTGGTCGGCACCGGCCGAAGCGACTTTTCAAACCAGATCAACAACGTGCTCGCGTTTCCCGGCATCTTCCGGGGCGCGCTGGATGCCCGGGCAACCCGGATCACTGACGAGATGAAGATCGCTGCCGCCCACGCAATCGCGGCATGCGTTCCCCGCCCAACCAGGGAACGCATCCTACCCAGCATCCTTGACCGGGGCGTGACATGGCGTGTTGCAAAGGCTGTCGAGAAAGCGGCGATCGGCTGCGGATGCGCTCGTTCACGGCGCTGAAGAGGACTCCGGCGGTACACCGTAGTTGTCGCGCCCGGGGCGCTTGCCCCCACCCGGTACCCGGTTGCAGGAAAGTGCGGTTTATTAGCCACGCGGGAGCAGTAAACCGGTAACCGATCTTAATCGGGTTCCGGTGGAGATCATAAGAGGTGCGATGATATGCTGATGAGAATCGGTGGTGCCGGCCTGGCCGCGGAGGACGGGTCGTGGATCCGGGTGATGAACCCGGCAACCGGCGAGGAGATCGACCGCGTCCCTGCAGGATCCGGCGACGATGTTGCCCGGGCCGTGGAGGCCGCGGAGACCGCAGGTGCCGGCTGGCGGAAGAAGAGCATGCGGGAAAGGGGCATCGTCCTCTTCCATGCAGCGGGGAAAGTACGGGAGGCGCACAAGGATCTGGCCCGGCTCCTGACCATGGAGCAGGGAAAACCCCTCCGGGAGTCCACCGACGAGGTCCGGGGCTTCGCCAACATCCTCGAATTCTACGGCGGAATCTCCGCTGCGGCCCACGGCGACCTCGTCCGCCTTGGTGCTGCCGGCGATGCGCTCGTAGCCCGCGAACCGCTCGGGACCTGCGGCGCAATCATCCCCTGGAACATGCCGGTGATCATCATGGGATGGAAGATCGGGCCGGCGCTCCTCGCCGGCAACACCCTCGTCCTCAAGCCGGCCTCAACAACACCGCTGACGAACATCAAACTCGCGCAGATCCTCGAAGAGGCCGGTCTCCCCGCAGGCGTCCTCAATGTCGTGACCGGATCCGGAGAATCGGTCGGAGAGTCACTCGTAAAGCACCCGTTCGTGCGCAAGATCTCATTCACCGGTGACTGCGCAACGGGGCAGCGGGTACGGGAGCTCGCCACAAAGAACCTCAAGGATCTGACTCTCGAACTCGGGGGATCCGACCCGATGATCGTGATGGACGACGCCGAACTGGACACCGCGGTCGAGGGGGCGCTCCGCGGCAGGTTCTACAATGCAGGGCAGACCTGTACGGCCGTGAAGCGGCTCTTCGTCCACGAGAAGATCGCCACCGTATTCACGGAGCGGCTGAAACGTCGCGTCGAAGAACTGAAGGTCGGCAACGGTCTCGATGCGGGCGTCGACATAGGGCCCCTGAACAGCCCCGCCCAGCGGGAGCGCATCGCAGCAGTCGTGGACGCCACCCGCGAAGCCGGCGAGGGCGAGATCCTCACGGGTGGGTGCCCGCCCGCAGGCGGTTCTTATGACCGGGGGCTGTTCTATGGCCCGACCTTGGTTGCCGGCGCTGCACCGGACGGGCGGCTCATGCAGGAGGAAGTTTTTGGGCCGGTCCTGCCGGTGATGACGGTCCCCGACCTTGATTCCGCGATCCGCGAGGCCAACCGGACCCGCTATGGACTCGGGGCGTCAATATGGACGACCAACCTGCATACAGCGCGGAAGGCATTCGACGGTATTCACGCGGGGATCGTCTGGGTGAACCGCCACCTCACGGTCCCGCCGGAGATCCCGTTCGGGGGGATGAACGAGAGCGGGATCGGCCGGGAGAACGGTCTCCATGCCATGGACAGTTACTCCCGTACAAAGACGCTGTTCCTCGGGTGGTAGGATTATTCTTTTCTTTGTACGGTTTTCAGGAGGCAGAAAACGGCAAGGAGGCCACAGGCAGCGATCCCGGCTGGCAGGGGGGACTGCCGGGTCGTGGGGACTGTGGCGGGGACAGCAGTTGTTGCCGGCACGGTCGTGACCGTGGAGGGGAGTTGTGGGGAAGTAACTACCGCGACCGTTTCAGCGGTCGTGGCGGTCGTGGCGGCCGTCGCGGGAAGGAGGGTGAAGGTCGTCGAACCAGCCACATCCTCGGTGATACCGGCTACTTTCACGATATATTCGTCCGGTCTGAATCCCGAGGCATCGACATCAAACGACCACATGTTGCGTCCCGCATTGCCGGCTACGACGGTGACCACGCCGCTCGCACCGGTATACTCCCCGCTCTGGCTCTTCGTAGTCGGGTTGAACGAGGAGGAATACACGTCTACCTGAAGTCTGTCCCCGACGGCCAGGTTGGTGGTGCCGGAGATAGTGAACTTCTCGCCGACATAGTGGTCGCCCACCGGCTTCACCAGCGCATCCGGCGGGCTCACATAAAAGGACGCCGTGGCAAACGTATCGTCGATATTCTGGCTCCCTATCGCTTCCATCAGGGCGGTTGCCGCGTCCGTGCTCTGGAGGCTGCCGGCGCTGGTCAGCTGGAAGATCGTCATTCCGCCGCCAAGCTGTTTGTTGATAACCTTGCCGCTCGCCGGGGAGTAGACAATATCGAACTGGCCGTTCATCATCGGGTGCTGGACGATGACCATGTATTGTCCCGATGCAAGGTTCTGCGTATCGGAGGATTTCAGTTCATAAGAATAGGTGTTGTCCGAGTTGACCTGGATAGTCGAGACCCTCACGGTATTCCGCCCGATCAGCCAGACCTGGAGGCCGGCGTTCGGGTGGCCGGTCGCCACACCGTTGATATATACGGGATCGCCGTTCGCAATGGTTGCCGTGCCGGACGACCCGGGGGTCAGCGTGATAGCCGAAACCGGCACGGCAAGGCATACAGCGAACGTAAGAGCGATCCAGAAGATCCCGAGGAATGACAAACGGAGAGGCATGGTGCATTTCCTTTGGACGTACTTTCCAAATCCTGGTTTAATAGGTTGCTGTAATGGCAGGACGGTGACAGTTGCATATCCATGAGACCATTTTTGCCTGCAGGCAGAGGTGGAACCATGACGATACGAATGCAGGTTCAGGAAAAGCGAGTGGGAGGAGTAAGCCTCCTTTTGTTCAAAGCGGCATTCAGCTGTTGCGTCAAACCCGGACGGATACCGGACGATCCATCTGTCCTGTTCTGACTTGCACCCGCAGGGATTCGCCGTTTCACCGTATCCTGCCCTTCATGCGCTCAGCGGGTTACTCGCACGAAAGACCGTGCTTCTCGCCGTTGCCGGCTCGGCCGCATCATGACTGGGGGCAGGCCGTGTCGTTTCTGTGCCATTGCCGTGACTCTCGCCACCCGTACTTGCGTACGGCTGCGTGCCCGGTGGGTGGGGGGACTTTCCTCAGCGACATAAAAGTCACCGTCGGCCGCTCTCTCCCTCTCGGTACCTTATTGAACGGGCGAGGTGATAAGGACAGCGCCGCCGGCAAGGTCACCCGCCATCCGACCGGGCAGGACCTGCCAGGTGCGATAGATTGTTATGCAGAGGCGCTCTAGACAGTCTCAACGAACAGGGGAATGTTTATGGAACTGCTGACTGATGACGAAGGGCTCATGGCGCTCCGCACCGCACGCGGAACCATCGGGCATGTCTGTACACGCAAACCACGGCCTGTGCTGGAACTCACCCCGGTCTTTTCCGAGAAGCGCGGCGTCTTTGTCACCCTGACAAAGGACGGGGAGCTCCGCGGGTGCATCGGGTTTCCCTACCCGGTGATGCCACTCGGGGATGCCATCGGACATGCAGCGACCGCAGCTGCGACCGAGGACCCCCGGTTCCCCCCCGTAGGGAAAGCAGAACTGGAAGGGCTTACCGTGGAGGTAACGATCCTGACCGTACCGGTCCCGCTGGAAGGCGATCCAATGGAACGGCCGGGGAAGATCATTGTGGGGAAGCACGGTCTCATCGTCCGGGGCATGGGGACGAGCGGCCTCCTCCTCCCGCAGGTGGCAACCGAATACGGCTGGGATGCCGAAACGTTCCTCGATCATACCTGCATGAAAGCGGGGCTTCCGGCCCGGTGCTGGACCCGGCCTTCTGTCGAGATCCTCACCTTCGAAGGCCAGATCTTCACCGAGAAGCACTGAGGGGAACCGTTTAACTCGCAGGAGCACGCATATACAAGGCGATCAGGAAGCACCATGGCTATTGCATTCGAGAGCCTGTACAGCGATATCGGCGGGCGCTGCGGGAAACTGACGGTCGGGAAAAAGATCGTGAAGACCCCGGCCCTCCTGCCGGTCATCAACCCCCACCTCCAGCTCGTCACCCCACGGGAGATGGCGATGATGGGGGTCGAGGCCCTCATCACCAATGCCTACATCTTCTCCCAGAGCAGGCAGTTCCGGGCCCGGGCGCTCGACGAGGGCCTCCACCGGGTGCTGGACTTCGACGGGGTGATCATGACCGATTCCGGCTCCTTCCAGCTTTCCGTGTACGGCGAGGTCTCCATAACCAACACCGAAACCCTCTCATTCCAGCGGGATATCGGGAGCGACATCTGGGTACCCCTCGACATCCCCACCTCCCCTGCTGCCGACCGCGCAACAACAGAACGGGAACTCACCGTCACCATGGAGCGGCTGAAGGAGGCACGGGGGGTCTTCGGCCCCGACGCCCCGATCGCCGGCCCGGTCCAGGGCGGGATCTTCGAGGATCTCCGCGAGTCCGCAGGGAGAAATGTGACGGATCTCGGGTTCTCGTTCTGCCCGATCGGCGCCGTTGTCCCCCTCATGGAGTCCTACCGGTACCGCGAGCTCGTAAGAGTGGTGATGGCAGCAAAACGGACGCTCTCCCCGTCATCCTGTATCCACCTCTTCGGCGCCGGCCACCCTTCGATGTTCGCGCTCGCCACCGCCATGGGCTGCGACCTCTTCGACTCGGCCGCGTACGCCCTGTATGCCAAGGACGGGAGGTACCTGACCGCCCACGGCAGCTACCGGATCGAAGACCTCGCGGATCTTCCCTGTGCCTGCAGCGTCTGCCGCTCCCATACTGCCGAGGAACTGCGGGCAGCCCCGGATCGCGAGCGCCTGCTAGCCCTCCACAACCTGTATGTCACGCTGGCCGAGATCTCCCGGATCCGGCAGGCCATCGTTGACGGCACACTCTGGGAACTCGTGGACGAACGGTGCCGGGCACATCCCCGGCTCCTAGACGGGTACCGCGAGCTCCTCGCCCGGGCGCCGGCGCTTGGGGAACACGACCGCGTCTCGAAGCGGCGGTTTTTCTACCGGGGCAGCGAGAGCTGCCGGCGCACCGAGGTCATCCGGTACCAGCAGGACCTTGGCCGGCTCCGGCTCGGGAAGAACGTCCTTGTCGTGATCGACGGGAAGGCTGCTGAAGGATACGATGACACGCTCCAGTTCAAGCCGCCGTTCGGCCCCTACCCGGCCGAACTGAAGGAGAGTTTCCCCATCGGGCCCTGCGAGATCCCGGAGTGGGACGAGGCGATGGTCCGGCAGGGATGCCGGGGAATCCGTGCCCTTGCCGGCTCGCACCCGGAGAGCCGGATCGTGATAGCCTGCAGCCCGCGATGGGCAGGAATCGTCCGCGAGGAACTTGGGGAGAAGGAGACTGCCGATGACGCGGTTTGATATCCGGAAACGGGACGGCCTTTCCCGGACCGGCGTACTGGAGGCCGGCACGGGGAAAGTCCAGCTCCCTGCGGCCGCAGACCCCGTATCCCTCTTCCCGGCACTGGCTGCCGTACCGTTTATCAACATGCCCCTCGCAGCGCCTGCAGCCCTCGTGCAGGAGTTCCCTCCCAGGATCCCCGAAGGCCCGGTTATCATCCACCCTCAGGGCGAAAACCATGCAGAGAGCGGCGACTGCGTCATGGCGGCGAACTGGCACACCGCTTCTGCAAATCCGCGGAACTATGTGGACTGGCTGGTCCGGCTCAAAGAAAAAACACCGCCCGATACGGCATGGTACGCCCCCGCTGCCGCTCTCCCGTCGACTGTGGCGATCCTGTGCTACACCGGTTTCGATCTCTTCGATTACACTGCCGTTGACCTCAAAACAGCGCAGGGAATCTTCTGCACCCCGGCGGGGGAGTTGTCGGCCGAAGCTGTCAGCGAGGGAGTCTGCAGCTGTCCCGGCTGCCAGGCCGGCGACCTCCGCGAGCACAACCGGCATGCGCTCATGAATGAGATAGCACTCGTCGCCCGTTTCATCCGTCAGTACCAGCTCCGTGAACTCGTGGAGTCCCGGTGCCGGATAGACGCCAACCAGGTCGCCATCTTGCGCCACCTCGATCGGCACTACGCGTTCATGGAAGCGGCGCTTCCGATAGCCCGGGCGGGAATCATGCGGGCGAACTCGGCCGAGTCCATGCAGCGTGCCGAGGTGCAACGGTTCGCAGAGCGGGTCCTGACCCGGTACGTCCCGCCGCGCTGCGACGTGGCTGTCCTCCTGCCTTGTTCGGCGAAGAAACCCTATTCGCTCTCGCAGAGCCATCGCCGGTTCCAGCAGGCCGTGGGGATGAGGGCGCACGAGCTGATCGTCACGTCCCCGCTCGGGCTTGTCCCGCGGGAACTTGAGTGCGTCTACCCTGCCGGCCACTACGATGTCCCGGTCACCGGTTATTGGGATGCTGAAGAGTGTGCCGTCATCTCGGGCATCCTGGCAGGCTACTTTACGCGCCACCGTTATCGCCGTATCATTGCGCACCTCGAAGGCGGAGCCCTCACGGTAGCCCGACAGGCTGCGGAACTCTGCGGCATCGCGCTCGAGTACTCGTGCACGGAAAACCCGGCGGGCCCTTCTGCCCTCAACGCGCTGGACGCGGCACTGGCCGGGGAGCGGAGGATTAAGGACGACCGCCTCCACGGCATGCTCTCGTACCAGTTCGGGGCGGACATCGATACCAGGGGTATCGTTCCACGGGGGCGGTTCCCCGAGCTCTTCTACAGCAGGGGGAACTCCCAGCTCTTCTCGATTGATACCGTCACCGGCCTCATCCGTCCCACCTTCGACGGCTGGGCCCTTATTCCCGAAGGGTACCGCGTCACGATCGATGATTTTGTGCCGGAGGGGGACGTACTCGTACCGGGCGTGACCGGGGCCGACCCCGCGATCCGTGACGGGGACGAGGTCCTGGTCACCGGCAGGCGCGCTATCGCTACCGGCCGCGCCGCATTACCGGCGGGAGATATGCATCGCTCGAAGCGGGGCGTGGCCGTCCGCGTGCGTAAGATAAAAAGACTGTAAGTCCAACCAGTACGCTACATTGCATATCATCGATGGAGTGAATTGGTTGTCCCGAGTTATGAGATGCAGCACGGCAGGGTGGCTCTTGTGAGCGCGCCGGCCAGTGCACAGGAAAGACCGGCAGTCATTGCCGTGGTAAAGGAGACGGCCGCAGGAGAACTGCGCGTTGCGACCGTTCCGGAAGTAGTCCAGAAACTGGTGAAGTCCGGCCATCAGGTCAGGATAGAGCAGGGAGCCGGCACCGGTGCATTCTATCCGGACGAACTCTATACCGGTGCCGGCGCAACGGTTGCAGCGGGACGGGCAGAGCTGCTGAAGGGTGCAGACATCGTCCTCTGCGTCCAGCCCCCGACCGTTGCCGACGTGGGGCAGATCCCCGAGGGTTCGGTCCTGGTCGGGTTCATGAACCCGTCCGGTAACATCGATGCGATCAGGGCGATGCGCGACCGGAAGATCACCTCGTTTGCGCTGGAGCTGGTCCCGCGGATCAGCCGCGCCCAGAGCATGGATGCGCTCAGCTCGCAGGCAACGGCTGGCGGGTATTCCGCGGTTGTCCTGGGAGCCGGGCACTGCCCGAAGTTCCTCCCGATGCTCACGACTGCTGCCGGGACCATCCGCCCGGCTACCGTGCTCATTCTCGGGGCCGGTGTCGCCGGCCTGATGGCGATAGCCACGGCCCGGCGGCTCGGTGCCCTGGTCGAGGCCTACGATGTCCGCCGCGCTGCCGGGGAACAGGTCCGGAGCCTGGGAGCAAAATTCCTTGAACTCGAGATCAATGCCGAGGGACAGGGGGGGTATGCCCGGGAACTGACGCCCGAAGAGAAGGCCCTGGAGCAGGAGATGGTCTCCGCTGCCGTTGCAAAGGCGGATATCGTCATCACCACCGCGGCAATCCCCGGCCGGAAGGCCCCGGTCCTTATCACGAAGGAGACCGTTGCACGGATGCGGCCGGGCGCCGTCATCGTGGATCTTGCGGCAGAAACGGGCGGCAACTGCGAGCTGACCCAGGCCGGTACAACCATCCAGGACCACGGTGTCACTATCATCGGTCCGAGGAACCTCCCGGCCCGGGTGCCGTTCCACGCCAGCCAGATGTTTGCCAAGAACCTCCAGGAATTCCTTGCACTACTTGTCAACAAGGATGGCTCGCTCGTGAAAGACTATGCGGATGAGATCCTGGCCGCGAGCCTCCTCACCCATGCCGGTGAGGTGCGCTTTGCCCCGGCCAGGGATATCATTGCAGGAGGCAAGGCATGACCGAGATCACGGCATTCTGGACAGCCATCTACATCGCGATGCTTGCAGCTTTCACCGGCTATGTTGTCATCAGCCGGGTGCCGGTCATCCTGCACACGCCGCTGATGAGCGGGTCGAACTTCATCCACGGGATTGTCCTTGTCGGTGCCATGGTGGCGCTCGGCCTGGCCACGACGCCCCTCGAACAGGCCATCGGCTTTGTCGCGGTCGTGCTCGGGGCTGCGAACGTGACCGGCGGGTATGTCGTGACGGAGCGGATCCTCCAGATGTTCGACAAGAGCGGGAAGAAACCGGGAAAGGAGGCGTAAGATGACTGATCTCTCGTTCCTCATCGAACCGGTATACATTGCCACGATCTTCTTCTTCATCGTGGGCCTGCTGCGGATGAGCCATCCGCTCACTGCCCGGAGCGGCATTGTCTGGGCCGGCGCCGCGATGTTCATTGCGACCATCGTGACGTTCTTCACCCCGGCCCTTACCAACCTCGCCCTGATCGCCATCGCCATTGTGATCGGCGGCGGGTTCGGGTACATCGCTGCCAAGCGCGTTGCCATGACGGACATGCCCCAGATGATCGCGCTCTATAACGGGATGGGCGGCGGTGCAGCGGCCTGTATATCTGCCGTCGCACTCCTCGGCACGCTTTCACCCGCAACCGGAGCCCTCGCCGTTGTCGGCGGGCTCATCGGTGCCATCTCCTTCTCGGGCAGCATCATCGCCTTTTTGAAGCTCCAGGGCTGGATGCCGGCACGGGCGATCTCGTTTACCGGGCAGCAGGTCCTCAACATGGCAGTATTTGCCCTTGCGGTCATCTTCGGGGCGCTCCTCCTCCTCCAGCCTGCATGGCTTCCCGTTCCCGTGGCAGCCTTCCTCCCGCTCTTCTTTATCCTCGCCCTCGGGTTCGGCCTCCTGATGACGCTTCCCATCGGCGGCGCGGACATGCCGGTCGTCATCTCGATGTACAACGCGTTCACCGGCCTTGCCGTGGCGCTGGACGGGTTCTCCTTTGCCACGCCCAACTATGCCATGATCATAGCCGGTGTCATTGTCGGGGCAGCCGGTTCCCTGCTGACGCTCCAGATGGCCAAGGCCATGAACCGCTCCCTCTCCAACGTCTTCTTCGGCGCCTTCGGTGCAAAAGACGAGAGCGGTTCTGAAGTGAAAGGCAGCATGAAGGCCGTTGAGTCCGACGATGCCGCCATCCTTCTCGCGTACGCCGACAAGGTCATCGTTGCCCCGGGATACGGCATGGCCGTGGCCCAGGCCCAGCAGAAGGTCAAGGAACTTACCGACCTGCTCGCAGCCAAGGGTATCCAGGTCAAATTCGCCATCCATCCTGTTGCAGGACGGATGCCCGGCCACATGAACGTCCTCCTTGCTGAAGCCGGCGTCTCCTACGACCAGCTTTATGACCGGGACGAGATCAACCCGGAGTTTCCCTCAACAGACGTGGTCCTGGTCATCGGCGCCAACGACACGGTCAATCCGGCGGCGCACCGGCAGGGCAGCCCGCTCTTCGGCATGCCCATCCTCGATGTCCAGCAGGCAAAGAATGTGATCGTCCTGAAACGCGGCCAGGGGAGGGGTTTCTCCGGGATCGAGAACGACCTGTTCTACCGCGACAACACGCGGATGCTCTATGGCGATGCCCGGGAGACCGTGGCAAAACTCGTCCAGTCGCTCAAGAAATTATAACATTTTCTCCCATCACCTTTTTTCTGCCCGCATTTTCCCATCCGGACATGCCAGCGCCAGCCTTCACAAAAAAGCGCCCGCAAACGGTGAACTTATATGGTTATCTGCCAGATTGAATGTAAGTCAGGGGGTACTACTATAGACGAGAATGTTCCGATTCCTGATGGGCAGGTAGCGCGGAAGAAACTGCATTTCTTCTGGCTTGCCGACTGCTCCGATTCCATGCGGGGGAAGAAGATCGCGACCCTGAACCAGGCCATCCGCGAGGCGATCCCCGAGATCCAGAAGGCCGTCGGGGCCTACCCCCAGGTCGAGATCTTCATGAGGGCGATCCGGTTCTCCGATGAGGCCGCCTGGCATGTCGGCCCCGACCCGGTCCCTCTGGCCGAGTTCACGTGGCCGGAACTCGAGACCGCGGGACTGACCGCGACCGCAAAGGCAATCCGGCTCCTCACCGGTGAACTCTCCATCGAGCGCATGCCCCGCCGCGGACTCCCCCCGGTCTGCATCCTCGTCTCCGATGGCTACTGCACGGATCCCCACGAGGAGTACGACAATGCCATCGCCGAACTGGCAAAGATCCCGTGGGGCGTAAAGGCAGTCCGGCTTGCCATTGCCATCGGTGACGAATCCGATTACAATGAACCGGAACTCTTAAAGTTCGTCAACCAGGACCAGATCGGCCTCCTCAAGGCCCATTCTCCCGAAGAACTGGTCACCTACATCAAGTGGGCCTCCGTCTCGGCCTCCGTGGCCTCGTCCCGGGGGCGGAGCCGGGGTACGGGCAGCATGGATGACACATCGAACGTCTCCCTCGAATCGCCACCCCCGATGATCACCTCCAACACCGATTTGTTCTAGACCGTCCATGCCAGCGCCCCACCAGTTTCTCTGCGCATGCGACCCGTCCCTGGGATGGGCGTTCGGGTGCAGCCGGACCGGGGCTTCCCATGTCCGTTCCGGCAAGCCCTGCGATGATGCTTACGCGATCTGGAGCGGGGCGTTGTCGGCTGTTCCCTGCATTGCAGTTGCGATTGCCGACGGCCACGGTGACCCGCGCCACGACCAGAGCCGGACCGGATCGTCGCTTGCGGTACGGGCTGCAATTGATGAACTGACGGACTTCCACCGTATGCACATGCTCACGGTCCCCCCGCATATCCTCCGATCTGAGTTCAAAGCGGATTTCCCCCGCCGGGTGACGCGCCGCTGGAGAGAGGCCGTGCAGGCAGATGCCGCACAGAGGGAGATCTCCCTTGTCCCACCGGATACTCCCGGGGCCGGTGATTATGTGAGATACGGGACCACGCTTGTCGCCACACTCATCGTTGCCGACACGATCCTGATCGGCCAGATCGGCGACGGCGATGTCGTCATTGTCCGGCCCGACGGAACGGTCGAGTGCCCGGTTCCCTGCGAAACCCGGCTGGTGGGCAGCGAGACGCAGTCGCTCTCCTCCCGGGACGCTCACCTCCGCTGGCGGACGGCCACGCTCGACCGGGGGAACGGCGGTGTCCTGATCGCTGCAACGGATGGCGTCTCGGACTCCTTCGATAGTTCCGAAGGCGAGGAATTCCTGAAATTTATTAAAAGCCTCGTTGCCCGGGTGAACGAGTTCGGGATCGAGAGCGTCGCCGGGTCGATGATGGGCTGGCTCGACCGGTACTCCGAGATGGCAAGCGGGGACGATATGACGATTGTCTTTGTCAGCATCAATCCCGCTGAAGATACCGGCAATCCCGTCAGCACGGCTGACGAACAACCCGACGAAACGGGATCCGATACGGGGTGGTGGTGATGCCGCTTGCCATCGGCCAGCTGGTGAAGTCGGAACTCACGGGGAATGTGCTGAACGTGATCCGGAAACTCGGGGAGGGAACCCAGGGAGAGGTCTACCTTGTCGAGGGGCCGCAGGGATACCAGGCGGTCAAGTGGTACAAACCCGAACAGGCCACGCAGGATCAGCGGGCGGCCATCCTGTACCTGGTACGGACAGGCCCGCCATTCGGGGCCGCCGGCCGCCGGTTTGTCTGGCCACTCGACCTTGTAACACTCGAGGGGTCCGGCCAGTTCGGGTACCTGATGACGAGGATTGACACGAAGCGGTTCGCCGAACTTGGGGAGGTCTGGGCACACATAAAGCCGGTCCCGAACTTCTCGTCCCTCTGCGAGATCTCTTACCAGCTCGCGAACAGTTACCGCGCCCTCCACCTCTCCGGCCACTGCTACCGGGACATTTCTGCGGGTAACCTGATGTTCGACCCGGTGCCGGGCGATATCCTGATCTGCGACAACGACAATGTGGGTGTGAACCGCCAGTCCCGCTGCCAGGTCTGGGGGACGATGGAGTACATGGCCCCGGAGATTATCCGCGGTGAGGCTGACCCCTCGACCCAGACCGACCTTCACTCGCTCGCGGTTCTCCTCTTCTACCTCTGGGTCTGGCACCACCCTTTCCACGGGGAGATGGAGTACCGCTTCCACTGCTGGGACATCCCGGCAAAAAAGAAGGTGTACGGGGAGTCCCCGGTCTTTGTTTTCGATCCGGAAAATCCCGCAAACCGCCTCCCCCCGGATCCCGATTATGCCCTGGCACGGGAGCGCTGGCACTACTGTCCTGGCGATCTGCAGGAACTCTTTATCCGGGCGTTCACGGACGGCCTGCACGTCCCTAACCGCCGGGTGACCGAGGGGGAATGGCAGAACATTTTCTCCGACATCAAGGACCGTATTGTCTCCTGTCCCTCCTGCCGGGCCGAGAACTTCACCGGGCCCGACGGGATGACAAAACCCTGCTGGCACTGCCAGGTGACAATTCCCATGCCGCCCCTTCTGAAGATCCAGCGGCCTTCAGGTGAGCTGACCGTTGCCCTCTCGAACGGGACCACGATCCGGCGGCGGCACCTCCCCATCACCCCGGTCAACGATGACGGTTCCGAGATCCTCGGCAGGGTTGTCCCTCACCCTTCAATACCCGGTGCAGCCGGCATCCGCAACCTCTCCCGCGAGCCGTGGCAGGCCGTCTTTCCCGATGGGAGCAGGACTGCGGTTCCGCCCGAAAAGGCCGTCCCATTGAATCCCGGGACCACGATCACTATCGACGGCGTTACGCTGACTATTTCTGCTCCGGAACCGGAGGCGGACTCATGAACGAGCAGGCTGCCCGGATCCTCATTTCGCTTGTCGGTCGGTACGGTCCGTCCCTGGCATACGATCCCCTGCGGTGCGAGGCGCTGCTCCGGGACACCTGCCCACGGTGCAGCCGTGAGACCTTCGTACTCGTCAATGCCGTGCGCCAGCAGGTGCCGGCCGACCTCCTCTCCCCCCGGCATTCATTACCCCCGGACCTCTTCCGGGGCTTTCTTGTCAAACGCCTGCAGGACGAACTTGCATTCTCCGAGGAAGCAGCACGCTGGGCGGTGGAGACCTGGGCTTTGGCGCTCGGGCCGGGTAATGGCTCCGGCGGCCCGGTGCCGGCATCGATCTCTAGAGCCAGCTGCACCAGTATTGCCCTTCAAGACCTGCAGGGAAAGCCCGGTACTGCCGGCAGCCCCGAACAGCGTTCGTCATGGGCGAGGGACATTGAGTCCGGGGATGCCGAGATACGGCTCGTTGCGATCCGGCAGATGGAACAATACGGGGACCGTGAAACCATCCGGCTCCTGATTACTGCCCTTGAGAATCCGGCTTGGAGAGTCCGGAAGGCGGCGTTCGATACCTTGGCCGCGATCGGGGAACCTGCAGTCCCACTCCTTGTCGAAGCTCTCGGGGATTCTCACGAACAGGTCGTCATCGCATCGATCCTTGTGCTCGGGTCAATCCGGGCCCGTGGTGCGCTCGAACCCCTCGCAGCCCTCATCGAATCCGGAGGGGAACCAGCCCTGTACGCAATCTGGGCGCTCGGGGAGACCGGCGATCCCCGGGCGATCACCCCCCTGACAAGGAGTCTTAGCAACAACGATTCGCGGGTCCGGCTGGAGGCAGAGACAGCCCTCCGGAAGTTCGGGTGAGTCTTTTTAATCCTGCTGCGCCTCGATCACATCGATGACGAGCCGCTTCCCGAATGCTTTCTCGAACGCCCTGCCTTCGTTCCCGATACCCCAGACCTCCAGCTGGCAGTCGCCCCGGGTGAGGATCTCAAGATGGGCCGTATCGCCCGTTACCGATGAGAACCTGACGTGCTGGACGAGCGCGGCATGGCTCCGGTCCAGGCTCTCGCCCAGCCTCAGGAAACTGGAGAGCATCAGGAGCGCCCGCTGGTCCCGTGCATCGAGATCCGTGATGACCGGGTCCTTCTTCCGGGGGCTCTTCTTACGGTGGAACCGGGCAAGCAGGGCCATGATATTCACTTCCCGTTCGTTGAATCCCAGCAGCTCGGAGTTCCGGATAATATAATATGAGTGGGCATGGTGGTTCGTGTACGATATGAAAGAGCCAATGTCGTGGAGGAACGTTGCATATTCCAAAAGCTCGCGTTCGGCATCGGAGAAGTCGTGGAGTTTCCGGGTCCGTGCCGTGTCGAACATCTCGAGGACGAGGCTTGTCACCGTCCGGGCATGAACCTCGTTGATCCCGCATGACCGGCCCAGCTGGAGCACGCTCCGCTGGCGGGGGGAGAGCTCGCCGAGCAGGGGGAAGTTGTCCATCCGCGAGAGGTAATCCACGAGGAGCCCGTCCTGGAGCCCCCGGCTGGTGACCGCAACCTCGCTGATGCCGGTCTCCTTCATAAATGTCTCGAGGATCACGGCACCGGCGATGATGATGTCGGCCCGCTCGGGATTCATGCCCGGGACCTTCCGCCGCTGATCCAGGGTGAGGGGGCAGAGCAGATCGATGACCTTCTTCACGTCCTTGTAACTGATGGACGGGGCGGCAGGGGCCGGCACACCGTTGGCCGCGTGGATGGCCTTCTGGGAAATCTCTGCGAGGTTCATGATCGTTCCGGAACTGCCGATGGCGCAGTCAGGCCCCAGTGTACGGATCTTTTCGGCTGTATGGAGGATCGTACCCCGGACATGCTGCTGCATCTTCCGGTACAAGTCAGGAGAGACGACCCCGTTCTCATCGGTAATGCTGTAGTGGTTTGCGAGGCGGATGGCCCCGAGCCTGAAACTTTCGAGCTGATGGCATTCCCGTGCATCACCGAACGCGATCTCGGTACTACCCCCGCCGATATCAATGCAGACGGCGCTACGGTCCCCGATGTGGGTCCCGCTGACGATCCCCAGGTAGATCAGGCGGGCCTCCTCCCGCCCGGAGATGACCCGTATATCCAGCTGTGCTTCCTGCCGGATCCGGTGAAGGAACTCCTCGCGGTTGGAGGCCTCGCGGGTGGCCGAGGTGGCCACCGCTACGAACTCCTCGGAATTGAAGGTCCGGGCAAGGTCCGTGAACTTCCGGATTACCATGACGGCCCGGTCCATGGCAGCAGAGGTGAGTTCCTCTTCTTCGAACTCCCCGTCGCCCAGCCGTACCTGCTGCTTCTGCCGGGTCAGGATTGTGTAGGAATGGTTCGGGTTGAGCCGGACCACGAGAATCCGTATTGAGTTGGTTCCCATGTCGATGAACGTGACGACCCGTCCTTCGGGGCCGATGCCATCGGCCATCAGGAAATCACCAGGTCCCGCCCGAATGCCTTCGAAAACAGGGCCGCCCGGGAGCGTGCCCGTTCCTTCTCCGCTGTGACATCATCGTCTGCCACGATCCTGCAGACAAATAGGGGCCCGCTTACGGTACAGTCGCATGCCTGCACGGCACCGGTATGGCGGCAGTCCAGCCCATCCGCAATACGGAGGATTGCCGCAAGCCTTAACACCCTTTCCCGGTCACCGTCCGCGAGGATCCGGAAGAGCGGGTGAGCTTCCACCTTCCCCTTCCCGCGATGGGCGAGAGCGACCAGCCCCACCAGAATCCGATCGGTCATATCAAGCGGCAGCGATCCCGCAGAGAATATCCGGCGGGCGGACCGGACATGGTGCCGCTTTGGCCCGTCAGCCCATCCGATATCATGCAGCATGCCGGCACACGCGAGCAGGATGCGGTCATGCTCTTCCATGGATTGGATCGACCGTAGCTGGTCGAAGAGGCTTAGGGCAAGCCCGGTAACCGTGCGGTGGTGGAACTGTCCTTCCGGCCACGTAGCGGAGAGCGTCTCACAGGCCCTGCGGATCTCCTCCTCCGTTGCGGAGCGTGCAGGGATGAACTGTATCTTCCTCCCGTTGATGATGGCCGTTTGGATCTCCTCCCAGGTCTTCTGGTTCATGAGGGACTGCCAGTACCGGATGAACCGACGGTGCAGGATCAGCCGCTCCCGCTCCCGGTCCTTCAGGAAGAGCCGTAGGCCCGCGAGCGTTACCGTATCCGGGCCCCGGTCCCCCCGACCCGACCGCAGGCGCCCCCGTTCGCGGAGCACCAGGCGCGTGACCTGGTCGATCCACAGGTCGCAGTCATGCAGGTTACCAAGAATATCCTGTACCTGTTTCACACGTGCGTGGGTTTTTTTGAGACCGAGGCGGTATACCGGCCCGTACACCTCCATCGTGTACCTGAGTTTCTTGGCGGCAATCCGCATGGCATGGTGCTCCGCCACTGCGTCAGCATGGGGGATCCAGGGCTCGAACGATCGCATGGCACGAAGGCGCGATTCAATCCTCAGCGCTGCAACGGTGGGGATCTCGTACGCGAGGGCCCGTACGGGAACCCTGGGCCCGGTAAAAGCTCCCAGCGAGGCAAAGGCCGCATGCATCCCGTCGAGAACTTTGCTCTTCCCCAGATGGTCGAGAGCCAAGAGTACGTGTGCCTGGAGCCGCTGGCGCCGTTTCTGCAGATCGTACAGGAGGTACGCAAGGGCACGCTCAAGGGGATCCGGTCCCTGCTCCGGCCTGCCTGCTCCACGGTTCCTCCGAGCATTCCTTTTCTTCCGGAATCGCTCGAGGAACGCAATCTGTACATCTGCGTCACGGGCCTCCCCCAGCGCCCGGGTGATGCCGGTGATCTCCTGCATCCAGCGGGCATAGGCCCGGGCCGTAAAACAGGGCCTGAAGAGGGGGAGGGCCGCACGGAGGCGCCGGGACGCCACCCGCATGCGGTGGATGTACTCAATGTCCTCTGCCTCCCGGACCCCGCCGATCTCCTTTTCGAAGGCTGCGAGAAGCGGGGGAAGCCGCTGCAGGGCAAACCAGCAGAGACCGGGGGGGGCTGTTTCAGGAACGCCGGTCATACCAGGCTCCCCGGTGCTCCACGAGCCAGGCCTGCGCATTCAGGGGATCTTCGCCCGCTGCCGGTCTCCTGCGGGCATAGGTCCCGTCGGGCTGCATCACCCGGGACTTGATCGTATCCTCCATCTGGACGGGGAGGATCGTCCCGACGATCGCCTTCTTCAGGGAGAGGTTCTCGATGGGGAAGAGGATCTCGACCCGTTTGTCGAGGTTCCGGGGCATAAGGTCGGCACTGCCAAGGTACACTTCATCGTTCCCACCGTTTTGGAAATAGTAGATCCTCGCGTGTTCAAGGAACCTCCCGACAATCGCGGTCACCCGGATGTTCTCGCTGATGCCGGGAATGCCCGGGCGGAGACAGCAGATTCCCCGGATCTGGAGATCCACCTTCACGCCGGCCTGCGAGGCGCGGTACAAGGCCGCGATGCAGGCCGGGTCCACGAGGGCGTTCATCTTGAAGACCAGGTGACCGTCGCCATGGGATTTCTGCCGCCCGATCTCTCGCTCGATCTTCTCCAGCATGAGATTCCTCAGGGTGACCGGGGCTACCATCAGCTTGTTGTACTGCTCGATCCGGGCAAAGCCGGTCAGGAAATTGAAGAGGTTGGCAACATCCTCACCTATAGCACGGTCGCAGGTCATCAACCCGAAGTCGGTGTAGATACGGGCCGTGGTGGCGTTGTAGTTTCCGGTCCCGAGGTGCATGTAACGCCGGATCCCGTCCTTCTCGCGCCGCACCACCATGCAGAGCTTGGCGTGCACCTTGAGCCCGACCACACCGTACACCACGTGGACACCGAGCCGCTCCAGGGCCCGGGCCCACCCGATGTTGTTCTCCTCGTCGAACCGTGCTTTGAGCTCAATTAAGGCCGCCACGGTCTTCCCGTTCTCCCGGGCCTCCATCAGGGCGTTGACGATCGGGGAGTTTGAACCGACCCGGTACAGGGTGATCTTGATCGCCAGCACATCCGGGTCGTGGGCAGCCTGGCGGATGAAATTGACGACCGGTGTGAAACTGTCGTAGGGCTGGTAGAGCAGGATGTCGTGGCGCCGTATCGCGGCAAAGACGTCACGGTCGTCGGCAAGGTCGGCGGGGGTGGACGGGAGGAACGGCGGGTCCTTGAGTTCGGGCCGGTCCAGCGTCATCAGCTGCATCAGGTCGGCCATCCCCACCGGGTGGCCCACGCGATAGATCATCGATCCCGTCACCCGTAGTTTGGACTCAAGCGTATGGCAGATGCCATCGTGCATGGAGCATTCGACCTCTATCCGTACGGGCCGACCCCGCGCCCGCTGTTCCATGATCTCCTCGACCGTCGTGAGCAGGTCAGAGGCCTCGTCCACCTCGATCTCGAGGTCGGCGTCCCGCGTGATCCGGAACGGGAAGGATGCCACGATCTCCATGCCCGGGAAGAGCATCCCTAAGTGGGCGGCGATGATCTCCTCCAGGTACACGAGGTGGACGACCGAATCGTCGTTCCGGGTGCTGCCGTCCGGCGCGGGCAGCCGTATCAGCCGTGAAAAGAGCTTGGTCGGAACCTTGACGCGGGCGAAGAACTCCTTCCGAGAGGTGTCCCGCACCACGACCGCCAGGTTCAGGGAAAGGTTCGAGATGAACGGGAAGGGATGGGAGCTGTCGAACGCAAGCGGGGTGAGTACCGGGAAGACCTCATCCACGAAGAAGCGGTGCATCGCGGCCTTCTGGAGTTCGGTGAGGTCGTCGTACTTGTGGAGGACGATCCCCTGTTCGGTGAGCCGGGGCAGCAGTTCCTTGTGCCAGCAGTCGTCCTGTGCCGCAAGCTCGGGGAGGAGCATGGAGCGGATCGCGTCCAGCTGCTGGCCGGCCGTCATGCCGTCGGGAGGGGCCTTCAGCACGCCTTTGGCCAGCTGCCGCTGGAGACCCGAGATGCGGATCATGAAGAACTCGTCAAGGTTGTTGGCAAATATCGCAAGGAACTTCACCCGCTCGAGCAGCGGGTGGCTCGCATCCAGCGCCTCGTCCAGCACATGGCGGTTGAAACGGATCCAGCTCAGTTCGCGGTTGATATAGAGCGACGGGTCATTGACCGTCAGCGGTTGCGTATCCATGATTGCACCCCGTATCGTAAGAAAACATGCACGGGTATTCCCGGCGGGTTCCCGTACTACTCATCACCACGGGATCCTATAAATTCTCCGCCGTTTTCCGTTTCCCAGAAGATACTGGCAGGAAATGCGTCTCTATAGTCTATAGGGAAAAAGACGCCCGAAAACATCAGCCGTTGAAGTTATGGTACCGGTAGCAATTGTCGATCAACTCCTGTTTGTTCCGCCCGGTAGGTCTTGTCGCCGGATTAAGGTAGCCGACCGGGGGAGTCTGCCGGGCCGGGCAGAACGGACAGAGCGCCACATCCACGTCACCGGTCTTGTCCCGGACCGGGCAGTAGAAGATACCCCCCGAAAACTCGACCTCGTCCCCGCCCGGGAACGGGGTGCCCACCGGGTGGCCGGGCTCGTCCAGCACCAGCATGCAGTAGCCGGCGAGGAGATATTTCAGGAACCGGAGGGCCGGTGCATCGCCGCCGGTTTCCTGCCGGCACTGGCTGGCAACCATCTCCCAGTACTTCTGCTGCTCATCCGCGACCGGCTCGTGCAGGGTCTTGAACGTCCCCTGCTGGAAATCGAGGCGAATCCGCTGGTAGGTGCCCAGCAGGTGCTCGGTGATCTTCTGCGTGAGCCGGTCGCGGTACTCGGGAGTAAGATCCTGGACCTTTGTCTCGAAGTTTTGCTTCATCCGCTGGATATCGGAAGGGGGATGGAAAAGGACGAGCCGGGCGATCTTCTCCCCGAGTTCGCCCCGCGTTGCCGTGGTTTTCAGATCCTGGCAATACCCCTCGATGGTACCGCAAGTCTCCGGTGTGCTGAAAAACCCCATCCCCGTCTCCCGTACTGCTACGGGATTGTTGGAAAACCGGAGATTTAGGTTCTCCGGTTGGTGCAGACCTGGATGAGGGCCCTCCCCCGCATTCCTGCCGATCGCAGGCCGGAAAACGACTACTATGTATATCCATCCTTCTGGACATTACCCCCATTGTGGTGCAGCGAGCATTTTTATATGCACCATTCCTATGATTGATCATGGTGATTTGCCATGAGTGAGTGTTTTATTCTCGCCTAACGTGCGCTTTTTGGATACAACCTTACGGGACGGGGAACAGACTCCCGGCGTCTCGCTGAATCCCGAACAGAAATTTGACATTGCATCGCGCCTTGCAGACATTGGTATCGATGTCGTGGAGGCCGGTTCTGCGGCTGCATCGGACGGGGAGCGTGAAGCAATCCGCCGCATCGCGGATGCCGGGCTGCCGGCCGAGATCTGCACGTTTGCCCGGGCCCTCCGCGTGGACATCGACTATGCCGCGGACTGCAATGCGGACGCGATCCATCTCGTGGTACCGGTCAGCGATCTCCACATCGCAAAGAAGATGAGGAAGACCCGAAACGAGGTCGTGGCCATGGCCCTGGATGCCGTGGAGTACGCAAAAGGCCGGGGGCTCATCGTGGAACTCTCCGGGGAGGATGCCTCGCGGGCCGACCAGCAGTTCCTGCAGGGAATCTTTGCCGCGGGGGTAGAGCACGGGGCCGACCGGCTCTGTTTCTGCGACACGGTGGGCTTAATGACGCCCGAGAAGGTAGCGGAGTTCATCCCGCCGCTTGCAAGGATCGCACCGCTCTCGATCCACTGCCACGACGACCTCGGGTTTGCGGTCACGAACACGATGGCCGCGTTAAAAGCCGGGGCATCCTGTGCCCACGTGACGGTGAACGGACTGGGCGAGCGGGCCGGCAACACGCCGTTCGAGGAGATCGTGATGGCGCTTGAGGTGCTCTACGGGTACAGGACCCGTATTTTGAAGGAGAAGATCTACCCGCTCTCGAGCCTCGTCTCCCGGCACACGGGCGTCCCGCTGGCCGTGAACAAGGCAATCGTGGGCGAGATGGCCTTCACGCACGAGAGCGGCATCCATGCTCACGGCGTTATCCGCGAACCCTCCACCTACGAGTCCGTAAAGCCCGAGATGGTGGGACGCAAGCGCCGGATTGTGCTGGGCAAGCACTCGGGCACCGCGGCTGTCGAGGCCGCCCTGCACGAGATGAACTACAAGGCCGAGGACAAGCAGGTGAAGGAGATCGTCCGGCGCGTCAAGCAGCTGGGCGATGAAGGCAAGCGTGTCACGGATGCCGACCTGATGGCCGTGGCCGACGCCGTGCTGGCCATCGAGTGTAAACCGGTGATCAAGATGCGGCAGTTCACCGCCACCTCCGGCAGCCACATGATCCCGACTGCCTCCGTGACGCTGGTCGTGAACGGGCAGGAGATGACCGGGGCTGCTACCGGCGACGGGCCGGTGGATGCGGCCATGGCAGTCCTCCGGAAGTGCGTGGCCGATGTGGCCGACATCCGGCTCGAAGAGTATCACGTCGACGCAATCCAGGGCGGCACGGACGCCCTTGTCGAAGTGACCGTAAGATTAAGTAAAGACGGGAAGATAATTACTTCACGCGGCGCCCGCACCGACATCATCATGGCATCTGTCGAGGCGATGATCGCCGGCATGAACAGACTACTGAGGGAAAAAGCATGAAGACCGGGGCAAAAATCCTCGTTGAATCACTGCAGCGCGAAGGGACCGATATCATCTTCGGGTACCCGGGCGGTGTAGTGCTGCCGATCTACGATGAACTCTACGATTCGTCTCTTCGGCACATTCTCGTACGGCACGAACAGGCTGCCGCGCATGCCGCAGACGGCTATGCACGCGCAAGCGGTCGTGTAGGCGTATGCCTCGCCACGAGCGGCCCCGGTGCATGCAACCTCGTCACCGGGATCGCCACGGCCTACATGGACTCCGTCCCGATCGTTGCGCTGACCGGACAGGTCCCGACGAACCTGCTGGGCAACGATGCCTTCCAGGAGTCCGACATCACCGGCATCACGATGCCGATCACGAAGCATAACTACCTCCTGAAAAGCGCCGGGGACGTGAGCCGGGTCGTGAAGGAGGCGTTCTATATCGCCGGCACGGGCCGGCCGGGGCCGGTGCTCATCGACATCCCCAAGGACGTCAGCACGAGCTCCGCAAAGGACGTGCCGGTCCCCGAGAAGGTCCACCTCCGGGGCTACAACCCGACCTACACGGGACACAAGCGCCAGATCGAGAAAGCGCTCCAGCTGATCGCGGAGGCCGAGCGTCCCGTGATCTATGCCGGGGGCGGGGTGATCCTCTCCAACGCCTCCCCCGAATTCATCCGGGTGGCAACCGAGCTGGGCATTCCCGTGACAACGACCCTGATGGGGATCGGCTGCATTCCGTGCGACCACCCGCTGAACCTCGGGATGCTCGGCATGCACGGCACCGAATACGCAAACTTCGCCATCACGGAGTGCGACCTCCTGATCGCCATCGGTGTCCGGTTCGACGACCGGGTCACCGGCAAGACCGAGACGTTTGCAAAGAACGCGAAGATCATCCACATCGATATCGACCCGGCCGAGATCGGGAAGAACAAGCGCGTCGATGTCCCGATCGTGGGCGATGTGAAGAGCGTGCTTGCCGACATGCTCGCGATCCTGAAGATGAAGGGCGTGCACGATGCCTGGATAAAAAGGATCAGGCACTGGAAGCAGCACCACCCGCTCAAGTGCCCGGACGACGGCTGCCTCCACCCGCAATATATCATCCGGCAGATGAGCGAGCTCCTGCAGGGCAACGCCGTAATCGTCTCCGAGGTCGGGCAGAACCAGATGTGGACCGCCCAGCACTTCTGCTTTAAGCAGCCCCGGACCTGGATCACCTCCGGGGGGCTCGGCACCATGGGCTACGGCCTGCCGGCCGCGATGGGGGCGCACTTTGCCCGGCCGGATGTCCCGGTCTTCGATGTGGCCGGCGACGGCAGCATCCAGATGAACATCCAGGAGTTCGGGACCATCGCCCACGAGAATATCCCGGTGAAGATCGCGATCCTGAACAACCGCTTCCTCGGGATGGTCCGGCAGTGGCAGGAGCTCTTCTACGACCGGCGGTACTCCTACACCGAGCTCCCGCCCGTGGAGTTCGTGAAGATCGCAAACGCGTACGGTATCGAGGGCATGAAAGTTGAGGACCCGGCCGATGTGATGCCGGCCCTGAAGGCAGCCGTCGACTGCGACGGCCCGTTCGTACTGGACTTCCGGGTCGAGCGCGAGGAGAACGTCTTCCCGATGGTCCCGGCCGGTGCCGCGATCAACGAGATGATCGGGGGGCACCCGCAATGAAGGCCCACACGCTCTCCGTCCTTGTCGAGAACAAGGCCGGTGTCCTCTCCCGCGTCACCGGGCTCTTCTCCCGGCGCGGGTTCAACATCGAAAGCCTGGCGGTCGGCCCCTGCGAGGAGCCGGGCATGAGCCGGATCACGATCGTGGTCATCGGCGACGACGCCCAGGTCGAGCAGGTAATGAAGCAGCTCAACAAGCTCATCGACGTTATCAAGGTCTCCGACCTCTCGGACAACGAGCGGGTGGAGCGAGAACTGGCCCTGATCAAAGTGACGGCGGAGGTCGGCACCTCCCGGGCCGAGATCATGCAGATCGCCGGTATCTTCCGGGCGCAGATCGTGGATGTCTCCCCCAAGTCGCTGATCCTGCAGGTGATTGGTGACACCGAGAAGATCGAAGCCATGGAGAAACTCCTCCGCCAGTACGGCGTCAAGGAGTTCGTCCGCACCGGGACGGTCGGGATCCTCAGGGGCTCAAAGACCGTAGCGGGCGGGAAGTAATTTTTTATCCGGAGAATTTTCTTTTTTTATCCGGGGAAAAAAGCCGGGCGGGAGCGTCCACTTAGGGAAAGAGCGCGATGCATGCTTCGATTGTGGCATGGTTCATTGCAGCCGCAGGTACGGATGTATCAGCTCCCATCCATTTTTCTCAGTACTCCCCCCGGGGCTCAATCCCGATCGTATAACCAACGGGATCTGCTCTTGAACCACAACGGATTTACTAATATATCATGTACAATATCTTCAATTCTTTATCAAATGACGATAATTAACCGGAAGTGTACTACGTGAAGCGCGGACCGCCACCGGCCAAAGGATTTGACCGAGCGATACCGATCGCCCTGATGCGGGGTCGCGTGATGTTCTTCCAGCAGCTGCCGGAGTACGTCTGCGATTTTACGATCCTGGGCAATGGGATCCTTGGACTTGTCCGGGTCATGATGATGACGCGGGTTCACGCGCCCCTTGCAGAGATCGCCTGGAAGTACGCCGATGCAATTGCCGGACTCTGCACCATTGCTTTCGGAGGACCGGTTTCGCGCGAACTCTGGCTCTACTCGCGGTACGGGACCCTGCGGTTCTTCCGGGTGGCGGAGAGCGGGCTCGTTGAGATCGACGGGTACGGTCTCCCGTTCGTGAACGGAAAGCCGGTCAGCGCACAGCCGGCAATCCCCGGAATGATTCAGATTCCTTCCGGCCCGACCGCGCCCACTCCCGGTTGCCCCGTACCCGCAGTGCCGCCCGTTGGCGGTCCACCGGGTTCCGGTTCTTTCGATCCCAAAAGCCCGATCGTCCGCTGGCTTAAGAAGAAATATGCCGGCAGAACACCAGGGCCAGACGGGACGGCCCCCATCGGCCCGATCGATCTGTCGATCATTACGGATTGTGCCGGGAAAAAAACGACCGCAGCGGGAGCGGAGTCCCCTGGTATCGATCCCGGGCCGGCTGCGACCGGTCCCCTTCCGGAAGCGCCGGCCGGATCGCCCGTCGGCGACGCCCCGGCCGGGGGACCGGAACACCCGTCGGTACAAGAGAGGCCCGGGGAGGCATGAGGGGATGAGACCAGCGGAGCCTGTTTTAGCCCCCGATGTCCGGTTTTGGGGGTCCGACCGGCATAGTATCCCAAAAAACCGGCATGGTTGTTTCAGGAAACGTTCATTTCAGTTCCTGATCGGCAGTATTAGGGGCAATTTGTGCCCGGCAATGACCGTATTTAGCAGTGTTCCAGCGGCGTTTTTCCGGAAATACAGGGGTGCCTCTGAACCCGGCCCGGGCGAAAAACGGGGATCCGACGATACGCCGGGGGACCCCCCGCCACCCGGGCGCCGGCACCAGGCCCGGTACCCGGGATACCGGATGCCACCGGCGATCCGGATTGGGAATGAATTGCCGGATTCTAAAAGGACATCCGGAACCAGCGAGAGGAGGCAGAACGTATGACGGGAATGGAAGGGTTAACCGATGAAGAAGTTGAGAGACGAATGCTGGATGGGCAGGAGGTCGTGCTCGGCGGGGTGGAGATCCACGCGAAGTTCGTAGAGGTCGCGGGGAATGCCGGGATCTGCATCGAATACCGCGCCCCGGCCGGGCCTGACGGTCTTCCGGAAGGGATCGCGGACATCAACGAGCGGCTGGCCGGCCTCTGCCGGAACGTGATGGCGATGAACGATCGCGCCCGGCACCGGCTGCTCGAACTTGCTGAGCGGGACCGGGGGAGAGACCGGATGCTGTACCGGTTTGCCGTGACCTCGCGCATTGCGGGTGATGGGACCCGGAAGAGCCGGGTCAGCGACCGGATCGATCCGGAATTCGGGCGCGTCGATACCAGGATTGCCGAGCGGGCCCGGCAGGTACGGAGGACGATCGAGCAGCTGATGAACCGGGACGATGGAGCGATAAACGAGGGCGTGGAACCGGTATCCGAAGAGATCTTCGAGATCGTCCCAACGACGAGTTCCCCTCTCGCGATCAACGAGCAGACCGAAGAAAAAGCACGGCTGGGGCTGCTGGAAGGAGAGGAGTATATGCTCATCGAGATCCAGGTGATCGGGTCTCTTGAGAAGTACCGGGGAATGGAGTCGTTCACGTTCGAGTATATCGCCGCGATCAGCGAGAAAGCCGTTTCGTCGCCGTGGATGAAGGAGAAGATCCGGCTCCTCTCGAAGGTCTGCGAGAATACGGTCATGGTCTTGAACAAGCTGGTCACCCGGCGCATCTCCCACGCGTTCCGGGACACCGGAGCCCGGGAGATGTGCCTGTACCGGCTCTCGGTCTGGATGTCGATGGAGGACGATGGTTCGCCGCGGTTCACGATCCGGGACCAGATCGATCCGGTGTTCTCCCGGGAGGATTCATCTGTGGAGATGAGGGCAGAGGAAGCGAGGAGGCTCGCCGGGGCGGTGCTGGTAGGGACGGAAAGGAGTGGAGAATGAGGGCTGATATGGATGCGGCATTGAAGAATTTTTGGATTTCTTCTTATCCATCTAGTCCGATGATATACCGGAGATCGCCTCCTTCGGGAAGAATGCAGATGTCAAGAGGGTCTGTTGGGCGACGTTCGTTGCGTTGGCCGGGCTGGTGCTCGCCCGGGTGCTTGACCCGGTGACCGCTCAGCAGATTGCCGGGAGTATTACGGAGGGGGGCCATGATTTCTCAGGATTTTACCCAGAAAACGGAACTGGTTCGGGTCGGGACAACGATTCTGTAATGTCCTTTGGGGATAATAGGGGTAGACAAGCGGGGAGGGAAACCTTCCTCGCTTGTTGAAATGTTTTTTAATTCTGGCTTTTTTGTGTAAATGCCTTTATGAAATTTTTATTAACTGGGTTAAAACCGGAATAAATGGTGCAATTATCGAGATATGATTGGCTGTAACTGAAATAAATTTTTGATATTTCTCAAGAAACGAACTGGAACCAGCAGATTCTCTTAATTCCTGTAAATTAAGAAGATAAATGTCCCGAGTTTTTTGTTCGGTAATATTTTCTTCAATTGCCTGCTTTATTCGTTCGAATATGTTTTCATTCGTTATTTGGGTGATATTGATGGATGAGTCTTGAGAATTGATATTAACTCTCGGATTGTTTCCATGAAGATTATAAATGACGGGTGCGTGTTGCATATGAGGTATTGTTGATTCTTTTTGGACTTTTACTTGATAATGATCTTCGAGTGGTCCAAATGCACGATGAAAGCCTCTGTCTAATACCTTATATCTTTCATTTAGTCCATTGGGCAAATCACGGGAAATCACATCCCCTTCTTCAATCGGAAGGGAGCCATCATTGATAAAAATTGTTTTAGCTTGAACAAGAGCTCTAATTTTTTCAATTCTCTGGCCATTTTGTTTGATCAGGCTGATTTCATCATCATCAAAATCCAGCATGTTACCCTCAATATAAATGATTATTGGAGTAATCGTTTTGAGTTTACTTCGTAATTTCGGTTCGTCATCACAGAATCCAAATATGCATCATCAATTACATTTAAGATGACCCAAACATTCTGTTTTTCGAATTTTAATTTTTCAATTCCGTCTTCCATAATGATTTCAAGGGGGAGATTGTGTTTATTGATAGATTTTCGGATATCTGTCATCTTTAAGGTGGATAGGTATGGTTTCTCGGCAATATTAACCAATTTTGAAAATTTTTGAAAATGCGACATGCATGCAGTTTGAAATCCATCAAAGTCTGAAATTGGTATACACGAATTGATAGTAGTCATAGATTCTTGCGCTACTTCCCGCATTTTATCATAATACCTGAAGATTTTATGGAATCTGAATTTACTGAAACTAAAGATATAGTCACCATACGCAATACAATCAATCCTTTCGTCAAAAATAAATCCAGCCCCCGTTACGAGCTCGAATCTATCTCCAATAAATCGAGTCAAAATCTGATTGCTTTGAGTAATTTCCTTCATTTTATTGTAAAAACTAAAACCTATTATTTTGTTATGATTTTGGTCCTCACCAAAAATTGCATAAAATCTCAAATCTTTGAGGAATTCTTTTTCACGACGATCAAAAAGTGGAATATCAACAGGTTCAGGAATATCCGATAAGAGATTCGCTAACCACGTTACGTTTTCGAATTTTACCCACTCAACCACATCACGTTCTGCTTTATATCCGGCATTATACTCAAACAATCGGATATTTTGTTCTTCAACGTCCTTTTTCAAATGTTCGATTTTTTTATTTAATAGAGATGAAAATTCATTTGCTAAATCTTGAGAGATGTTTAGATTTCGATAATTGATATGATACTCTCCTTTAGGTATTGACCCTAATCCGAAAGTTACAGATCCCTGAATTTTTTCAATGTTAGTTAAATTTCGAAATGTCTGTTCTGCAGATAAATTATCAAGTGTTGTCATTCATCCTCTCCATCATAATGTCGTCACCAATCACTACGACACTAAGTTTGTCCCCTTTTGAAATTCTCCGGCGGCGGCTGATAATTGTATGAATCGTTCCGCCTTGAGTTTCGATTTCATACAGATGATATCCCAACAGGTTGAGCGTTGGATTGATGCTGATCATATTGGAATTGACATAAATCACTCCAAGAATTAAGAAGAAAATTCCTAAACTGATGATATTGTTCAGATCTCCAAAATTCAATCCCAGAAATGGAAAGATGTACGTCACAATATATGCCATAACTTCTGTATCTTTCCGTTGAACAAACGTAACCTCCTGTATTCTAGGGCTCGACGTATTTACGAAATGGATAAATAACGCTAGCCCAATCAGCGATAAAACTCCGAGACTGGCTAAACCCAGTGCCCAATAAAAATGTGAATTCAGATTTTGTATTGTAAAAATTATCAGCAAAGGAAAATACGAGCTCACAAAAAGTAATATTCTTGCCCCAATGCTAAGCATTCTTGTGATTCTCCTAAAATCTGATTATCGTCCGAAATTAAATTTACAATTTTATATTGTGTAACCATGCGATAAAGATAATCCTTGGATCTGATTTATTTATTAGGTGAAGCCTCCAACCTGGCCTCCTCATGTCGGGTTAAGCCACATATTTCATTAACTATATTTCATGCCCGGTCGAATCTGACCAGTAATAGTCAGTATAAAATTCCGTGACCTCTCATGACCCCAATGAACAACCATATCGAGAACCGGCTCTGGGCGGCTGCCGATCAGCTCTGGGCCAACTCAAGCCTCAAACCCTCTGAATATTCGGTCCCGGTCCTCGGTCTGATCTTCCTCAAATATGCGGATTACAAATTCGGAAAAGTCGTGTCGGAGATTTCAGCGAAATACTCTGCTTCTGGCCGTCGCGCCCCATCAAAAATAGATTTCCAGTCAAAGATCGGGCTTTTTATCCCGGACACTGCGAGATTTTCGTATCTTCAGAAACTCCCCGAAGGCAGTGATATCGGGAAGGCGATCAATGAAGCGATGAAGGCCATCGAGACGGAAAATGAGGACCTGAAAGATGTTCTGCCAAAAAATTACCAGAAGATCGATAATTCGACCCTCTTTGAGCTCCTCCGCGTCCTGTCTTCAATCCCGGATGAAATAGAGGGAGATGCATTCGGAAAAATCTACGAATACTTTATCGGAAAATTTGCCATGAAAGAAGGGCAGAAGGGCGGAGAGTTCTTCACACCGACAAGCCTGGTCCGGCTCATCGTAGAAGTCATAGAACCCTATCATGGTCTCATTCTCGATCCTGCCTGTGGATCCGGGGGTATGTTTGTCCAGAGCGCCCGGTTTGTTGAGCGGCATAAAAAGAACCCCTCATCGGAGGTCTCGATGTATGGCGTGGAAAAGGTTGCCGAGACGATTCGGCTGAGTAAAATGAATCTCGCGGTACACGGTCTGTCCGGAGATATCCGGGATAACAACACCTACTACGAGGATCCGCACAAAAGCGTCCGCAGGTTCGATTTTGTCATGGCAAATCCCCCATTCAATGTCTCCGGTGTAGACAAGGAACGGATCCGCGAAGATAAACGGTTCGCTCTCGGAATCCCATCGACCGACAACGCGAACTATCTCTGGATTCAGCAGTTCTACCATGCGCTGAACGATCACGGGAGAGCGGGCTTCGTTATGGCAAACTCTGCAGCGGATGCCCGGGGAGCCGAGCTTGAAATCCGGAAGAAGCTGATCCAGTCCGGTGCTGTCGATGTGATGATCAGCATTAGTCCGAATTTCTTCTACACCGTTACTCTTCCCTGCACGCTCTGGTTCTTCGACCGTGCGAAGCCGAAGACTGCGAGGAAGGATACGGTGCTCTTTATCGATGCCCGAAACATCTTCCGGCAACTGGACCGGGCCCACCGGGATTTTGAACCTTCTCAGATTGAGTTCATCGCAAACATCGTCAGACTCTCTCGCGGAACCCCACCGGACTTGGCCTGCGGGAGCGCTCCGCTGATGCAGGAGCAGTTCGCAGATGGTTCGTACCACGACATTGCCGGGCTCTGCAGGATGGCGACAGTTGCAGATATCGAGGCACAGGGGTGGAGCCTGAACCCAGGCCGGTACGTGGGTGTTGCGGCCCGGGTGGAAGAGGACGGAGATTTCCGCGAGCAGCTGGAGGCCCTCAATGAGGAACTGGAGCGGCTCAATGCGGAGGCCCGTGAACTTGAGGAGCGGATCGGCGAGAATGTGGGGAAGATCCTTGAGCGGAGATAATCCAGACCGAGCCGGGATAATAGTCTCGACAGTGCCGGGACAATTGTTTACGCCGTGTGTGGACAATTCCTCTACTGATCTAATCCGGTCATGTCCCGAGGAGATGGTTTGATGAAGAAAACGGGAACAAAACCAACGAAAAAGACCCGGGAGATAGTATCACGAGAGACACAGAACATTGAACCTGTTTCGGTCCCCCCGGCTTTACTGGGGGAGCTCCAGTCTCTCATCGAATCAGCCCGGGTCCGGGTTGCTGTCGGAGTTAATGCAGAAATGGTCCTACTCTACTGGGATATCGGGGATCGTATCCGGAAGGAGATTCTTAAGGACGAGCGTGCAGCATATGGAAAGGCCATTGTCGCGACCGTGTCACAACAATTAACTCTGGTGTATGGGGCGGGGTTTGGCCGCGCCAATCTTTTCGCAATGATACGGTTTGCCGAGATCTATCCGGAAATCAAGATTGTCCAGACACTGTCTGGAAAATTGAGCTGGTCGCATTTCGTGGAATTGATAAAGATCGATGACCCGCTCGCCCGGGAATTCTATACCGAGATGTGCCGGCTTGAACGGTGGAGCGTCCGGACCCTGCAGGCAAAGATCCAGGGGATGTTATTCGAACGTACCGCCCTCTCGAAGAAACCGGAAGAACTGGCCCGGAAGGAACTTGCCACCCTCCGTGACGAGGACCGGATGATGCCGGACCTTGTCTTCAAGAGCCCGTACTTCCTTGATTTTCTCGGACTGTCCGATACGTTCTCAGAAAAAGACCTGGAGAATTCCATTCTCCGGGATCTGGAGCGGTTCATTCTTGAACTGGGCACCGATTTTTCGTTTGTTGCCCGGCAAAAGAGGATCACGGTTGATGCTGAGGACTACTACATCGATCTGCTTTTCTATCACCGGAAGCTTCGCAGGCTTGTAGTGATCGACCTCAAGCTCGGGAAGTTCAAGGCCGCGGACAAGGGACAGGTGGAACTCTACCTGCGCTGGCTGGACAAGTATGATCGTCAGCCGGGTGAAGAAGCGCCGATCGGACTTGTCCTCTGTGCAGGTTCTTCGGTCGGGCATGTCGAACTCCTTGAACTCGAGGCAAGCAGCATCCGTGTCGCCGAGTACCTGACCGAACTCCCGCCCCGTGAAGTGCTGGAGCAGAAACTCAAGGCAGCGGTGGAGATTGCACGAGAAAGGCTTGCGGCGAGGAAGGCCGGGGAATAATGGGGGAGATAAATGAGTGACAAAACCCCCATTGGATGGAAAAATTATAAAATAAATGACTTAGGTTTTATTGGAAGAGGAAAGTCGAGACATCGTCCAAGAAATGAACCCTCATTATACGGAGGGATTTATCCATTTTTTCAAACCGGAGATATTAAAGAAGCGGACCTTTACCTTCACAGGTACACTCAAACTTACAATGAGAAAGGTCTCGCACAAAGCAAATTATGGAAACCAGGAACGCTCTGCATTACGATCGCAGCAAATATTGCCGAAACTGCTATCCTAAACGTGGAGGGTTGTTTTCCGGATAGTGTTGTGGGTTTTATTCCCAATAATGAAAAATCAGATGTTCGTTTTGTAAAATATTACATTGACACAATCAAAAATAAAATGCAAAATGTTTCGCGTGGAACTACACAGGATAATTTAAGCATTGAAAAAATTCTCACTTTCAATTTTTTGACTCCTCCTCTCCCCACCCAGCAAAAAATCGCCACCATTCTCTCCACCTACGATGACCTCATCGAGAACAACAACCGGCGCATCCGTATCCTCGAAGAAATGGCGCAGATGATCTATCGCGAGTGGTTCGTCAACTTTCGCTTCCCCGGGCATGAGGGCATGCGGATGGTGGAGTCGGAATTGGGGCCGGTGCCGGAAGGGTGGGAGGTCAGTTCATTGAACGATGAAATCGAACCGATCAGGGGTTTAAGCTATAAAGGCGCAGGACTTTCAGATTCTGGAATGCCACTTCATAATTTGAACTCTGTTCTTGAAGGTGGGGGCTACAAATTTTCAGGAATAAAATATTACACTGGTGTATTTCAAGAAAAACACAAGATATTGCCAGGAGATATCATTGTCACAAACACTGAGCAAGGTTTTGAATATCGATTAATTGGTTTTCCGGCAATAGTTCCACGGTGTTTTGGGGAAAACGGAATTTTCAGTCATCACATATATCGTATTAGACCGCGCCCAAATTCGTATCTACGACGGTCATTTGTTTATTATTTACTAATGACCGATATGGTGAGACGCCAGATTATTTCTTATGCAAATGGAACAACGGTAAATATGTTGTCTATTGAGGGCTTACAAAATCCAAAATTCATCAGACCCCCGAAAAAGATTATTTTTCTATTTGATGAATTTGCACAACCGATCTGTGATTTAATTGAATCCTATACGGAGAAAAACGCCAACCTCCGCCGCACTCGCGCTCTCCTGCTCCCGAAACTCATCCGCGGTGAACTGGATGTAAGCGGGCTGGATATCGAAATTCCTGAAGCGGAAGTATGAAAATTAGATGAATTTTTTATTGGTTGCCGCACTCTTTTTTGCCACTTTTACGGCTTCAGCTGGAGATTTCAGATTTTTGACGGTTTTATCCTTCTCCAACTCTAACTTATCATTTAAAAATTTATGACGCAATTTACAATCCAATAAGATATCGCTCCATTTACTAACGTATATTGAATAATTCTTCACTCGGTGAACAAGACCGTGTTCTCCTTTACTCTGATTACTCGCCAATTCATCTTCAATATAATTCGTCGTATCGAACTTATTCCCAATCAGGATAAAGTCCCACGTATATCCATCTGCATTAAATTGTGGAATCTCGACGATTGTTCTCAAATATTTCTTGACTTGGGAAAGCTGGGCCTCTCCTAGCGAAATTTTTGGGTGTTTCAGTTCTATGATTATATTATGCACTGTTTTGTGATCTTCCCTTTGATGACAAATGAAAATGTCCATTTGCTTAAGCTTGTTTGGATGAATTACGACGATCCCCTCACCCGGTTCTGTTGAATCTTCGTCTTTTTCGGTCAAAATATGATGATACTGCCGTAGTGCCTTCTCAAAATTGTCTTCCGATGTCGCTACGAGAGAATATTGTTCTCCGAATAACCACGTATGGCACTCAACAATTTTCTGAAGATGATTCACTTCGTTGGCCCCAAATTCCGGAACGAACAGAACTTGGTTTAAAATATCCAGTAGTTCATAACGGTCTTTTATCAAATTGATTGTCTTGATTATTTTCGTCAAACTAGTTACTTTAAGAATTTCCTGAAGTTCTTCTCTTTCAGAAGTTTCGAGGTTCACCAGTTTTTCAACAATCTCTAGAATTTTCTCTCGTTCATCAGAGTTTAAGACCAGAGAGAATAGGCCCACAATAGTTTTTTTCTGCTCTTTGGTCAGTTTCGAGAAAATTTTTGGTTGAGTAGTATAAAGTTCCTGAAGGACATTTTCAAGATCTTTGACCTGAATAAGTTCAAATTCATTTCTTCCTTTCTTATCGATAATCCCTTCAGTCACGTATGTTTCGATTAATTTCTTGGCTGATTCTTTCAAGAACGGTTTTCTTTTAAATTTGAGATATCGGAGCAATTCGGTATGGAGAAATTTAAAATTTTCATCGGATCTGTTTTTCTCGACGATTGTTTTTTGACCCGGTTTTTCCGCCGATGTAAAGTCAAAATCATTGAAATAATTACTTCTGATTATAACGCTATGATAAAATTTGTCTCCCTGCAAATTCAATGTCGTATTTTCCTTATATCTTTCTTCGTAATTATTATTCAGGTAGTAAAATTTTGAATATTGATCATGTAACAGACAATTCCATTGAAGAAATAGGATATGAAAGGATTCTCCGGTTTTTTCATTTTCAATATCTACCTCATCTCTATCCTGAATGATGTCCTGATAATCCAATGGTTTGCCATTTATTGTAAGAGAATGTCTAAATGGTTTCATCAATTCAAGATACCAGGCAAACTCTTTTTTCAGATAGTCCAGCATTTCAGATTCAGGAGAATATTTTGACGTTTTCTTTTTCGATGGTTTGGTGAAATCTGAAAAAACGACGGTTGTACCTGTAGAATTATTTGTTAGTATTGGGTTTTCTTCTACACCGGAATACATTTCAAGTTTTTTTGCCGATATTTGGATTGGATATGTATAATTGACATTATTTTCTTGATATGTTGTAGTCCAGTTCGCGGTATGAGCGAAAGTAAAAAATGTTAATCTTCCAACACCATTACGTCCAAAAATTTTTGAACTGTGTTTGTCAATCACGCCGTTTTTTAATTTTTGGGAATCGAAAATTGGTTTGAATGAGGTAGTTAGTGTCTTATGGTCGATACCGTGTCCATTATCTGAAATTTCTAATTTGCGGAGATTTCCCCCAGCCCCAAATTCATAATTCAAATTTACTTTCGTTGCTTTGGCATCAAATCCATTTTTTATATATTCTGCTATAGATCGATAAAATTGGTTATCAGTAAATCTCAGTCGGCCTAACTGTGATTTTATTCCTTTTGTAGTGATCTCTATTTTGTCGGGCATACCTCACACCAGTTTCCCCATAACAATAATCTAATTGTATCATCATGTCGTGTTAATTACACTTCTGAAATTGATTTATAACCATACCCTTTATTTTGCGTCATCACCTAAAACCATTATAACTACGTGAATCAGCGTTCCCACCTCCCATCCTCCGCGACCTGATACTATGCCCGGCGAATACTCCGAAGATACTCTTGTCGAACAGCCGACCATCGCGCTATTCTCGGATATGGACTGGGAGACCGCAAACTGCTACACCGAAACCTTTCTTCCCGGTGGCGGCTCGCAGGGACGGGAAACTCCCGAAGAAGTTGTTCTCGTACGGCAGCTCCGCCCGATGCTGATAAAATTCAACTCCAATCTTCCCGCCGAAGCCATCGACCTTGCCATCACCGAACTGGCCCGGGACCGGCGGGCAATGAGCCTGGTCCATGCCAACCGCGAGATCTATTCGTTCCTCAAGGATGGTGTGAAGATTTCCTGGAAAAATTCCCGGGGAGAGACAGTTACTGACAAGGTGAAGGTCATTGACTGGCAGCACCCGGAGAATAACCGGTTCTTCCTCGCATCACAGTTCTGGATCACTGGTGACCTGTACAAGCGAAGGTGCGATCTCATCGGGTTCGTTAACGGGATCCCGCTCATGGTGATGGAGAACAAGGCATCCCACAAGAACCTCCGGAACGCCTACGAGGAAAATATCCGGGATTACAAGACGGCAATTCCTCAGCTCTTCCGGCACAACGCCTTCATCATTCTCTCAAACGGCAGCAAAAGCGCGATCGGGACCATCTCATCCGAATGGGAACATTTCAGCGAGTGGAAGCGTATCAACAGTGAGGGGGAAACGGGGATTGTCTCCATCGAGACGATGGTTCGTGGGACCTGCGACAAGGAAAAGTTCCTCGATATTATCGAAAATTTCATTCTCTTTTTCGAATCGAAGCAAGGCACGATCAAGATCCTTGCAAAGAACCATCAATATCTCGGTGTGAACAACGCGATCGAGACATTCATGCAGACCGGGAAGACCAAAGGACGGCTCGGTGTCTTCTGGCATACACAGGGCAGCGGAAAGAGCTATTCGATGATCTTCTTCTCGCAGAAAATTCTCCGGAAAGTTGCCGGCAACTGGACCTTTGTCATCGTCACCGATCGGGACGAACTCGACGATCAGATCTATGACAACTTTGCCTGGTCAGGCCTCATCAATGAGACCCACGCTCGGGCCGAGAGCGGAGAGGATCTCCAGCGGCTCCTCAGAGAGGATCACCGGTTTGTCTTCACGCTCATCCAGAAATTCCGGACCGATAAAGGAAAACCCTACCCGAAGCTCACCGACCGGTCCGATATCATTGTCATCGCCGATGAAGCCCACCGGACCCAGTATGATACTCTCGCCTTGAATATGAGGACCGCCCTCCCCAACGCAGCGTTCATCGCGTTCACTGGCACCCCGCTCATGCAGACCGAGGAGAAGACCCGGGAGGTATTCGGGGATTATGTCAGCGTCTACACGTACCGGCAGTCAACTGAGGATGGTGCAACGGTCCCGCTCTATTACGAGAACCGGATTCCCGAGCTCCAGCTCACCAACCTGAACTTCAATGCAGAGATGGAGGTGATCATCGGGGATGCAGAACTCGATCCCGAACAGGAAAAGAAACTCGAACGGGAATTTGCCCGTGAATACCATCTCATCACCCGTAATGACCGGCTGGACCGGATAGCAAAGGACATCGTCGATCATTTCATGGGTCGGGGATTCCAGGGCAAAGCGATGGTCGTCTCCATCGACAAGGCCACGGCCGTGAAGATGTACGACAAAGTGAAGAAATACTGGGATGTGTATCTTGCAGATCTGAAACGACAGCGGACCGGCCTGCGGGGTGAGGAACTCGAGATCCTGGACCTCAAGATCACGTACATGGAGAAAACCGATCTCGCTGTTGTCGTTTCACAGTCGCAGAATGAGATCGAGGATCTGAAAAAGAAAGGGGTGGATATTGTCCCTCACCGGACCCGAATGGTGAAAGAAGATCTCGCTTCGAAGTTCAAAGACCCGAAGGATCCTCTTCGAATCGCGTTTGTCTGCGCGATGTGGCTGACGGGCTTTGATGCCCCGGCCTGTTCGACAATCTATCTTGACAAACCGATGAAGAACCACACCCTGATGCAGACTATAGCCCGGGCAAACCGGGTCTTTGGAGAGAAAGTCAACGGGATGATTGTTGATTATTTCGGAGTGTTCAAGGATCTCCAGAAGGCCCTCGCCATTTATGCACCCGGGCGCGGGACCGATGAGATTATGCCGGTCCAGAAAAAGGAGGAACTGGTAAAACTCCTCAAAATGGTTATCGACGAAACAACGGCCTTCTGTGAACTGAAGGGAATCAATATTAAGGAGGTTCTGAAGGCAAGGAACCTTGAGAAGGTAAAACTGCTGGACGACTCGGTGGATGCAATTCTCGTTAACGATGAATCCAAACAGAAATTCCTTACTCTGTCTGGAAACATCAACCGCCTGTTCAAAGCAATCAAACCGGACCCGGCGATCAATGATCTTCTCCCAATCTGCACACTCTATCTTATTATCTCTCTGAAAATCCGGTCCCTGACACCTGCCGCTGATATCTCAAAAATTATGGAATCGATCGAACAACTTCTCGATCGCTCGATCTCGACTGAAGGCTACGTCATAAAGGCGCCTGTAACTCTGGATTTAAGCCAGCTGAATCTCGATGTGTTCAAAGAAAAATTGGATCGAAGCCGGGCCCGGACCGAGACCGAGAAATTGCGTGGACTCGTTGAGCGAAAGGTAACGGAACTCATCGCCCTGAACCGGACACGAATTAATTTTGTAGAGAAACTGCAGCAGATGATCGATGAATATAATGCCGGCAGCCTGAATACCGAGGAGTTCTTCAAACGCCTGGTTGCCTTCGCACGCGAACTGCAAGATGAAGAAAAGCGGGCAATTAAAGAGAATCTGACCGAAGAGGAACTCACGATCTTCGATCTGCTGACCAAACCTGAAATGAAACTCTCACGGAAGGAAGAAGAACAGGTCAAGAAAGTTGCAAAGGAATTGCTGGAGACATTAAAGCAGGAAAAACTGGTCCTCGATTGGAGAAAGAAACAGCAAACACGGGCGTCGGTCCGGCTTTGTATAGAAGAAGTACTGGACCATCTTCCCCCTGCCTATGCAAAAAATATCTACCAGGGCAAATGTGAGATTGTCTATCAGCATATTTTTGAAGCTTATCCGAGTCCGGGAAGTTCCGGTCCGATGACCGCAGGATGATGATCAAAATTAGGATATAAGGAAAAATTTCGTTGTGTCTCACCCGTGATACACAAGAGGCTGTTGTGTCTCATTTTTCTGGTTTGGTGAGACACAAGAGTGCGCACACACAAAACCGGCACCGGCCCGGAGCCGGATTCCGGCTGCCGTACCTGTCGTCCCAACCGGTGAGCCGGTTGCTGATGACCGGATGGGATTGCCGTGCGCAGGAACTCCCGTCGGCGAGCGGGATCTCATCCCTGCACCGGGAGAGCCAGACGGGAGGAGATGAGAGGTGGTCAACAGAGCCCGTTTTGGCCCCCGATGGCCGGTTCCGGGGGTCCGACCAGCACAGTATCCCGAAAAACCGGCATGGTTGTTTCGGGAAACGTCCAGGTACGTCCCCGATGGGCAGCAATGGAGCCGTTTCGTGCCCGGCAATGACCGCATTTAGCAGCGTTCCCGCGGCGTTTCTCCAAAAATACAGGGGTGCCACTGAACCCGGCCCGGGCGAAAAATGCGGATCCGGCGATACTCCCGACGGTCTTCCTGAAAGACCCTCATGATATCCCTATTCGCATCGATCACTTATTATCGTTGAATACCGATCTTCAACAACAGTACCAACTCAGAGGTGTGCCCGGTGCCGGATCTCCTGAATCTCGTGATTACGTCAGAAAAACGAAAAAATCTGCTCCTCCTCCTGGAGAGCCGGCCGCATTCCTGGGATGAGATCAAGACGCTCCTGAACGTTACCGCGACCGGCATGCTCCCCCAGATCCGTATCCTCGAAGACCGGGGGCTCATCCGGAAAGAGGGAAAGACCTACCAGCTCACCGACATCGGGCGCCTCATCGTCCATTACCTCAGGCCGCTTGAAGAGACGACCACGGTCATCGAGCAGCAGAAAGCCTACTGGGAGGACCACGACATCGAGGCACTCCCGCAGGACCTCCTTGTCCGGCTCGGCGAGATCAAAAACCCCCGGATCATCGAGACCAGCGTGGAGGAGAGCTTCGAGCCCCACAACCAGTTCCTGGATATGATCTTAAGCTCGAACCAGGTGGCGGGAATCTCCCCCATCGTTCATCCGGTGTACCCGAAGTTCTTCCTCGGGTTCGCCCGCAGCGGCCGGGATGTCCGCCTGATCCTGACGAGGAACGCATACTCGAAGATAAAAAAAGAGTATTTCACCATGCTTGCCGAAGGGCTCCAGTACCCGAATGCGGGGCTCTGGATCTGCGACGAGGATCTCCGGTTCGCCTTCATCGTCACCGACCGCTACTTCTCCATGGGCCTTTTTATGAAGAACGGGATCTTCGACTCAAAACGGGACGTAGTGAGCGGCGAACCGCAGGCCCTCCGGTGGGGCGAGGAACTCTTCGCCTACTACCGCGCCCGCTCGCACCGGGTCACGCCGGAAGAAATACGCTCAGCACAGCAAGCATGATCGGCTCGTAATTGATGGCCAGGATCCGGATCTTTCTCTTCAGCCACGAGTGCGAGGTCTCGAACGCCGGGGAATACCAGACGATCACAAGGCAGCTGGCAGCAAGACTGTAGAGAAGGAGCCACCACAGCCCTGCCAGGAGACCCGTGTACATCGCTGCAAAGAGGATCGCGTGCTGCACCAGGCAGATCGCAAGGAGGAAGATCTTCAGGTACCGGCTGCCCAGGACCACCGGGAGGGTGCGGATTCCCGCGGCAAGGTCGCCTTCGATATCCTTCAGGTCGAAGATCGTCGAATTGATGAAGAGTTTCATCCCGAAGTAGGCGGCGATGACGAGCGCCGCAAGAGGCGGGGCGAAGGCGGCGATGACAAGCCCGATCGTCCCTCCCCAGGTGATGCCGATCACCAGGTTCTTTCCTCCGCAGCCCCCCTTGAGCTTGATTACCGTGCTGCCCAGCGGGATACCTTTCGAGTACAGGATCCCGACAAGGAACGGGAAGAGCGGCGGCGATATGAGCCATTCCGAGAAGAAGAGCAGGCTCCCGGATATGGTGCAGATGCCGCTTGCCACAAGGCCGGCGCGTTTGTCCGCACCAGAGAACTCCGGGTGGTTGATGACATCCTCCTTGTTTTCGAGCGCCCGGTCGAGCGTGTAGGTTGCATAGATGATCAGGCATGCGGCAACCACCAGCATGATCGGGGGAATGAGCCCGGCCAGGAGGAACGCGAGGTAGAGGCGCAGTCCCCCGGAGAAGCCGACAAGCGATGCAGAATTCAGAAGTCTCAGGGTTGGCAGGAAATTGTTGATCACGTAAAAAAGGCACGTTTCCGATGAAATATTTTAATTGAGATCTCAGATTTTAATAACGTTAAAAATTTTTAATGGCATTAAAAAATCGGATGGAGTTTAAAATAAATCTCGACGGTTCCTGTATACTCCTGTGGTTATCAGCAATCTGGCATAAACGACGGGTTGACAATAATCACCGGGTGCACACCACATCCACACATATGCACTCGCCAGACGGGCCTGTGAAAGCGGTTCGTTCACGGGCCCGGTCATTCTCCTGACCCCCGAGCCACAACCCGGTGCGGTCCCGGGTTCCCCGGCACACGGTGCCGGCCGAAACCGGCTGCCCCGGTTTCTGATGCCAGCGACAGCAGAACCGATACGCACGGGAGGAGCCATGAGCCACGGAAGACTGAACATCGGGATCCGGTCAGACGATGCATGTCCTGTCCGGGACTGCTGGATGGCCGACCTTGTTATCAAGACTATTGCCGGTAACTACCTTCCGGGCCTGTACCCGCACGTGCTGGCAGAGCTCAAGGACAGGTACCCCCACCTTGATGTCCGGGCAACCCCTCTTCACCCCGGGGCCGACGGGATCGCCTTCGGCGGGGAGCAGGCCGGGTACGGCCCGGCTGCGGACCAGAAGAAGATGGACCCCGTGATCACCATCGATCTCCCGCCCGGATGGTATATCGTCTGGGCCCGGGTCTCCCGCACGGTTCCCGAAGAGACAAAGAGGGTGCCGGTCTCTGTTGCCGGCGGGTGCGAGGAGTACGTCAGCCTGGTGCTCAGCACGCATAAAACTGCCGCGAAAACATCCCTTTTACCCTCCGCGCTTTCGCAACCGGTCACGACAGGCGCCCGGGAGTTGCCGGATGAGCGGGACCGCCTCCACCTGAATACCCCGAACCCCGTCACGGGGAACGTCCGCTGATCTCGCCGGGGGTTCGTGCACCAAGGCAGGACGGTCTTATGCCTTTCCCGAATCACTACCGGAAGCTTTTACAGGGGTTTCACGGCCGGTCGCTGCCTGCCCCTTCCGTAAGATTGATACCCTGTTCTGCCCATACCAGTCGCTAGAGCGGGTCACCATGAAACGGAAGATCATCACAATTGACGAGGAAAAATGCACGGGGTGCGGCCAGTGCATTCCGGACTGCCCGGAGGGTGCCCTCCTGCTGATCGACGGCAAGGCCCGGCTCGTCTCCGATCTCTTCTGCGACGGCCTTGGCGCCTGTATCGGCACCTGTCCCGAGGGGGCAATCACCATAATCGAGCGCGAAGCCATGCCATACGATGAACGGGCCGTTATGGCAACTATGGTAAAGCAGGGCCCCCCCGTCATCAAAGCGCATCTCGAGCACCTTGCCGGCCATGGCGAGAGGGGATTCTACAACGAGGCGATCGAGTACCTGATCGAGAACGATATCGCTATCCCCGACCACCGCGCCCTGCCGGCCCGGCAGCCGGCACCCTTCGGGACCCGCACAGCCCGTCATGCCCCGGCTCCGGCCCCGGTCTGCCATGCCGGGCCCCACGAACCCAACCCCTTTGCCGGCTGTCCCGGCGCGGCAGCCCGGGCGATCCCGCATGAGATGCCGGGTGCCGGCCCCTCCGGCCTCCGCCAGTGGCCGGTCCAGCTGGCGCTCCACAACCCGTCAGCCCCGTACTTCGACGAGGCCGACCTCCTCGTCTCCGCAGACTGCGTGCCGTTCGCATACCCCTTATTCCACAAGGAGTTTTTGAGTGGCCGGATCCTGGTCGTCTTCTGCCCGAAGCTGGACAGCGATATCGAGGGCTATATCGAAAAACTCGCCGCGATCTTCACGCAACACGCGATCCGGTCGATCACGGTCCTCCGCATGGAAGTCCCCTGCTGCGGCGGGGTGCGGCACGTTGTGGAGCAGGCACTCATCAGGGCCGGTGTCACGGTGCCGCTGGAAGAGAAGACCATCACGATCGATGGCAGGCTGGTCCAATAAGCATACAATGTAATTCCAGACGCAAAAAAAATTCAAAAATACGTATTGCCTTTTTACACCTGCCGGAACACGCCCTTTGGCACCGAGATCTCGAACCGTGCCCCCTCGCCCGCCGCGCTGGTCTCGAAGATGGTGATGCCGGTCACCGCAAGCGTCTCCCGGATCAGGAAGAGGCCGTAGCCCGTATGCTTCCGGCTGCCCCACTCCTTGGGGAAGAGTCCGCCTTTCAGCTCCTTTGCGATCCCGGCCCCGTCGTCTTCGCAGACGATCACCAGCCGGTCCTCCTCCTTCTTCCGGTAGATACGGATCTTCGTAAGCCCGCTCCCGCCGTACTTCAGCGAGTTGCTGATCAGGTAGTAAAAGACCTTCTCGAGGAGCGGGTCGGCATAGACCTCCATGTCGTGGACATCCATCTCGAAACTGACGTTGCCAAGGTCGATCCCCACCTTGGCCCGCATGATGGCGTCCGCGAGGTTCTGCCAGGCCGGGGGGATGGCCCCGATGTCCTGGTACTCCTTGGTGAACTTGATCTGCCGGCGGAGCCGGCTGATGGCCTCCTCGACCCGATCGGTCTCGGGGGTTTTACCGGCCTGCTCGAGGTCCTTGTGGAGCCGGGTCAGCTCGTTGAGCATGTCATAGCGGGTGATGTTGTTGATGAACATCAGTTTTGCCTGGGTCCGCTCCAGCGAGGTCCTGATCCCCGCAACCTCACCGGCAACCTGCGTCTGCTCGTGCCAGCGGCGGACGGCAAAGAAGACGAACCCGAAGATGACGAAGATGGCGACAACGATGATGGCGCCGGCATGCTGGGCAAACGATGTCTGGAGGGCCCGGGTGAGCACATCGGTAATATTCAGGAAATATGCTGCAATGTACACCACGACTGCCAGGATCGCGATGCACAGGATATCCATGCCGATCCTGAGGTGGGGCGGTGAGGTTTCGAGGGGATCATCACTCATACCGGTATATCCTCTCCTCAACCCATATCTACTTTCTTCATCGTTTCCGCCGGTCCCGCACCCCGGATATATGTAACCGCCCGGTTCTGGCAATGAAGGCCGGGTATTGTATATTTCACGGGCCCGATGCAGCCAATTTATACTGTCCGGTATGGACGATACGGGCACGACAACTGAACGTATCAGTTGTACCGAGGAGAATGTACCATGAAATTGCTCAGGAGTCCACTTGCGATTCTTGCAGTCCTGTGGTGCGTCGCCGTCCTGCTTGTGCCGGCGGCGTTCGCCCAGGAGAACGGCCCGGGCGGGATGTCCGGGCCCGGCGGAGCCGGCCACGGTGCCGGCGGGATGCAGCAGCAGCAGTCCGGCGGCATGGGCGGCATGGCGGGCCCCGGCAGCGGGGCCGGGACCGGCCAGGATACCGGTGCCACGGCCGGTGCAGCCCCGTCCGGCGACCAGGCAGGCCGCGGCGGGCCGGGCAACCAGGCCGGATCCGGCAACATGACCCGGATGGAGCCGCCGTCAGACGGGATTGGCAACATGACCGGCCGCGGCGGACCCGGCGGCTGGCAGGGCGACGCGAACATGACCCGGATGCAGCCTTCTGAAGGCTGGTCCGGCAATCAGACCATGATGCAGCCCCCCGACGGGGAATTCGGCAACATGACCGCACCGGCGTTCCCGGACCAGGCAGCGGGCAACCAGACCGCACCGCGGATGCCCGGGAACCTCACCGGCATGCACCACGGGCCGGACAACCAGTCCCTCTCCAATGCAACGCCGCCCGCGGGCGGGATGAACAACGGGCAGGGCGACCGGAACATGAACGGCCAGTCCGGCAGCCAGGCCGGGACAAAGGCACAGCAGCAGACCACGGACGACGTGATCGCCGACCTGATCAGCAGGCTCCAGTCGCTGTTGTCCGCACAACGGTGACCGGCCCTCCGGAAAGAGAGGAGCCCTTCCCCCTTTTTTTTTCCTCCCGGAATCGCCGGGAACGATTCAGGCCCGGTTGGCCGGCACGATGTGCAGGATCCTCTCCACGGTATCGATCCAGATCCGCCTCGACACTTCGGCATCCTTCCCCAGCATGTGGGTGGAGAGCCCGAGGCCGATTGTCATGCAGTAGATCGCCCGGGCGGCGTCCACCAGATCCACGTCAGCCGGGATCTGGCCGCGTTCCCTGAACCGTGCGAGTTCCTGCACGAACAGGGCGCTGTTCTCGTCGAACAGGGCCGAGATTTCCCGGAGAAACGCCGGGTTGCGGGGCATGGTGGCGATCGCCTGGAAGAAGACCGGGATGAACGGCTTGGGCTGCAGGAAGATGAACGCGGCAAGGCGTTCGATCGCCCCATGGATGTCATCCGTCTCTGCAAGGTACTCGACAACGTGGCCCCGGAGCTTCCGGATCATCGCCACGGTGACGTCCTCCATCAGCGTGCCGCTGTTTTCGAAATAGGAGTAGAAGGCCCCCTTGGTGACCCCGATCTTCCGGGCCAGGGCATCGAGCGTGAGAGCGCTCCACCCCTCCTCGGTAGCAACCTCGACTGCTGCATCGAGGATCTTCTTCTTTGCTTCTTCGCGGTATTCTGCATTGATCCGTGGCATGGTCCTGTAATCCCGTTGGGTTGATGTATATAATCACCTTGTTGCTCCTCGTTTAAATTTTTGTTCACTAAACAGGATATACGTTTACTTAAGTGTACGTATGTACACTTTACCGGGGCCAAACGTCCCGGTACAGGAAACGGTGCAGGACAGAAGGGATCACCAGAAGCCCGCCGGAGCCCGTGGCGGGCTGCCCCGCAGGGGGTCACAGAATAATCCGGGGAAGCCCGGGCAAACACGCGCCCGCCATCCCCCTGCATCGCGAAGTTCAGGAAAGAGACAATCCCATGCACGGGGCGGGTCCCCCGAGTGTGCACTTGGAGCGGGACCCGTCGTGCAGTTCATGAATTATTTTACAACTATATATATTAACAGGATTTCACCTTCAGGCCGGCGCGGGGGTGGCTGCCGCCGCTACAGGGCCCGGTTTGGAACGACGGCCCGCGGAGGCGTTCTTCCGCCGCTTCTCCGGCACCACCCGCCCGCAGGTATCGCAGGCACTGCACCGGTCCGCGGGGTACTCCTCGCCGAAGTACGCGAGCAGGAACTTCCGCCGGCAGGTCTCCGTCTCGCAGTAGGCCGCCATTGCCGCGAGTTTTGCCGCCGCGACCCGCCGGTGCCGGGCCTCGCCCCCGCCGGTGGCGACCAGGCGCCCGATCTTTTCCCGGTCGCCGGGGCTGTAGAAGAGGACGCACTCCGCGGGGAGGCCGTCGCGGCCGGCCCGACCGGTCTCCTGGTAATAGGACTCGATGCTCTTTGGCAGGTCGTAGTGGACCACGTACCGGGTATCGGGCTTGTCGATCCCCATGCCGAACGCGACAGTGGCGCAGACGATCCGGGCTTCGCCGGTCCGGAAGGCCTCCTGCACCGCATCCCGCTCGGGGCGCGGGAGGCCGGCATGGTAGGCCCGGGCAGCAAAGCCCTTTTTGCGGAGGGTGGCGGCGCACTCCTCGGCGCCGTTCCGGCTCAGGCAGTACACGATCCCGGATTCCTCCCGGTGCTGTGCGGCATACCCCAGGAGCATCGCCGCCGGGTTCCTCTTCTCCACCACCCGGTAGGCGAGGTTTCCGCGGTCGAAACTGCCGGTGAACTCCCGGGGCCGCACCAGGCCGAGCTGCTCCCGGATGTCGGACCGGGCCTGCGGGACCGCCGTGGCGGTGAGGGCCACGACCGGGACCTTCGGGAACTGCTTTTTTACGAGCGCCAGCCTGCGGTACTCGGGCCGGAAGTCGTGCCCCCACTCCGAGATGCAGTGGGCCTCGTCGATGGCCACGAGCCGGAGATCGCACTGCTGCAGGAGTCCGAGGAACCGGGGCTGGAGGCACTTCTCGGGCGAGACATAGAGGATCCGGAGGCTGCCGTCCCGCATGGCGGCGGCGATCGCCTCCTGCTCGCGGGCACCAAGGCCGCCCGTACAGGCCGCGGCCGGGATGCCCCGGCGGTTACAGTCGTCTGCCTGGTCCTTCATCAGGGCAACGAGCGGCGAGACAACGACCGTCAGGCCGCCGCGGTACAGGGCCGGCAGCTGGTAGCAGAGGGACTTGCCCCCGCCGGTCGCGAGGATCGCAAGCGTGTCGCGGCCACCGGCAACGGAGCGGACGATCGCTCCCTGGCCGGGGAGGAACCGGTCATAGCCCCAGTACTTCTTCAACAGGTCCCGCAGTGCCGCCATCGCATCTCCTGCTGCAGGGGTCGGCCCGGGTGCATATGAAGCCCGGGGTGCGGGGGGTGAAGGTGAAGCCCCGCAGGGCAACCTTCATGAGGATGCCCGGTGCAATCCGTACATAATATGTCTGCCCGCGGCCCCGTTTCCTGGCCGGTGTATGCCTACGGCCTCTCGCTCGCTATCGCCGTCGTCATGGTCGTTGCCGTGATCCTGTACACCTCCGCGCACTGCACGAGCGTCCTCGCGGCGGCCGGCACACCGGGCGCCTGCGGCCTTGGGGTCGGCTGGCTCCTCTTTGCCCTCGCGTTCATCCTGATCGCGGCCTATTCGGCATGGGAGCTCCTGCGGGCGATCCGTGCGGTAAAAAGGACAGCGTAAGCCGGGCAGGGCGCTCTGCCCTTCAGGTGCTGCAGATCTGGTTGTCGTAGCAGACGTTGCGGCAGACATCCCGCTGGAAGATCCGCTCGTTGCAGCGGTCCAGGCACTGCCGGCAGGCCGGGTCCTGCGGTTCTGCCCTTGCCGGGAAGACCTTCTCCATGATCGGGGCGATGTAGTCGGCATATGCGCCCGCGAGGATGACGCCCGCGATGACGAGGAGGAGGGCAACGAGTGCGATGATGAGGAACTTCAGGCCCGTACGCGAACCCGGCATGGCAGACACTTCCGGATAGCTCATCGTATATGTTCACTGATTTATAAATTGTGCGAAGGATGGAATATTCCCACGTACGATGCGCCGTAGGATCGAGGGTCATGGCGGTGGCACCGGCAGCCCTGGCGGAACCTGTCATGAAAGATCATGGCATCACCATCAACACTGATGAGAAAACAGCGGATACGGTAAACCCGTGCCAATACCAAAAATTTGTTTTCAAAGCATTCTGCAGACGTTCCAGTTCAACCTGGCTTTCACCGGGGATTTGGACTTGTTCCTGGAGAAATCCCTGTTATACATCATTGTCACGGCCTTCCAGTCATCCGGGCTTACCGATGATACGGTGTCATTATACGGATAAAAGAGACTGACTTCCTTCCCAGAATAACCGGGAAATCCCAGCCCGGGAAGCAGTCCGCGCATGATGGAATAATTTCGCGACATCCCGCTGCCGGAATTCACGTAAACCTTTTCACGTTCATACCACGTGCCCGTGAACGGTTTGCGGATCAACAGTGTCTCGCCGGTAAGGTTGCTGATCAGAATTGCATCGGCGTACCGGAGATTTGCAGAATCCCGTATCACCTGATCCAGGCAGGGTGCCAAAACCAGCACGAGCGTAACGGTCTGATCATCATCCTGGTACAGCGTGGTGCGGGTTGTGGCGCTCCTGCGATTGAATTCCTGCAGAACATCCTTAACAAGCGGGGAATCCGCCTCCCGGTAAATGCCGGAGATCCCGACTTTGACCGCGGGGTTGTCCCATTTATCAGGTAACCAGGTCCGTACCCGGATGCAATATCCAGGAAGTTCTCATTCATCTCTTCATGACGGAACCGGACCGCAGGGTCGTACCTCCCGAAGGAGTGCTGGTTATTGGAGTATTGACCGGATACGTGACTCTGGCCGGCGACCCGGTTGCCCGGGCCGTTATGGTGGTTGCAGACCCGTTGCGTCCGGGACAGTTCAACAACCTGCGGCCAGGATCACAAAAGCCAAAACAACAAGAATAACTCCGGCTGTCGTTTTCATGCTCATTTTTCTTCTGCGGTACCCGGAGGTCGTGGTTGTTATGATCCCTGGGGGATATCCTTACTCTTGTAGGAGATGGATCCCTCAAATTCGAAGAGCCACTTCTTTTTCTTGACCCTGCCATCTACATGTGCAGAAATGCCGGGAGGTGTATCCTTCGGTGTCTGTACAATTACCGAGAATACTGCATACTTCCCCCGCCCGGGGATATTGCCGTCCTTAATGACGTGGTTCTCGTAGATCTCCCAGTTGACCTCGTAGGGACTTGTCTGGAGACCCTGGTATTCAAGCAGGTTATAACTGGGGATCTTAAGGACGTACCCGTCAGTTTTACTGTATGAGCCCGAAAGTTCAGCTTTTGGACCGGCCTCAATCTTGACCGTGTTTTTCTTGGTGTCCGTTGTCGTTTCAGTACTGACCGAACCGGCTGCACTGAGCGATAATGTCGGGGATATTTTAATTTCATTGGTTGTGGTCTGGGTTATCTCAACAGAGATCCCCTTTTCATCCGGGCTGAATTTCAGGATTTTTGCAGTATTCGAGAAGTCAAAATTGATGCGTGCAAATTCAAGACGGGTACTGGCAGGATCCTGTATCTGGAGGGTCGTGTTGAGGAGGAACGTGAAGAAGTCATAATTCCGCATCTTAATCGCGCGGTCCGGGTCGTCACCCAGAAGTGTTTCCACGATCTTATCCGAGGTCCGGGTCATCAATTTTGTGACATAGACGTTCGCATAAGGGCCGGCGGGTTCTTCCGGGATATCCCTGGTCCCGGCCATCGATTCGACGGGTCCCTTTTCGGGTCCCATGCGTTTTCCCCCATGAACCGGTCTCACCGGAGCCATTTTCTGGGTTCGTTCAATCTTTCTTTTGGGAGTAACCACTACTTCCCCGCTCTCCATCACGATTTCACGGGCTTTCATAAACCGGCCTCAATAGGACTATCCTCTCGGGAATATAAATATTTCCAAGTTTGTATTATTTAAAAAGAATCTTCAAAATAAAATTTCAACTCGCGCATTTGGCAGTGAATAAATAAAAAGGAGAAACAGCGGGTGAACGCACCGATCGATCCGGTCGGGGATCCGGATGGTTCCGGGATTATGATCTCTGAAATGCCGCACCGGAACGCGGTGAGCGCCGGGGTATCTGCCGGGCCGGGTTCTTCAGGCTGCATGGATAGTACCACCGTGAGAAAAACCGGAGACCGGGTCTCCGGTTTTCCGGAATTCACCTTACGAGAGGGCCGCGACCGTGTCGGCCCAGGTCTCGACTTTCGTGCGGATGCTGTCGTCCGAGTACGAGGTGAGCGATACGCTGTCGCGGGCAATGGTCACGAAGTAGAGTTCGCCGTTGGCGTCCCGGCACCGGAGCGTGACCGCGTAGGTCTCGTGCGCCAGGTCGCGGAAGGGCGTGCCGCCGTGGGCTGCGGTGAGATCCGTGTTTCCCAGGATCAGGGCCGCACCGGCATTGAACCCGGCGATGGTCGTGTACTTCCCGGTCTGCGTCCCCACGGTTTTGGCCTCGGCATCCTGGTACACCACCTTGGCCACGTAGGTTTCCTTGGACTTCTCCACCGGCTGGTGGGCAACGCCGCCCTCCGTGTAGCTCACGCACGCGAACGGGTTGTCCGTGAGCACGGCCTGGACGATGGAATTGAATGTCGTTACATCCGCGATCGGGGCAGTCAGCTCCCGGACCGCGGTCCTGACGGTTGATTTCTGGACAAAGTCTGCCATTGTTTTCAACTCCTTTTTTCCTGATGGGGATATCCACCGGATTTCCCCGGATGTTCTCCGGGAGATCTGCGCATCTCTCCCGGACCGGAGCAGGAACACCGTTCCCGCTTGCGGGTCTTGGGATCCTTCGACAAAACAGCATGGGACGGGGTTGTTCACATCCTTGGCTGAATAAAAATTTTTATTGGAATTTGGAGCGATTTGGTGAGGATGTGAGGGGAACGGGGCGTTGAATCGGGCGGGATGGTTTTACAAAAATGGAGATTATCTTTGTTTGACCAGTTCTGTGAACAGGTCCCGGATTTTTTGTATCTTTCTGGTATCCAGGCGGTCTGCGATTCCCCGGCATTTCACAAGGAAACGCGGGACCTGGTGTGCAAGTGTATCTTCAAAAGCAGCAGGGATCTCGCTGGTAGTATAGTACTGGGATTCTACCCGGGCATGCCGTGCCTGTTCGAGCAGCTCGCATTCTTCCCGGGTAAAATAGTCCCCGAGGACATGCTGCATGATCTCAAGGGTGCATACATGGTTTTCTGATTTGATCCCCGCCTTCATGAGGATGGCATAGAGCGAGAAATACAGGGAATAATATCCTGCTGACAGTTTCCAGTCGCGGGAGGCAACGGAGTGCATGGCCTCCAGCGCCTCCTCGGCTTTCCTGAAATACGCTGATGCGAGATCCGTATTGGGATCGATGAGCAGGATCCCATTTTTTGCTCCGGCACACCAGGGGAGTCTGGTTTTCATGGGATCACCGCACGGACAAATCGCTCGGTGTTTTTCCAGGCAATATGGTGTTTTTTTGCTTCGATGAGAAGGGTGTCCCGCGGATCGCGGTTACCAAAAACATCTTCCGGGAAATTATGGATACTGATCTCAGTATCGTACATTTTTCCAATACGGGAAATGTTCTTTTCATCCGCATGCCCCGCAACAAGGAGATCGAGATCGGAATCTTTTGTTGTTGTACCTTTTGCATAGCTGCCAAAGACCAGGGCCGTTCCTTCGATGAAGGGATCGATCCTGGTCAGGACTTCGAAGATATAGGGATTTTCTTCGATGAATGCGATCTTTTTGTAGTGTTCTGTAAGGATGAAATACTGGATGGCGATCTCCCCGGGTTTAATCCGGAAGATTCGAGTCTTTCCTTTCAGGGACGATGTGAGGACAAGTTTATTCTCCAGCCGCTCAAGAATGGTCTGGGCGGTCCCGTGGCTGATCGGGAGGATCGTGCTGATCTTCCGGATATAGTATTCCTGGTCGTACCCTTCTGTGAAGAGCGCGAGAACTCCCAGGTCGTTCTCGTTGATGTCTATTTTTTTAGACATATGTCCAGTTTTTTGACGCACAAGATGATAGGTGTTGCGAAAGGCCGGGGGTTATGCGAACCGGGCGGGGTCTGACGCTTGAGGCGCCCGCGTGGGCTGGCGCAAGGTCCTCGCACCCCGGGATCCGGGCAGCGCCGGCCCTACTTCACGATCACGGTGAGGTTGAACTGGAAATCTGCGGTTGGGTCGTCTTTGGGGGAGATGACAAATTTCCCGTCAAGGAACGATCTACCCGGGCTGACCGCCCGGTACCGGGCCCGGTAATGCCCGGAAGTATTCCAGAAATCGGTACCCGTGTCGTAGTACCCGTCATTTACTAACTCGATCCCGCAGCCGGATACCGGAATAAACCAGCGAAAACCAAGTCCCGGGATCCACTGAGGGTTAATTTCAACAATGTCCCCTTTCGCGAGCTCGATCGTTCTGCCGGAATCATTTTGATTAAGGGAATCGCGGATGCCGGGCACCGGGTCCTGGATCGGGACAGATGTATCGACCGGAACCGGGATCCGGGGGGCAACGTCCTGAGGACTGCACAAGGACCCAGGATCCTGCGTGGAACCGGGTATTTCCGGGTTGGAATTTTTTAATGGTAGATACGTGGTGTAAATTACATAAGTTCCGGCAAGTGCCAGAATAACCAGACCGGTGAGAATCACCAGAGGGTATATGTTCATTTTCAACTTTTCCATCGAATGACCCACTCCGTCATTTCAGCGTAAAATTTCCTTTCCAGCAATTGACATTGCAGTGACCGGTTGTCACAACGAGGCCCTTACTACGATGCCGGTGCTGGAGCAGGGCGACTTCCTCCGAAATCTGGAAAGCATCCAACCGTGAAATATCGTTCGTTATATTCGTATACCGACGACATCCGCGGATTACACATCGGATCAGGGCTGTATTTACAGGTTAAATTCCGGAAATCAGAATACTGGCGCTGGTAATCATTAAAATCTCCAATAAATCTATGACCATCCCGCCATTTTTCAGAGAGTCTTTTTTCATCTGCCATTCGTTTCTGATATTCCGGGAAAGGTTGCAGGTCATCGGAACTCAGATGAATAATAGTGGCATTGGGATTCACAAAATGCGGAATCACTTTCAAAAAATCCGGATGCACTTCCTCGATAATGCAATAATCGTAATGAAGTTGTTCGGTCGATGATGGCATGGGGCTTTGTTGAGGTGTGGGCTGAAGAGAAGTTGGCTGGAGATCTTTCGGCGGTGGATTCTGCGGTTCTCCTGGGTGAAAGTACACAATATAAATTATAAGACTCCCGGCACATACCATGAATAAAAGCGCGAGGGAAATCGCAATTTTATTTTGTTTTATATCGGAGAAATTCATACCTCAATCACGCTCTTACGAACAGTTTGGTTCATCTCACAAATAAATAATATCTCAAATATCATTTTAACGCCATAGCATAGTGTACGTTATGTTCGGAAAAAAATAAATTTTCAGGCCGACGCTGATGACAAATACGATACAGTGCCGATATTATCAGAATTGGCGCCACTCCTGAACCAGTAAACGTCTACGAAATTCGCATGTGGGTCTGCATATTCATATTGCCAGACATCTACAGGTTTTCTCCATGATGACTGGGTTGCATCATAGGCCCATTCGTCTATAGGACGAGTGACTGCATCAAACGTATCCGTTATCGGGCTGGTCATCTGGTGGAACTCAGAAGAACCAGCGATTTCAGTAAATGTTGTACTCGGGTTATCCTGGTCGTTGTACACATATTGATCGTACCATTCAAGGGAGGACATATTCTGGAACGTGATATAATACCTCCCGCCAGAGATCTGGACATGGTATCCATATGAATCAGGGAATGTCCCAGGAGTTAAGGTAATAATTTTCTCTCCGGAATCTTCCCAAGTATCTATAGGTATCGGGGCCGACGAATTATTGTCATATATCGCAGGGAAAAATGTTACCTTTGGATTAGTAACGTCGGTATGTTTATCGTAATTTACTACGATCTCAATTGCATCCTGGCGACCACTGTTGAGGTAATATTCCCTTTCCTGAGGAGCCCAGAAATCATCGTTATTTCCCGAAATCGACCAGGATTCCGGTGTGATCTGCCCGATTAGATAAGTATAGGTATCTGCCGCATACATACGGTTGAAAAAAATCCATTCACTATGCCAGATATCCGGAGCTTGTGCATGCTTCAGAGGAGATTTTAATCCACTTTTTTCAGCACCCTGGATTTCATTTGTCATGTTTGCCGAAGCGGATCCCTTTGTTCTCTCTGCCAAAACAGGGTCATCACTGAAACCTAGCGCAATTGCGTTACCATCCTGGCGGATGTTGGATTCGAGGTCTGCGAGGTTTTTGTAATATCTGCTAAAGTATGATGCGGGAAGAGCGATTATTCCGTTTTTGGATGTTGCGACAAACCGATCATACATCACTTTGGGCATCCGCACAAGAACGATTGTATCCCCTTCGCGGATGTCATTTTCAACAAACCGGTTCTGGTAATTTTCAGACTGAGTGAACTTCGTGTTGAGGTCCAGATAAGAAATTGGAATGTCAATAATTCCGGCTTGGTCATCCTGATTGAATTTGTCCAGAGTTTTTTCAGACAAAACGATATTGATCATTTCTGATTCAGGCAATGGGGTCGCCGGCTGAGAATCCTTAAAATATTCCGGAGGGATGTAATGCTCCGGTGACACGACAGAATCACTTTTGCCAAGGGTATTTTGTTCATCTGCATTCACCATCGGTACCATCGCCATCCCCGCCAGCAACAGTGCCAGCAGGACGATAATTGTTTTGTGTATGTTCATTCTTTTCCTCCGTTTTCCATACGATTTGCTCGGAGGCACGAACAAAACCTTCTTGCGTTTAGAAGCCAATCTGTTTCATGCCTACGGGCAGGACAAAGGTCCAGCCGCAATTCTACCTGGGGCGGACCCGTCCTTTCTTTTGGGACATCCACTCGATGTCCACATGGATCGAATTATTTTACAGAATCATAAGACTTTTAGCCCATTCATTGACCGGTTTTTAAATCGGTAAACGGGCAGGCTAGAATGATTAAGTACCGGGTCGCACAATTACTAATTTGAAGTATATTAATACATTTCATAAAAATAATGACCTGTTATAACAAATGGCCTGCCATGGTAAAACGTCCGGTGCGCTTTGCAGTACTTTTTATTTTCTTTTTTATGGTAATGGTACCGGTCATTGCCGCAGATACCGGCGGTTATCGTGTAACTCCCGGTTCCCCGGGCATGATTCCGGGAACGCCCCTGGATCCCGTGCCGGTTACATTTTTTGAACTTCCTCCCCGCGTTATGGTAATTGCAGTTGGTTTGTCATTTTTCACGGCGCTGACTTTCCTGGTTGAGATCGCATCTCTCCTGAAACTATTCGTCTGGCTGGGGTACCGGAAGGCTGCCCGGAATACCGTTCTCCAGAACCAGAACCGTCTCATGATCTTTGAAGCGATCAGGGACCATCCCGGCATCAGGTACCATGATCTCTCCGGTCTGATGGGCTTACCACGAGGCACCATGCGATACCATCTCGCAGTGTTGAGGGGGAAGGGGAAAATTGTCGGAGTCATTACCCAGAACACAACTGGTTATTTTGAGAACAGCGATCGGTTCACCGAATCTGATAAGAGGCTGATTACCTGCCTCCAGAATAGTACCGCACAAAAAATCCTGAAGGTCCTGATCACATCCCCCCAGGTTTCCCGGAAAGAGATCGCGGAGATGACCGGTATTGCCGGCCCGCTGATTACGTGGCATACAAACCGTTTATCGGAGGAGGGTATCATTACCCTCCAAAAAGACGGGAGGGACGTCCATTATACTCTTACGAGAGAAGCGCTGGATGTTCTCCGGAAAATATCCCGTAGGAATAACTCAGACACGTGCCGTGGCACACCGCGTGAGCTGACGCTTCAGGAAGATCCTGCGCAGTCGCAGAAACATGATGGATTTTTCTCCTGATCATGGTTCGGAGAGGGTGAAGACTTGATCACGCTGAAGGGAACCTGAAGGCCGACTTTCGGATTTCTGATAATCCACACTCCGTGTTTTCCCAGATATGCCGGGGATGTGGCGGGGTAACGCTCAGGCGCCGCGTGGGCTTGCGAACACTCGGGGAAAGAATAATCTATCATGCACCGGATTCCATCCCCCTCTATGGTACGCGGGCGGCGAGGGGAACTTCTAATCAGGTACGGACCCCGGGGTTATCTAGGTCGTGTCTGTTGCGATGATCCTCTTCATCCTGCTCTTTATTCTCTACCGGTGCGGGACGATCTTACGGCAGGGCACGGAGTATGACTGTGAGGTCGGGGTCGGGTGGATCTTAGTGTTCCTGGTTTTTGTTGTTACCGGGGTGTATGGGCTATATTGCGTAGTGCGGGAGGGGAATGGATGGTGAGGGGACGAGGCCCGCAGAACGGAGTAATCTATTATACAAAAGAAAAGACATGCGAGAGATCATATCAAGGAGGAGAAATTAAAATTATTAAGGTACAGATTTTCTTTTGATTGATCGGAATCAATATAAAAACCTTTAATGTTCATCAAAAATACTCTTTATTAGGCGACAATTTGAAAAACAAAAAACCAGAAGATCCAGATTTCTCAAATCAATTCATATTGGCAGAATTCGCGGATCCTAACCCATCAGCACTGATCCTCCCGTTTCGGGCTTTCGGATACGATTTGAAGACCGCCATAGCAGATCTTATTGATAATAGCATAAAAGCGGGTGCGAAAAATATCTGGATTGGATTCCACTGGGATGGTGATGCCTCCGAAATATCAATTCTTGATGATGGAACGGGCATGGATAAAGAAGATCTGGTAAAAGCAATGCGCCCTGGTTCTTTCGATGCTACAGAAGAACGAGACCCGGATGATTTAGGCAGATTTGGATTGGGTCTGAAAACTGCTTCGTTTTCCCAATGCAGAACTCTGATAGTGATAACAAAAAAACAAAAAAATGATACTAATATCAGAGCATGGGACATCGATGAAATAATAAAAAACAACAAATGGCGATTAGTTATTCCGAAAATCGATACCTCCAATGAAATTTTCCAGTCTTTTAAAAATCTAAATGCAGGAACTCTTATTCTCTGGAGAAAAATGGATCGGGTAACCGGAGAAATGAGTACAGATAGTAAAAATGATCTGAAAATTTTTCATGATATGATCGATGTTGTTGAAGAACATATTTCAATGACATTTCACCGGTTTATGGAAGGAAAAGGATGTATACATTTTTTTGTCAACAATCGTGAAATTGAGCCTTGGGATCCTTTTCTCCAGAATCATCCTGCAACTCAAGATGTTACAATTGAAGACTGGCCGATGAATAAAGAAATTATCAGAGTGGAACCCTTTATTCTGCCCCATCATTCAAAACTCGATAAAAAAACCCACGAAAAAGCAGCCGGTCCAAAAGGCTGGAATTCCCAGCAGGGGTTTTACATATACAGAAATAAGCGCTTGCTTGTATCCGGCAGCTGGCTGAACCTCGGTCTGAAAAAAGAAGAACACTACAAACTTGCCAGGATTCTTGTTGATATTCCCAACTCTCTTGATAGTGAATGGCAGATTGATGTAAAAAAAGCGGTTGCAAGACCACCCAATTCTATTAAAAGTGAGATTGCACGGATTGCAGCTGTTGCCAGAACCCGTGCAGCTGACATATACCGTCACAGGGGTACAGAAATTTCCAGATCCGTAAGTTCTCCCAATATTTACATCTGGGAAAAAATTCTGAAACGCGATAGAGTATACTATAGGATAAACCGTAAACATCCACTCTTCGAAGAAGTGAGAGAAAATAATTCTAAGTGTCTTGCTGAGTTCGATGCACTCATCCGAGCAGTAGAGGAAACAGTTCCGGTCCCGTTAATTGTGATGACCAATTCTGAAAAGCCGGATTCTGCTGCAATTCCTTTTGAGGATTCATCAGTTGAAGAAGTGGAGACCCAGATCGATACAGTCATGAAAATACTAATCAAAACAGGGCATTCCCAAGAAAAAGTTATTGCCATGGTTTTTCTCATGGAAGAATTCCGAAATTTCCCGGATATCATAAAAAAAGTAGCCGAAAAAAATGGCCTTAAAGATCACGGAGCAGACAATGAACGGTCTTGAAACTGCCTTAGATATGATTTGGGTGGCACTCCACGGTGAAGAAAACCTTACCGTTGAACAGATTGAACAGGAAGTAGATTTACTCTATCCAATTTTTCTTTCAAAAAAATTCTTTGATAACTCACGGACCGAACAGGAGATCAAACAAATCTTGGTTCGAAATACTGAAGAAAGAATGTCGACTTGGATTACAGGGGAGCCTGTTGCTCTCGACAATAATGAGGATCTCCATAATGTATGGCTTGAAAACCGAAAAGGATCAATAGAATGGAATTTCTGGAACCGATATGTCGATTATTTAAAATTAATGAAAAGATGGAATGATGATTCTATTGAAGGACTTGATAAGGTCTCAGATCAGGTATTAGGAAGGCTTGAAGATCCAATAAGTTCCGGTCCATGGGACCGAAGGGGAATGATAGTTGGGGATGTTCAGTCAGGAAAAACTGCAAATTATATCGGTCTGATAAACAAAGCCATTGATTCTGGATATAAATTAATAATTGTTTTAGCAGGGATGCACAACAGTCTTCGGAGTCAGACCCAGATGAGAGTCAATGAGGGGGTTCTTGGTTTCGATGCCCCACCGGATGCGATATTCAACCGGGCAAAACCAAAAAAGAAAACCGGTGTCGGTAATCTTCCAAATTTTAAGGAGCATGGTGCCGCTACACTTACTTCTTCTGAAGAGAATGGAGATTTTAGTATTCGGATAGCTAACCAGGTTATGGTATATCCGGGACAGTTAATTCTCGTTCTGGTTGTCAAAAAAAATGCATCTGTTCTTAAAAATCTGAAAGACTGGGTTGCAACACCTTGGGCCAAGGAGACGGTGAAAGGAAAATACATTGAAAATGTTCCATTATTGGTAATAGACGATGAAGCAGATAATGCGTCTATCAACACACTGGACATCTACGACAAAAATGGAAACGTTGATCCTGATTGTGATATTACCAAAATTAACGGGCTCATTCGTCAGATTCTGGACATGTTTGAAAAAAAAGCATACGTGGGATATACAGCAACACCATTTGCAAATATATTCATTGATCCCTCAAGCGAATCAGAGCGTTTTGGAGAGGATTTATTTCCCCGTAGTTTCATCATAAGTCTTCCAGTTCCCTCAGATTATATCGGGCCGGATAAAATATTTGGACTTGGAGAAAAAACTGAACTGGGAACTGAACAAAATACCGAGTTGCCACTCGTAAAAACAATTTCTGATTATAAATCCAGTATTCCGGATAATCATAAAAAGGATCTGGTCATCAAAGAACTACCTAAATCACTGAAAACAGCCATCAGATTTTTTATTCTTTCAACTGCTGCCAGAGCTGCCAGAGGGGATGAACATGCCCACAACTCTATGCTTGTACACGTCACCAGATTTGTCGATGTCCAAAATAAGCTTCGTGATTTAATCTATACGGAGTTAAGAGAAATCCAGCATAGGATTCATCACGGCGAAGGAAAGTATCCTGAAAAAATAATGGATGAATTGCGTGAGATCTGGGAAACTCAATTCATGGGGGTTACTGAAACACTTCAAAGAAAAGATATTGACAGTCGGATTCGGTCTCTCAAATGGGATGAGATCCAGGGATATGTCGATCCGGCAGCAATGAAAATTCAGATCATCGTCGCAAATGGATCCTCCAAAGATGTTCTCGAATACAGAAATTACGAAAAAGAAGGACTTTGTGCAATAATTATTGGTGGGGATAAACTTTCAAGAGGGCTTACACTCGAAGGCTTGACTATCAGTTATTATCTGCGGGCCTCACGGATGTATGACACACTCATGCAGATGGGACGATGGTTCGGATACAGGCCAGGATATCTCGATCTTTGCAGAATTTTTACAAGTTCAGACTTGAAAGGATGGTATAGTCATATCGCAATTGCCACAAAAGAGCTCCGTCAGGAGATCATATACATGTCTGACAGGGGGATGACCCCTATGCAATATGGACTAAGGGTGCGGACTCACCCCAACCAACTGATTGTCACCAGCCTTAACAAAATGCGTGCAGGTTGGGAAGTTAAAATTTCATATTCTGGAACAATAAGCGAATCTGTTGTATTTCATAACAAACCTAAACTGATTGAAGAAAATAATTCAACCTGCAATATCTTTGTCAACTCATTAAAAAATCCAATAAAATCCGAAGGTAAGAAAAAGTATTACAGATGGAACGATATTTCCGGAGAGGAAATTGCGGATCTCTTCGGAAAACTCCATACACACGAAGATTCATTTAAAGCGGATTCAGCTTTAATTCAGCGGTATATTTCTGGCTGTTTAAAAAAGAAGGAACTGAAAAAATGGACGGTAATCCTTCTATCTGGGGGAGAGGGCAATCCATGGAATGTTGGGAATTTTGCAGTCAATTGTATGGAACGAACTCAGTTAAATAGCGATGATCCCGACGCTAAAAAAATTACTATTAAGAGGCTTGTCAGTCCTTTCGATGAATGGCTGGATATGGATCCAGCAACTCAAACGGAAATACTACGAAAAACACGGGAAGAATATATTGGTAAAAAAAGTAAAATTCCCAACCCTGACGCAAAAGAGCCGGCTGGGCCGGTAATAAGGCAAACACGTCAAAAGGAAACCGGATTACTCCTTCTATATCCGTTAGAGATTAAAGGGGATGGAAATCCCAAATCGATAACACAGACTATCGGCTTTGCCGTTAGTTTTCCGTTGAGCAGTACTGCCGAAGAAGTAACTTACATTGGAAATAAAGTATATTTCGATACAGAGATCCGACAATGAAATCTGAAGATGCCTGGCTAGATCTGGAAAAGGACAATTCCATTATTGTAAAAAATCAAATTCATAAATATCTTTTAACGCCGTCTTCACCTGTTGATATATATATTGGACTTGCTGATCCTGAAAAACATCGTATCCTGATATTTCGGACTGAAAGTGACTATGTATATAAACCGGAAAATTTTCCGGATTTGAAATATTTCAGTATTGTTAAAGAGAGACTTCCGGATGATTCCCCGGAGTTTGGGGCAATTAAAATAATTTTACTTGATGATGATTATAAAGAGATTTTTTCAATTCTTTCCGAGGATATTATCAATTCCGTGAGAAATGCCAAGAATAAAAAACAGGCTATTGATTTTTTTTATTCACGGTTATTCAGATGGATTAATTTTCTCGAAAGTTTCGGTAACCGCGGGTTAAGTAAGGAATCTGCCCGCGGACTTTTCGGAGAATTATGGTTCCTTTACACATATCTAATACAAACGGGTTACCCCAACTCATTGGAATCATGGACAGGTCCCAAAGGAACTCCTCAGGATTTTCAGTTCCCGGGAGTTGCAGTTGAAGTAAAAACAACAATCATGAAACAACCCCAGAAAATCAGAATTTCAAATGAACTTCAGCTTGATGATAAGGGTCTTGATAATTTGTTTTTATATCATCTGTCTGTGATTGAAAGGAGAGATAGTGGAGATACACTGCCCTATATAATAAAACAAATTCGGGATTTATTGGAGAATGGTTGTCAGAATAGATCATTTTTTGACCAGATGCTTTTTGACAGCGGATATCTGGATGAGCATGCAGAACGTTATGTGTCAACAGGATACAATATCCGACAGGAATTATTCTTCAGAGTATCCGAGGGTTTTCCCCGCATTATTGAGCGTGATTTGCCTGAAGGAGTTGGCGATCTGAATTATTCAGTGAACGTCTCCAGTTGTTCTATTTTTATAGTTGACAGAGCGTCCGTTGAGCAAACAATAAAAAAAACAGGGACATCAAATGAAAATTGACAATGTTGATTTTTTAATATATTGCGGAGATTTCTCACAGGAAGTGTATCGCAAAGCGGAGGAGGATGGCATACCCCGGGAGGACGCATTCACTGAAATCGTCCTCGAATCACTAGGAAATGCCGATATCATTGAAAACGGTTTTGTCTGTTCACACAGGCAGAAAAAAAAAGGCATACAGGTTAGTGGGTATGCCATAAACGATAATCAGGACACACTGGATTTATTCATCAGTATTTTTTCAGGCAAGGTTCCTCCGGACAATCTTCCAAAATCAGAGATTGACACCCATTTCAGAAGACTTGAACTCTTTTTCAACAAGTGCTGTAAAGGCTACCATAATGATCTTGAAATTGCCCAACCGGTTTATGATTGTGTTCTGACTATTTTCGAAGTTCAAAAACAAATACGAAAAGTCAGGTTTTTTTTATTGACTGACCGAATCACCAAGGTTGAAGAGATTCCGGACAAAATCGAAGCAGGGATACACTTTTCGTACAACGTCTGGGATATTTCAAGGTTTTATGGCCTTGATAGTTCAGGAGCAGAACGTGAACCTATCGAAATTGATCTATCTAACGATCCCCAATCCTTCCTCCCATGTATATACGTCGAAGACGATAATCCCGTGTACACCTCATATCTCGTAATTTTCCCGGGTAAAACTCTCGTTGATATTTATGAAAAATATGGTCCCAGAATTTTTGAGAGAAACGTTCGTTCTTTTCTCCAGGTCCGTGGTGATGTGAACAAAGGAATCCGGGATACCGTTCTTAATGCACCGGAAATGTTCCTTGCATACAATAATGGCCTGTCAACAACAGCAGAAGATGTTTCATTAAAGGAAATCAATGCACGAAAATTCATCACGCGGATAAAAAATTTTCAGATTGTCAATGGCGCTCAGACAACAGCTACCCTTCATCATACTTACTTCAAATATCCGGATAAAGTGGATCTGACATTTCTGCAGCTTCCGGTCAAACTGACCGTGCTCCGTGATCCTTCTCTCTTGGATACATTTGTTCCGAAAATATCCGAATACGCCAACACCCAGAACAGGATCGATGCTGCGGATTTTACTTCAAATCATCCGTTCCATGTTGAGATTGAAGCACTGTCGCGTCGTATACGTGCTCCTGCAATAGGTGGAAGTCAGATTGAAACGTACTGGTACTTTGAACGAGTAAGGGGACAATTCGCGGATGAGAGGAACCGGGAGAAAACCACGGCTCAGAAAAAGGCATTTGATAAACGATATCCAAAAAATCAGAAATTTGATAAAACTGAAATTGCCATGTTTGATTTTATATACAAATGCCGGCCATCGGAAGTCTGCCTCGGAAAACAAAAAAATTATAAAATATTCATGGCGGAAATAAATGAAAATAATAATGATTTCATCCCGGATGAGCAATATTTCAAAGAATTAATCGCGAAAGCAATTCTCTATAAACAAACTTACGCAATAGTCCGAAAAAAACTCACCGGGGGTTATCGTCCTGAAATTGTCAGATATACGCTGGCCCTGTTACTCTATCGAACAGAGCATAAAATCAATCTTGATCGTATATGGAAAGAACAGGATCTTTCAGCCGATTTAAAACATGTAATTACTGAGATGATATTCCATATCCAGGAATTTGTTATTCATCCCCCGGAAGGTAAAAATGTTGGAGAGTGGTGTAAGAAAAAAGAATGCTGGGATGCACTGCTCAAACAGAATATCGAAATTCCCGACATGGTTAAAACATCTTATATTTCCGCAAATTCCGGAATACCCACACCCATTGTACAGGCAGAAAATATTCAATTCCTAAATTCAATTCCAGATACATTATGGTCAGATATTATCCAATGGTCTCGTGAAACCGGCTTATTGGATGCAAACAGCCGTAATATTGCAGTAAAAATACTGAATCATCGTTCCCTCGGCAAAACGATTCCAGATCAATTGTTAACTGGGGCTAAGGAACTATTGGATAGAGCCAAAAGTGCAGGTTTTGATCTGGAAAAACGACTCGAACTCGCTAAGGATAGTGGAAGTAATGCCCAAGAAATCAACGTTGAGCCGGATTTGAATAATATTACTAAATCTGGAGAGCCTGAATCCGTTTTAATTGATGAACTGAATGATATACAAAATGCAATTCTTTTCATCTTACATCAAAATCATGGAAAAATCCCCCAGAAACAGATGTACTATGAACTAATAAAAATCGGAACCGGAGATTTACATGTCAATTTTCCAAATATGCCAGATAATCGAATAAAAATTCGAACCGATTTCCTCAAAGAGAGAATGAGACTTGTGAAAAAGGGATTAGTAAATCCTCAACTTATTCGAGGGGATTTGTTATTATCCGGGAAGGGGATGGAGTATTGTATAAATAAATGGCAACCTACCCTCGATCCGGATGATGTTACAATATCATAATTTTTTTTAAATTTACTTCAATTGGTTATGTTGCGTTAAAAC
>Ga0074199_1000260_pt1 | contig 101370 bp, 109 predicted proteins | sample EPASupsiteSAE347_FD_64528 | JGI IMG/M metagenome (GOLD analysis project Ga0074199, IMG submission 64528) | Bioremediated contaminated groundwater from EPA Superfund site, New Mexico - Sample SAE3-47 | ecosystem: Environmental > Aquatic > Deep subsurface > Groundwater > Contaminated ...
ACCATACTTCAGCAGCCAGTAATTAATTTTATTCGGCGAACATTGAAATATCTTTGCTATCTCGACAGCAGACTTTTTTTTGTTTGTATAAAATTTTCTGAGACTCTGGCTGGATACTTTATTTGGCATATAGCGACAGCTTACTATTAATATAGTAGCAAACTACGCTATTTTGGTCAACCAGAACCTAATATATATAGTGGTCTATGGCAATCCTTTCACCTTTTCTTCAAGCTCGCCAAGCTTGCCGTGCTCGGGATTTATCTTTTTTATTTTATCCAATACTTCCTGAGCTAAAGATTTGTTTCCTACCAGTATACTTATCTGCAAAAGTTGGTCAAGTACCTTGGGATTATTCGGTTCTAAAGCCTGCGCTTTTTGCAAACTGGAAAGCGATTTTTCGTTGTCTCCCAATGACTGGTAAACTTCGGCTAAATTAAGGTGGTATTCCAAAACCCGGTTGTTGATGGACAAAGCGTGCAGATAAAGATTTTTGGCTTTTTCCAGATTGCCGGTTATTTCCTCGGTTAAAGCCAAAAGCGCGAAAGCCTGGTCGTGCTGAGGCCAATTTTTGGTTATGTATTCAAAAGTCTCGCGGGCTTGCTCCCATTCCTGCCGCTTGACGTAGATTTTCCCCAAGCCGTCATAAGCCTCCAGCACCCCGGCATTGTGCTTGAGCGCTTCAAGATAATCGCCCTCGGCATCGGTTAGGTTGCCGGCTTCGAAAGCGGCGCGGGAGCGGTCTAAAAGTTCCTGGAGTTTAAGCTCCGATTTTTGACTGGTGTCGGGCAGAGGCGAGGCTGTATGGAAACGGTAAGTGCGCTCCATGACGCGGATCTGTTTCACGCCGGTTTTGTACCAGCTGCCAAAAAAATGGGAGAACGGCACAAAAACAATGTTCACTTTTTTCCAAAAATCATTGGCCTTGCGCAGCAACCTCGTCTCCATGATAGTGCTTTTAAGCCGGGCCTCGCGCTCTTCCGGCAGTAAACCCACCTCCAGGCTGGCGGCCTGGGGCAGATGGCGCACGGCAATAATAAGAATAGCTCCGAGCGAAAGGATAATAATGATGAGAGGGATGATAGACAACATAAATGATTAAACTTTCGCGGCCGCAGCCACTAAGGCGCCAAAGACAGTGGCATCAAGCGAGGCTCCTCCCACTAAGACCCCGGCCACGGTGGGTTGGATAGTGAACTGGGCCACGTTCTCCGGGTCAACGCTGCCGCCGTAAATTATTCTAACCTGTTCATCCACCACGCTCGTCGGCAATAAATCAAAAAGGGTTTGCCTGATTACCTGGTGGGTGTGCTCCGCCTCTTCGCCGGAAACAGCCTGGCCCGAACCAATCACCCAAATCGGCTCATAAGCCACCACCAGCCGCTGGGCTTCGGTCAGCCACAAGCCGTTGAGCGCTTCGTGCAGTTCCCGGATAAGCACCACTTCTTTTTGCCCTTGCGCGCGCTCGTCAAAACTCTCGCCAATACAGAGCACCGGCACCAGGGACGCCCTGAGCGCGGCCTTGATTTTTCTGTGTATCATGGCCCCGGTTTCAGCCAAATGCTCGCGCCGCTCGGAATGGCCAATAATAACATAACTGGCGCCATAAGCCAAGAGGGTCTGGGGCGAAATCTCGCCGGTAAAAGCGCCGGTTTCTTCCCAAAAACAATCCTGGGCCCCGAGTTTCAAATTAGAACCTTTAATAGCGCCGGCCACGGCCGCCAGTTCGGTAAAGCTCGGGCACAGCACAATCTCGGCTGAGGAGTACTTAGCCGTGGATTTTACCACTTGGCGCGCCAAAGCCAGGGCTTGATCCCCCCAAACTTTCATTTTCCAGTTGGCAATGACCAGTGGTTTTTTCATAAATTACCTCCATTCATACGTGCCTTGGGTCCAGACCGCCAAATTCTTGGCGTCCTGGAAGCGCTCGTCGCTGGAATCAGCGCCCAGCACGACTAAATATACTTCTTGGCCGTTCTTGAGCCGGGCCACGGCCGCCAGATTATATAAAGCTTCGTCCAGATAGCCGGTTTTTCCCAAAGTGATTTGCACGATTGAATTCAGAAGCTGGTCGGTGTTTTTTATTTCTCGCTCCTCGTTGGCGGGCCCGACCGTAATTGTGGCCTGGCTGGACACGGTCAGATTTCTGATTTTTTCATTTTTGTAAACAACGTCCAGTAATTTTACCAAATCGCGGGCAGTGCCGGCATTGGCCGGATCCAAGCCCGTGGGATCAGCAAAACTGGTTTTATCCATGCCCAACTCGCGCGCCTTATTATTCATTTTAACAATGAATTCAGTGGTGGTGGCCACATTGGAACGAGCCAATACCATTGTGGCATTATTGGCAGACCCAATCAAGCTGGCCGCAAGATAGCCAGAGAGCGCTGCCGACTCCCCGGGACGGATAAAAGTCGAGCCGCCCTCGCAGTCATCGTCTTTGGCCATGGTGACGTTAGAGGACAAATCGGGTTTTGATTCCAAAAATACCAAGGCAGTCATTAATTTGGATAAACTGGCCAAAGGCCGCGGAGCGGATGAATTGTTTTCAAATAAGACTGCGCCAGAGGCTGCGTCCACCACTATTGCGCTTTTGGCGCTTAAGCGCGGCCCTAATGACAAAACATCAGTCTTTTGGGGCGGCTGGCCGGTTTTATCTTTTAAAGCCCGCTCAGCGCGCGGAGAACTGGATGATAAATATACCGGCTCTGTGGTGATTGGCAAAAATGGCAAGCCGCTAGAAAGGGCAAACAGTAAAAAAGAAAAAATTATCCCGCTCATACTGTTTCCTCCTCTTCGGTTGCCGCCATTACCTGGGCAATGGTTTCATGTTCGTGAAGTTTTTGATAATCGGGCAGATCTTTCACTGAACGCAATCCCAAAAACCGGACAAACTCGGCTGAGGCCTCATAGCGCGGCAAGCCGCCGCGCTCTTCGTGGATGATAATCAAACCGCGCATGGCCAGATTGCGCAAAATCAAACTGCAGTTCACCCCGCGGATCTGCTCCAGTTCCGGCTTGGTAATGGGTCCGCGGTAAGCAATGATGGATAAAGTTTCCAAGGAAGGATCGGTCAGCTCACCGGATAAATCGCTTTTTAAAAACTCGGCGACCAAGGCGGCATTGCCGGGAGCGGTTACCAGCTGAAAAGAGCTGGTGGTTTCCAAAAGCATCAACCCGCCGTCTTTATCGGCGCGGTATTTGGCGCGCAATTTTTCCAAGGCCGCTTCCACTTTGTCTTTTGGCTCGCCAGTCAGGCGCGCCAGCTCCTTTAGCGCGAGCGGCTCCGGGGAAACAAATAACAAGCTTTCTATTTTTGACTGCAAAGACATATTCTTGTAGTCCCCTCTCCCTTGAAGGGAGAGGGAATTTTTAGTATTTTACCACAATAATCTCTTCCCCGGGCTGTTCCGCTCCCAGCTCTCTTTGTTTGATGAGCTCCAGAAGAGCCAAGAAGCTCACCACCACGTCGGCGCGCGACTTGGCGGTTTTTATGAATTCCGCGAAACCGAATTTGGCGCTTTGCGAGAGCAAGGCCCGCAGATCCCGGATGCGCTCGCTTAATGACATCACTTTTCTCAAAGTCTGGCGCGGCAACTTGATAATGCTCCGTTCCAAAGACGCAATTACCTCCTTGAAGCGAGCCGAGAGCATCTTGGCAATAAGTTTTTCGGGTGGTGAAAAAGCCACCTGGCTGCGGATTTTGAGCGGCTCGCGGCCAAAAGCCACGTTATTCTGCTTGATAATCCCGGCCACCACTTTGGTGGCATCGCGGAAAGCTTTATACATCTTTAACTGATCTTCCAGGCTCACGCCTTCTTCCTCAAAGTTCAAACTGGGCAAAAGAGCGCGCGATTTTAACACCAATAATTTGGCCGCTATCAATAAAAAATCGGCCAACTCTTCGCCCCCAAGCTCGCCTCGGCGCTCATCCAGTTTGGCCAGATACTGGTCAGTAACTTCAGAGAGTGAAACCTCGGTAATATCCAGTTTATTTTGTTCAATCAGATCCAGAAGGAGCAAAAGCGGACCTTGAAATTTTTCTATGTTTATTTCGTGCATTTGTTTGTGATTTTGCGCAAAGGCAGTTTGGTTTGCCGCGATTCCCGCCATTGTTGCGCCTGGCTTCTTCCCTCGGCTGTCAATTTAACTTTGTCGATGAACAGCTTTTCTTTGGTTTTTACGCCATAGCCGACCGCCAGGCCGCGGTCGATTAACCGCTCAATGCTCTGGGTGATTATCTTTTTAAAATTCTCTCCCCGGGCGCGCGAACGGCTCGCTTGATAATTGGAATCTAAAACGCGCCGACTTATACTCCCTCCGCGTGCCGTGCACTCCTCCAGAATGTATTGCTGTAATCGTGAGAGCATAAGGAAGTAAGTGTCGAGAATCCGAGAATTGGAGAATTGGCGTGATAATCACTCCAATTCACGGATTCTCCAATTCTCAACACAATTATTCGTTTCACTCATCTTTAATCACCTTAATATGCAATTCCTTCAACTGTCTAGGCTCAACTTCACTCGGCGCATCTAACATGACATCTCGGCCCTGTCCGTCTTTGGGGAAAGCGTAAATATCGCGGATAGATTCGCAGTCCAGAAGAACCATCAGCAAACGGTCAATGCCAGGAGCGTTGCCGCCGTGCGGCGGAGCGCCGAATTCAAACGCGCGGATCATGTGGCCGAACTTGGCATCAACTTGTTCTTTGGAATAACCGGCAATACTGAATGCCTTGTACATTATTTCCGGATTGTGATTGCGGATAGCCCCGGAAGTGATTTCAAAACCATTCAATACCAAATCATATTGATAGGCCAGAATGTCCATCGGATCTTTATTTTCTAAAACTTCCAATCCGCCCTGGGGCATAGAAAATGGATTGTGCGCAAAATCAATCTTGCCCGGTTCAATTTCAGACTCGCCGTACATTGGAAAATCAGTCACCCAGAGCCAGGCAGCCTTTGCATTATCTTTAAGGCCCAGGCGGCTAGCGCAATCCGAGCGCACCGCGCCCAAAGATTCGCAGACCACGCGCCAGGGCCCGGCTCCAAAAAATACAATGTCGCCTTTTTTCGCGCCGGCCTCTTTGATTATCTTGGTAACAACGTCTTTATCCAAAAATTTCAGGATCGGTGATTTTAATTCTTCATCAACAATGATATAGGCCAAACCCTTGGCGCCTTTGGATTTGGCTATCTCGGTGATATCATCGATATCCTTGCGCGAAAACTTGGCGCCGCCATCAATTTTGAGCGCATGGACCACGCCGCCGTCTTTCACCACATCAACGAATACGCTGAATCCCGAATCTTTGACTAAATCGGTAATGGGCTTAATTTCCAAATCAAAACGCAAATCCGGCTTGTCTGAACCGTATCTGGCCATGGCCTCTTTCCAGGCCAATTGCGGGAAGCGGTGATTCTTTTCCAAAGTTGTGACTTTTTTGGATGATAATTTTTCGGTCAGCTCCAGCATTATCGGCTCCATCATCTTGAACACGTCGTCCTGCTCCACAAAACTCATTTCCATATCCAATTGATAAAACTCGCCAAAGTGCCTATCAGCCCGCGGGTCTTCATCGCGAAAACAAGGCGCGATTTGGAAATACTTATCAATCCCGCCAACCATTAATAATTGTTTGAACTGCTGGGGCGCCTGGGGCAGGGCGTAAAACTTGCCCGGGTACAAGCGGGATGGCACCAGCCAATCGCGCGCGCCTTCAGGCGAAGAGTTAGCCAGAATCGGAGTTTGCACTTCCAAAAATCCCTGTTTGTGAAAATAGGCGCGGATTAAACGGATCATCTCATCACGTTTTTTGAGCATGTCCTGCAGTTTCGACCGGCGCAAATCCAAAAATCTATACTTGAGACGTAAATTCTCGTTGGCTTCCACGTCCGGCTTATCCAGCTCAAAAGGCAAGGCTTTGGCAGTATTTAAAATCTCAACTTTCTGGCCGTCAATTTCAATCTCCCCTGTTGCCAGCTTGGGGTTGACCATATCATGCGGCCGGGCCACGACTTTTCCTGTGATTTTAAGAACAAACTCGCTCCGCACTTTATTGGCCTGCTCCCAGGCTTCTTTGGATGTTTCGGGATGGAAAGCGATTTGCGTTAAACCGTAAAAATCGCGCAAATCAATAAAAATCACGCCCCCATGGTCGCGCCGGGAATGAACCCAGCCCGAGAGAGTGACTTCCTTTTTGACATCTTGTTTGCGGAGCTCGCCGCAGGTATGTGTCCGATGCATATGGCTTACTTTAACAATTTTAAGGCGAAAAAGCAAGATTTAATCATCCAAATCAAACAAATCCTCAATCTTTGATTTGAGCGCTTTGGCCACATCCCAAGCCAGCTGCAAAGACGGCACGTATTTCCCCTGCTCCAAGAACACAATTGTCTCCCGCCTGACCCCGGCTTTCCTGGCCAAATCCTCCTGGGTCAGATTGTGCCTGGCTCTTAATTCTTTAATTCTGGTTTTCATACTAGAGAAGCCGGCCTTTGCTTTGATAATAAAACCAGGCAATAATGAAAATTATGCTCATGCCGGCAATGCCGCCGCCCACGACCTGGCCAGCATCCAGTTTTACGACTCCGAACATTCTGGCGAAAAACGATTCAAAAAAAGAAATGGCCAAAAGCCAGTACATAGTGACATAAAAGCCCATAGCCGCGGCCTGGGTCATAACCTTTTTTGACCGCTCGTCTTCCATAGGCAGGTCGGCATTGATGTCCCGGGATCGGTGTTTGATAAAAAATATCATAAAAATAACTATAATCAGCAATAATATCAAAGGCGTGCCGTTGCCGAATCTTAGCGCTTCTCCTCTTATAACCTCTGCTAAATACAAAACTCCGGTCCCAATAATCAGACCCAGAAGGATAATCATAAAATAAAAGCGCAATTTGTCGTTTTTCATAAATTTAAAATTAATTTTTAGACCTGACTCTATGTTAGAACATTCTAACATAGAAGTCAAACATTCTTTCCACAACCAAAAAACAACACCCCTTCCGACGAATCGGAAGGGGTGCGCAAAGAGCGTGACGCGGCTACGCCGAGATGTTCTGGCGCAGCACATCCGTGTGGGCGCTGAGCCAGCCCTCGCACGTCCGGGTGAACTCCGCGACATGGTCGCCGAAGCACTGGTCGTGCTCGTCATCGACAGAGCCAGTGAGCTCGACCATATTGTCCTCGAAGTCGACAAGATCCCAGACGAAGGTGTCGCCGGAACGCCGGACCCGGAACACCCGCCGGCCAGAACGCCAGCAGCAGTCGCCAACACCCATAAAAGTCACCACTGCTTCCACGATGCCAGACTGGCAGTAGATCTTCATATGGTGTTCTTCGACAATCAGCTGCCCGGGATCACTGACCCGCGACCTGTACATATCCCAGAGCACGGACTTGATGGCGCCGATGCGCCTGGCGGTATCCTGGATGCCCTGAGTCACAACCCTGACATTTCTGTCGTAATAGGTGAGCAAGGAGTCAGACGGGCTCTCCTCAGAGTGGGCAATATCGATCTGTTTCGCCTCGATCCACTTGTCTGCCTCGACCTGGGCCGCGGCCTTGCGCAGCTGCTCCACGTCCTCGAGCAGAGCGACGAGCTCAGCGATCTGCTCGGAGCTGGACGAGGAAACGAGGGTCTGAACATCCTGGGTGTTGAACTGGCCGGACATGAGACCTGCCAGGCCGGCGAATATGACACCGACCGGCTCGGACGGATCCGCCAGCTCATCCTCAGTCAGAACCATCTGCTCGAAGTACCAGCCGATATTGACCGCACCCGAGAGCGATGAGCCGCCGGGGGTGTTGGCCGGGTCAGGCGTGCCATAGAGGACCATCTCCACCCGGTCGCCTTTGCGACCAAGCCGAAGTTCGCCCCCGTCTTCTCCGGTAAGAGCCCCGCCACCACCTTCCTGGCGCAACTCGCGCCAGACGCGGCGGTAGTCGGCCACCGGGATTCTGATCGAGTAGTCGTAGCGGCGCTGGTCTTCGCTGTCCCAGCCCTCGTACTCCAGTACCACCAGTCCGTCTTCGACGTACATCCGGGAATGGCTCTCGCCATACTCCGGCCCGCCGTCGTTCCAAAAGAATCTTCGTGTCATGACCTCTTCTCCGGGTTATAGGACGATGACAAGACAAGGGTCTTTTCAGCCCTACCTGATGCCAAGGTGCGTTTTGTGTTACTTAATCTCTACTACTTCCTATAATAAACGTCAAGTACGCCAGATTTGACTTTTTAGGCCAAGAAGACATAAAATAGTCAAATCAAAGGAGGGTAAAATCGAATCGAACCTTAGCATTCCACCGCCTCAAACACCAGGAGGTGTTTTATGCAAGGCATTGAGAGGATCTACTGCGACGTCTCGGTCAACGCCGGGGTTGGCGCCTGGCGCGGACTTCTGGAAGCCACAGCCACCGAGACATTGAACAAGGTGCCCTATGGCAAGGGCGACACTCTGGGGTTGGATGCCACTCCCGAGATCATCATTGCCGGTCGGCTGAGCCGGTTCGACCAGCAAGCCATTCTCATTACCGAGGAGCTGGACGAACAGGCCCGCCGGCGCTGGCCCACTGACTCTGACCCGGCCCGCCAGCCGCTGATGTTCTTCTCCGACCCGACCGACCGCTCGGTCGAACTCGAGAAATACATCAGGGAGATCTCCAAGAGCGATCCCACGGCCAAGGTCGGAGATCTCATGGCGCGCTGCGATCAAATCGCTGTCTGGGAGCAGGTGAGCCAGGAGAGTCCGGCAGTCATTACCGGGCCAAGCACTTCCATCACCTGCGTGCGCAAAGGCCAGGTGGTATTCTCGGTGATCCTGAACTATGTCACCGGCACCATTTGCGTGGCCTCGGACATCGGGATCTACTGGTACCAGCTCAAGCCGTTCGACGATCCGGAGAATGAGCAGCTCACCTTCGCCGACATCACCCGCAACGGCCGGCAGCTCATCTTCCCCAGCGCGCGCGAGCGCCGCTTTTCTCCGGACGACTGCCGGCGGTTCGTTACCTTCCTGGGCAAGAAGGGCTACCGCGAGAACTTCGACGACAGTCAATTATTCACGGACAACCCGGACGGCTTCATCCACCACTCCACGCCCCCGGGACCGCCGCGAACACTCTACCTCTCGGAGTTGCAGGCCGAACATGGCCCGGTCGGGTTCGTGCTCGCCAATGGCGAGAAGATCGGCGAGTGGCTTCACTGGCTCTCGTTCGTCAAGTACGCCAAGGACGAGAGCGGCAACCCGGCTCTCCGGGCCTTCGAGATCTCGCTGGAGAGGCCCTGGACCAAGTATGGCATGCTCATGAGCACCTCCCCGGCTTACAGTTTGTTCTGCGGTGAGCCGGGCAGCATGTACCTCGACATCAGCCGCCTGCGCACCTATGAGCGGCCGAGCCAGTTCCGCTGCATGCTGGTGGTGCTCCTGGCTGACAACGAGCGCATCATCCACGTGTTGCGCCAGCACGAGTACCGCGAAGTCACCAATTCGTTCTGAACAAGGAGGCAACCATGGCAACCGGTCCTTATGGCGGGATACTGGTGCCAATAGACCCCCAGGACCAGAACCGCCTCCAGGCTTTGGTCAGACAGACCGTCCAGGCGGCTATGACCGAGGACACAATCCGAACCCAAAGTGGTGACGCGGCGGAGAACGATCCGGCAACTCTAGCAATGGGGCCGAAGATAAGGATGTTCTCCGGGGTTCTGCGGGCCGTAACCGCCCACCTGGTTATCATCAAGACGCCGGACGGCCGTCAGACCCTGCCTTATCGGGAGGAATTCTACAGCTGGCGAGTCGGCGGCACAGCAGAGCAAGGCAGCCGTTGGATTGACTCCCTGATAGCGGGCGGCGAGACCTTCTACCTGGCCAGAGGCAAATCGTTCATACACATCGCCTAGCCGCTCAACGCGGCCAGACACAAAGCAAGCTCCCCTTCCGTAAGGTCGGGGAGCTCTTATTTTGTACGATGTGCTGGTTGTCACCCGATGCTGCGAGGTGGATTCACCTCCTTGACCACGCCGTCGGGGTCAGTGATAGTGAGAATGGAGGGAATGAACGAGCCCAAGCCCTGGTTAGGACGCTCGACTCCCACCCGGCTGATCGCCTCCACTCCAGCCAGCAGCTTGGCTTCTTTGAACGATCTGGCCCGGACATTAAAATCCTGACGCGGATTGATGGCCTCAAGCTCGTCAAACTGGTCAAAGACCAGTTCTTCCCAGCTTACAACGTAATCCTTCATGGCTGCCTCCTTTAGCCTGGTCCATCCGCTTACTGCCTACCTCGGTTTTCTGCCCTTGAACTCGACCGGCTTCAGATCCTCGACCACGTTGCCCATACTGCCGATGTGCGGGATGACTCCGCGGATGCTGAAGTTCTGACCCTGCGGCACTTCGTGCTCCAGGAAGATCTCCGTGAGCGCGGCGCTGATGGCCGCGTGAGCCTCGTGGAAGTTGCGGCCATACAGGTTCAGCACGCCCTGCAGGGTCCAGAACACGTACATGCCGGGAACCGGGGTCCAGCCTTCAACCGGCGGCAGCACCTGCAGTTCCGACGGGTCAGCCAGATCCAGCTCGAAGCACTCGCGGACGATCTGGCGGAGCTGGCGCGGCATGGACGTGGCTAGAGCGGCGCGCGTCACTTCCGTCAACCCGGTGTGGGTAACCATCTCAAGGTACATAGATTCCTCCTTGGTGAGCAATGACGGCCTGTGTTTCGTTTAATGAATCATCCAAGCCGGCAAATCAAAGCATATTAACACAACCAAACTGTTCTGGCAAAAGGGTTGCAAAAAAAAGCCGTATTTGGTATGTTAGGTTACAGTTTTACACTTAGGCGCCGTTAGCTCAGCCTGGTAGAGCAATTGCCTTTTAAGCAAATGGTCGCAGGTTCGAATCCTGCACGGCGCACCAAAAAACCACCCCTATTTCTCGGAGTGGTTTTTTGTTATCTGGCTACTTTGAATATTTGGCCATGCCCGGGAATAATCCAGTCAGCCAGCTTCAGTAACTTCTTGCGGCTTACTATCAGCTGTTTCCAATTTTTAACATACGGATCTTTTTTATAAACCAGACTCTTAAAATCAATCTTCTGCTTCTCACCATCATTCCACCAGAATATGTCTCCAGCCACGCCTACTCTCCCCTCTTCTGTTTCGACAATCAAAGCGCCATGCTCATGCGCGTGCCCCGGGGTGGCTATGACTTTTATTTCTGTTCCGGGAATAAATCCTTTATACATCTTTCCTTTATCGCCCTGGTAAATTGTGTCCACGTCAAGAATAACTGCCTTAGGAAAAAGCCGGATATTCAAGATATGGTCAAGATGAAAATGGGTTAAAAAAATCAAATCAATGTCAGAGGGACGGATTTTTTCGCGCTTGAGAGCGGCCAGCAGTTGCGCCTGATTTGAACCCGGGTCAACCAGGATATTCAAACCATTTGTCCGGATTAAAACCACGGCGCTGGAAGCGCAAAAGCCCTGTTCGGTTATCTTGGCATAACCGGAAATTAAAATTTTCAATTTATCCATAATTATCTTTAGTCTATCAATTTTAGAAAGATAAAAAAAGGAGGGGGAACCCGAAAAACAGGCTCCCCCTCTGAATTGGCGCGAACATTGATACCAGAAGACTTAAGAAAGCGAGCGCCGAGGTGGCACTACACTGTGTAGGACTGGTAATCCTGACAGGCGAAGATCGTGAGAGGGTTCTGTCCCTGCAGCGCTGCCGCTGCCTCGGCCAGAATGGCCTCCACGTTCTCGTCAGTCGAGGACGGATCGTGATGCGTCAGTCCGAGCACTCTGGCCTGGACTTGCTGCGCCACCCTGACGCAGTAGTCCGGCGTGCCATGCCCGAAACCAGCGGTCCGCTCGTCGTACCTCTGCCGCGGATACTGGCTGTCCATCACCAGCAGGTCCGCTCCTTGGAGATGCCGCTGAAGCTGCTGCGGCATGCCATCCAAGTTCTCGTGGTCAGTCAGGAACACGAAGACATTCCCGGTCGGCCGCTCCTCGAACCGGTAGGAGATGGTGCTCTCGGGATGGTTGGTCTTGAGCATCCTGATGATCAGGCACTCGGCGAGACGGAACTTGGTGCTTCGGCGCATCGCGATCATGGGCGGGTTCTTCAGTTCGGCCCGCTCCAGTTCGTCGACAGTGCAGAGCTGCACCCCGCCTTCCGGATGAATGACGAACACGTAGCTGGATGGATGGTCCAGTCCTTTGCCGTGGAAATGACTGGCCTGCTCCTCGTACGCAACCGGGAAAAAGGGCGGCCGCATCAAGTCCTTGAGCATCTGGATTGGACCAATGCCATGCTCCAACGGCCCGTAGCACTCGACGTCAATGGACTTGACGAAGGTGATCGGGCTCAGAAGCAGGCCCTGGGTGTGGTCATGGTGGTAGTGGGTGAAGAGCACAGTCACCCTTCCCACCTTGGCGCGGAGAGCTTCCAAGCCAAGAGGGACGATGCCGGTGCCAGCATCCACTGCCAGCCACTGATTCGCAGGCAGACACTCGGAATGCACCCGCAGGCAGGTGGTGTTGCCGCCGAACCTGATCCTGTCCGGCGACGACACAGGCACGCTGCCCCTGGTTCCGTAAAACGTGACGATCATGGCGGATCTCCTTTCTCGCGTCTTACCGCCATCTTAGAGGTCTTCCAGCTTGTTCGCGCCAAGAACAAGCAAATATCAAAGATCAAAACATGTTGTGAATACAACCACAAACTATAGCAAATAATATCAAAAAAATCAAGCCATTATAAAATAAAATAAGTATGTGGTAAAATGCCAGCACATGAAATTCATTATTCAAAATCCCAAAACTCATTCCCGGAACCTGTTGCGCCGGGCCGGGTATGCCCTACACCAAGGCCGCGACCACGAGATTTCGTTTGTCCGGCGTTTGGCAGGCTATGATTACCCCCGTTTCCATGTTTATGTCAACCGCGAAGAACCGGGCGAGCTGATTGAAGTCACCTTGCATTTGGATGAAAAAAAACCGTCTTATGAAGGCTATACCGCGCATAGCGGACAGTATGACGGAGATATTGTTGAACAAGAAAAACAGCGCCTGTTAAGCACGATAAGTTAAAAATTACAAATGTCAAAACCAAAATGTCAAATCAATGTCAAATGGCTAAATGCCAAAAAAATTTGAACTTTGGGTTTTGATATTTATTTGGCATTTGAGCTTTGAAATTTGACATTTCTGTGCACGTCCTGTGCACTCAATGTGAATTCCTAAGGAGGTTAAAAAACGCTAGACTGAACCTATGTCTCCTTTAGCCGACCACCGCGATTCCATTGCCAAGCTGCCGCCCCAGAACATTGACGCCGAACAGTCAGTCCTGGGGTCTTTGCTGTTGGACCAGAACGCGATTGTCAAAATCGCGGACACCATCGCGCCGGAGGATTTTTACAAAGACATCCACCAGCTCATTTTCCAGGCCATGCTCGACTTGTTCGAAAAGCATGAGCCGATCGATATCTTGAGCCTGGCCAACAGCCTCTCGGAAAGGCAGCAGCTGGAACTGGTTGGGGGCCGCACTTATCTGGCTGATTTGACCACGGCCGTGCCCTCGGCTTCAAATGTTGTCAACTACGCTTCGATTGTCCAAAAAAAAGCCACATTGCGCCGCCTGTTGTACGCTTCGCAAGAAATCACCCAGATGGGCTGGGACGAGAACGAGGATGTGGACGTGGTGCTGGACAAGGCCGAGCAGAAGCTTTTCGGCATTTCGCAAAAATTCCTGAAGCAGAACTTTATCAGTATCCGCTCGGTGCTGCACGATACTTTTGAACGTATTGAAAAACTGCACCAGGGCGACGGCCGGCTGCGGGGCGTGGCCACCGGGTTCACGGATTTGGATAATATACTCTCCGGCTTGCAGAACTCGGACCTGGTTGTTATCGCGGCCCGGCCTTCGGTGGGCAAAACCACCCTGGCTTTGGACATAGCCCGGCACATCGCGGTGGTGGAAAAAAAGCCGGTCGGCATCTTTAGTTTGGAAATGTCCAAAGAACAGCTAGTGGACCGCCTGCTCTGCACCCAGGCCGGGGTGGAGCTATGGAAGATGCGCACCGGCAAGCTTTCGAGCGATCCCTCGCACGATGACTTTCCGCGCATTGGGCACGCCATGGGCGAACTCTCGGAAGCGCCGATTTTTATTGATGACTCGGCCACGGCCAATATTATGGAAATCCGCTCCAAGGCCCGGCGGCTGCACATGGAATACGGCCTGCAATGCCTGGTGATTGACTATCTGCAGCTCATGGAAGGCCGCAACACGGAAAACCGGGTGCAGGAAATCGCCGAGATTACCCGCGCCTTAAAATCAATCGCGCGCGAGCTGGACATTCCAGTCATCGCCATTTCCCAGCTGTCCCGGGCCGTGGAAATGACCAAGCCGGCCATTCCCCGCCTCTCCCATTTGCGCGAATCCGGCTCTATTGAACAGGACGCGGACGTGGTAATTTTCATCTACCGCAAAGCGGCTGATAAAAATTACCAAATCGACGACATCCCCCAAGACGAGCGGCATGTCGCTGAATTGCATATTGCCAAGCACCGCAACGGCCCGACTGGATTGGTCAAGTTGTTTTTTAATGAAAATCTGGTAAGCTTTAAAAACCTATCAAGAAAATAATTATGTTCAACAAACTCAAACAATTCAAAGATCTCCGTTCTCAAGCCAAGACGATGCAGAACGCCCTGAAGGAAGAAAAAGTCGAAATCGAAAAAAACGGCATCAAGATCGTGATGGACGGCAACCAGGAAATCCTCTCCCTTGAAATTGATTCCAGCCTGATGAGCCCGGAACGCAAGCATGATCTGGAAGCGCGGCTGCGCGAGGCCGGAAACAGCGCCATTGAAAAAACCAAGCGCGTGATGGCGGATAAGATGCAGAAGATGGGCGGATTTGAAGGGCTGGGGCTGGGAGGAAAATAGAAATTGGTTTTATGTCTCCACTGCCTCCATCAATCCAAAATCTTGTCGACCATTTTACTACCCTGCCCGGAATCGGCCCGAAGACCTCTGAAAAGCTGGTCTTCTTTCTGCTTAAACGCTCTCCAAAAGATTTGCAGGATTTCGGCCGCGCGCTTGAGGCTTTGGCGGAAAACGTGGAGCTCTGCCCTATTTGCCAAAACTTTACCGACCAGAGTCCGTGCGCCATTTGCCGTAATCCGCGGCGCGACCACTCGGTCATCTGCGTGGTGGCCGACCCTTTGGATTTGCTGGCTATCGAGAACACCCATAACTTCCGCGGGGTTTACCATGTGCTGGGCCATAACCTGAATCCGCTCGAAGGCATCACTCCGAACGACATCCGCGTCCGGGAGCTGGAACAACGGATTCGACAGACTGATCCCGTAATTACGGAAGTGATTCTGGCCCTGGATGCCAATAGCGAAGGCGAAACCACGGCCTTGTATCTTGCCCGTGTTTTGAAAAAATACCCCATCACTGTCACCCGGATTGGCAAGGGCTTGCCAATGGGCTCTGATATGGAGTATGCTGATGCCGTGACATTAACCAACGCCTTAGAAGGCAGGAGGGAGCTCTAACAAGGAGGCTTGAGAGGTGAAAATCGCGAGGATCGTCCTTTGGGCCATCGTCATGCTTCTGGGCAGCATCGTCTGCTATCTGGCGCAAATCGGCGGAACGCGCTTCACTGACTGGGTCGGGACCATGGTGGCCCGAGTCGCCAATAAACTGGTGACCAAGGAGCTGCCCGTGGTCAGATAAGGCCAAAAAGGTGGGGCCAAAACCAAAGCGGCCGCTCGATGAGCGACCGCTTCACTTTTTAATTTAGGCAGTGATTTTATCAATCTTCACTTCAGTAAAGGCCTGGCGATGTCCGGTTTTCTTGTGGTAGCGGATTTTACACTTATATTTGACAACCGAGATTTTTTTGGCCCGGCCCTGGGCTAAAACAGAAGCTTCAACTTTGGCGCCCGCAATAGTGGGGGCGCCGATTTTGACGTTCTTAGCGTCAGTACCGGCGATCAATAAAACCTGGTCAAAAATAATTTTACCGCCTTTGTCAGCCGGAAGTTTCTCAACTTTGAGCCTGCCGCCTTCTTTTACTTTATACTGCTTGCCGCCGGTTTTTATAACTGCAATCATAAATTTGGTAATTAGTAAATGGTAATTAGTAATTGGGATTACGAGTAAATAGTATATCTCAATATTTACTTTATGTCAACTTCATCCCCTACTTTTACATTGTGGCTTTTTATCCACCCGGCGTTAACCTCCAAAACCATACCAGCTCGGGCGTTGGACTGGAAGCGGACCACTTGGCCATCCTTTGATTGGAATGGAATGTTCTCCTGCACGCCAATGACTTTATCGCCCGCGATCCAAATAACATCCAAAGGAATTTTCATCTCCTTCATCCAGAAATAACGGACTTCCCTGTCGGAATAAATAAAAAGCATGCCTGCCTCGGACGCGAGATTCTCCCGGCCGGAAAGGCCTCGCTGTTTTAAGGCGTCTGTGTCCGCTATTTCCACTGATAATTCATTACCCCCTACTTGTATCTTCTTGATGACTGAATCGCGCTTGAGCCACATAGGCAGAAAAAAGATAATCGCTCCTAGGACAACGGCGAAGGCGGCGAAGCGGAAGATTTTGAACGTTTGGTTACCCATAAAGCCAGAATAATCATGACAAAAATCAGAACCAGCAGCAAATAGACTTTGCCCTTGGTCTGAAAAAATAACGAGGAAACGCCGAACAAGGCCGACAGTCCCCAGAGCAAGTAAACGCTTTTGCACTGGGAAAAACCGGCTGTCAGCAGCCTAAAATGCAAATGCTTGCTGTCGCCAATGGCCGGAGATTTGCGCTCAAAAAAAGCGCGTCGCAAAATAACCCAGGCCACGTCCAGAACCGGAATGCCCATCACTAAAAGCGCGGTGGCCACTTTGCCCCCGGAGATAATGGCTAAAACGCCCAGCATAAAACCCACCCAGATACTGCCGCCCTCGCCCAGGAAAATTTTGGCTCGCGGCGCGTTCCAGAACAAAAAACCAACCATGGCTCCGGCCAGGACAATGGCCAGAAGCGCCACATCGGGCTGGAAAGTCTTGGCTGTTAAAGACAGGGCGAAAATAATAAAAGCGCTGATAGTGGTGATGCCGGCCACCAAGCCATCCAGGCCGTCCAGAAATTTGGTGGTGTAAGTCATGCCCAACAGCCACAAAATTGTGAACAGATCGGCCAAGAGTACAAAATGGCCGATCCGGCCCTGAAAGCTGAACACTTCCCATTGCCAGCGGTCCAGGTGCAGAAGCCCTCCGGCCAAAGGATTGGTGACAAAACTGATGCCGATGCCCGAGGCTAGAACCGCTAAAACCGCCAGAACGGGAAAAATCAGCTGATACTTTGGAGCCAGATTGTATTTGTCGTCCAAAAAACCGCCCACCATCAAGAACAACCCCCCGCTGAAAATTCCCCAAAGATAAGGAGATAAAACATAGCGCGAGGGCAAGATTTGAAACCACCAGATTAAGGCTCCCAAAACCAGCCAAAAAGCCAAAAACGGCGCCACACCGCCCAAGAGAGCGGTCACGCGCGGGTGCATCTTGCGCGGCGGAGCCGGTTTGTCGGTAATATCAAATTTAAGCGCTAACCGACGGACAGCGATTGTCAACAGGAATGAGATTATGACAGCGGAGAGGAAGGAGAGAAAATATAACATAAATAACCAATCATCAATAACCAAATAATAACCAAATTCCAATAACCAAAAATTTGCTTTGATTATTGGTTATTGAAGTTTTCTTGGTGATTGGTGTTTGATTATTGGTTATTCTTAGCATGGCTATCCAAATACGTTTGCAAAATTAAGGCCGCGGCTGAAGCATCATCATCCTTGCCGCCCACCGCGCTTTTGGTTGAAAACCGTTCGTCTTGTTTGACTACTGGAATCGAGAGCGAGCGCAGTTTTTCGATAAAAGCGTCCACTTCTTTGGTTTGCGGCCCGGCCTCGCCGGATAAAGACAAAGGATAGCCCACGACTATCTCGGTTATGCCCTCGGAAGCGATTATTATTTCCAAATCCTCAAAAATCGCTGACTTGTTTTTTATCACTCCCAAAGGCGTGGCAATCGGCAGTTCTCCCGAAGCCTTGGCCAGACCGATTTTTGACGAGCCGTAATCAATGCCGAGATAATTCATACTCTAGTAGTCCCCTCTCCTTTACTAAGGAGAGGGTTAGGGTGAGGTTATTTAGTTAATATAAGCGGCCCATCTTTTGTAACCGCTATCGTGTGTTCAAAATGGGCGGAGAGTTTATTATCAGCCGTAATTATGCCCCAGCCGTCATCGGCTGTTTTAACTTCATGTGTGCCCAGATTAATCATGGGCTCAATAGCCAGCACAGCGCCAATCTTTAATTCCTCCCCTTTTCCCGCTTCCCCGTAATTCGGCACGCGCGGCTCTTCGTGCACCGCATAGCCCACCGCGTGCCCGGTTAAAGTCCTCACCACGCCATAACCTTGCTCTTCGGCATATTTTTGAACCGCAAAGCCAATGTCGCCTAAACGGTTGCCGGGCCGAGCCTCTTCAATTCCCAGGCGCAGACACTCTTTGGTGATGGCAATAAGTTTTTCCGCCTCCGGACTGATTTTACCCACGGCTACGGTAATCGCGTGGTCAGTGTACAGGCCTTTGTATTTCATGCCCAAATCCAGCCCTACCAAGTCGCCCTCTTTGAACACCAGTTGGTCGTGCGGTATGCCGTGCACCACCATCTCGTTCGGAGAAACACAAAGAGAGGCCGGAAACTCCTTGCCCAAAGGCCCAAAATTCTTGAACGACGGCTCCCCGCCGGCGGCTCGGATGCGTTTTTCCGCTTCCATGTCTAATTCGGCCGCGGTTCTTCCTGGCTGGCATAAGGCCGCGAGCTCTTGCAAAATCTCGGCCAAAATATGTCCGCCTTCAGCGAGGATTTTTATTTCTTGAGGTGTTTTGAGTTTCATGAAAATATTTTCCAGACCGCTTTTTCGACTTCCAAAATATCTGGGGTGCCGTCTATCTTATGTAAAATACCCTGCTTCTCATACCAGGCTAAAACCGGCTCGGTGTCGCTATGGTAAAGATCCAGCCGTTTCTGAATAGCCGCCGGCGTATCATCAACGCGCTGTTCAAGTTTTGTTCCGCAATCATCACAAACTCCCCCCTCTCGCGGCGGATCGGTGATAACATTGTATATTCTTTTGTCTTTGGGGCACTGCCAGCGGGCTGAAAGGCGGCGGACCGATTCTTCATCCGGAATATCTATGAGCAGCGCATGGGTCGGCTTAATAATTGAATCCACAAACTCGGCTTGGCCAACCCGGCGCGGATAGCCGTCAAGAATAAATCCCCGGCCATTATTGGCTGCTGCTTGCACTTTATTTTTCATGAAATGATTAATATCATTGTCCGATAAAAGCTGCCCTTTGTCGATAATAGAGCTTAAGTATTTCCCCTGAGCGCTGCCTGAGGCGATTTCATCGCGCAAAAGCTGGCCAGTCTCCAAATACGGCAAGCCTAGTTTTTCGGCTAATTTTTTGCCTTGCGTGCCCTTGCCAGAGCCCTGGGGACCAAGGATGATGATAACCGGTTTTTCAATTTCCATATGACAGAAATTTATCACAATTCAGGCAAAAAATAAATGGTATCAAACCCTGTGTTGGCTCCTCGGCTCGGAAATGAAAAGGTACTTTCATTTCACTCGCCCTACGTCGCCAATAAAGCGCTAAAAAACGGGCTTGTAAGCCCGTTTAATTATCAATCATTATTAGAATCTCTCGTAATCGCGCATTACCAGCTGGGAATCAACTTGTTTGACTGACTCGATGACCACTGACACCACAATCAAAAGCGAAGTGCCGCCAATCACCAGATTGGTGCCGGTGAAATTCTGCAGCAAAAGCGGCAAGACCGCGATTAAGCCCAAGAATAAACCGCCGGCCAGAAGAATGCGGTTGGAAACGGCCGAAAGATAGCGGGAGGTTTCTGTCCCGGGCCTGATGCCGGGAATAAAACCGCCCTGCTTTTGCAGATTCTCGGCAATCTGGTCCGGCTTGAAGATAACGGCCGTGTAAAAATAGGTAAAGCCAAAAACCAGCACAAAATAAGAGATGCCGTAGAACAGCAGATTATTCTGGAACAGCCGGACAGTGAATTCAGCCAATTGGGCCAGCCACGGCACAGTGGAAGTGACAAAAAACTGGGCCACCAAGGTGGGCATCATAATCAGGGAGATGGCGAAGATAATCGGGATCACTCCGGCCTGGTTAACCCGCAAGGGAAGATGGCTCTGAGATGAGCCGGTCATGGCGTTGCCGCGGACGAATTTTGAATAAGTGACCGGAATATTGCGCTGGCCTTCGGTGATAAAAACCACCCCGGCCACAGTCACTATGGCCACCACGATGAAGATAATGACATTGATCAGCTGGGAAGAATCGTAAGTTGAGGCAAAGCGCAGAATCGCGCCCGGCAAGCCGGCCACAATGCCGGCAAAAATCAAAAGCGAAATGCCGTTGCCGATTTTCCGCTCGCTGATAAGCTCCCCCAGCCACATCAAGAAAATAGTGCCGCCGGTAACCGTAATCATGGCCACCATAAGCTGCCAGGCGCCGATAGCTCCGACTAAATTGCCGCCCATGCCGCCCGAGGCGCGCTGGAGAATAGTAATGGTGCCATAGGATTGAAGCAGGGCCAAAGGCACGGTGGCCATGCGCGTCCACTGGTTAATCTTCTGCCGGCCGGCCTCGCTTTCCTTTTGCATCTCATCCAGCTTGGGAATAATCATGGCCAGAAGCTGGAAAATAATAGATGAGGTGATGTACGGTCCCACGCCCATCATGACAATGGAGAAATTCTCCAAGCCGCCGCCGGTGAAAAGATTCAAAAGACCCAGAATCTGATTGGAATTAAAAAAGGCGCGCAAGCCGCTGACATTAACCCCAGGCACCGGAATATGGGCCGCCAAGCGGAAAACAACCAAAAGGCAAAGGACAAAAAGAATGTCTTTGCGCAAATCACGGCTTTCCCAGATTTGTTTCAGTTTGGCAGATAACATATCTACGAATTATGCGAATTCTTGCGAATATATGCGAATAAACATTCACATCAATTAGTATATATTCGCATAATTCGCAGCATTATATTATATTGTTTCGCAATTACCGCCCGCGGCTTCAATGGCAGACTTGGCTGAAGCCGAGAAAAAATGGGCTTTGACAGTCAGTTTCTTGGCAATCTCGCCGCTACCTAATATTTTAACACCTCCGGCCGTGCCGCGCACTAAACCGGCCTTAATTAAAACTTCGGGCGTTACTTTATCGCCATCCTTAAAACGCTTGTCCAAAACCGACAGATTAATAATGGCAATCGCCGCTGATTGGCGCTTGAAGCCCCGCAATTTTGGCGTGCGGATCAAAAACTGCTGAAAAGTGGCACGGCGTTTTAAGCGGGCTCTTCCGCCAGACCGGGCCTTTTGGCCTTTTAAGCCTTTGCCGGAATAAGTCCCTTTGCCCGAGGCATTGCCGCGGCCCAAGCGTTTTTTGGCGCGCTTGTTGGAGGCAGGACGTTGTAAATTATGAAGAGAGTGTGCCATAAGATTAAGAAACTTTATTTACTTCCGACTCTGTTTTTTCTTTACCTGGTTTAACATTTTTACGTTCCCGCGGCGTCTTCATTTCTGAAAGAGCGCGGATCAAGGCGCGGGCGTTGTTGATTTTATTGGAAGCGCCCAAGACTTTGCCCACCACGTTTCTTATGCCGGCTAAATCAAAAACCTGGCGCAGCACACTGCCGGCAATAATGCCGGTACCAACCGGAGCCGGCTTAATTAACAATTGGGAGCTGTGCCATTTGATCCGGGCCAGATGCGGCACCGAACCTTCCGGGGTAATGTGAATCTTGACCAAATTCTTTTTGGCGTCATTGGTGGCTTTGGTTATGGCCAGAGCCACGTCCGCGCCTTTGGCCACGCCCAAACCGATGCGGCCTTTTTTGTCGCCAATGGCCACGCAGGCCCGAAAGCGCATGCGCTTGCCGCCGGCCATCACGCGGGTAACCCGCGCCAAATCAATAGTAGCCTGGCCGAACTCGTCCCGTTCATCGCCTGGTCTGCCTCCGCGTCCTCTTGATTGTCTTTGATTAGCCATATAAACAAGTTAGAATTTTAAACCTCCGGCGCGCAGCGCTTCGGCCAAAGCCTTAACCCGGCCGTGGTATTGGCGCGCGCCGCGGTCAAAAACAATTTTGGTGATACCTTTAGACTTGGCCGCCTCAGCGATGGTTTTGCCCAAAGCCGCGGCTTGCTCGGTTTTAGTCCCTTTGCCCGAAACCACTCGGACCGAAATAATAGTTTTGCCGGAGAAATCATCAATAAATTGCACGAACATCCCGCGCAGGCTGGTAAAAACCGAAACCCGCGGCCTTTCGGCTGTGCCGCTCACTTTGGCGCGCACCCGGTTGGCGCGGCGGCTGGCTGTAGATTGTTTTTTAAACTTTGACATAAAATTATATTATGTTAACCGGCTGACCCTTTAACCACTTTGCCGGCCTTGCGGCGGACAAACTCACCCACGTATTTAATGCCTTTGCCTTTATAAGGCTCGACCGGCTTAATGGCGCGGATCTGGGCGGCGGTTTCCCCCACCAGCTGCTTGTCGATTCCGCTGACTGAAATAACATTTCCCTCCACGGCCAAGGTAATCCCGGCCGGGCATTTGAACTCGACCGGATGGGAAAAGCCAACTGCCATCCCTAAATCCGAACCCTTTAAAGCCACTTTATAACCCACACCGTTGATTTCCAGCTTTTTGGAAAAACCGCTTACCACACCTTCCACGGCATTAGCCACCAAGGTCCGGGCCAAACCCCAGAATGATTCCTGGCGCGCGTTATCCGGAACCGGAATACTGATTGTAATTTCCCGGCCTTCCTGGGCGATCTTAACCTTGGGCGGCAAAGGCACAGTCAACTCGCCTTTGGGGCCTTTAACCAAGACGGTTCTCTCGTTTATCTCACAGCTGACTCCCTCGGGCAGCACAATAGGTTTTTTTCCGATTCTTGACATATGATTAGAAAATTTCGCAAATAATTTCTCCGCCCAAACCCCGCTTGTGCGCTTCTTTATTAGTCATTAAACCGGCTGGAGTGGAAATTAAGGCCACGCCATAGCCGGACAAAACACTGGGCAGGTCGTCTTTTTTGCGGTAAACGCGGCGGCCCGGCCGGCTGATGCGGCGGATGTTTTTAATGGCCGGCGCGCCGCTTTCCTGATACTGCAAAGTTAAAACCAAAGATTTTTTGCCTCCATCCTGGCCCTCGTCCACGGCTTTAAGATAGCGCTCCTGCCGCAGAATATTGGCCACGCTCTGTTTTAATTTCGAAAACGGCATCACCACCCGCTCATGGCGGGCAGCTTGGGCGTTGCGAATTCGGGTTAACATGTCGGAAATTGGATCTGTCATCATATATTTACCAACTAGCTTTCTTTACTCCTGGGATTTCCCCGGCTCGGGCCAGCTCGCGGAAACAGATGCGGCACATATCAAAATCGCGCATATAGCCGTGGTAACGGCCGCATTTCCAGCAACGCCGGACTTTCCTGGTGGAAAACTTGGGTTTCTTTCTAGATTTTGCTCTTTGCGCTTCAGTAGCCATAATATTCTTCTTAAATCTTACTTCTTTTCTCTTTCTCCGTCCCGACGTTTCTTCTTTTTCTTTTTCTTGTCAGCCGCGGTGACATTCTTTTTAAAAGGAAAACCCAGTTCAGTCAATAACGTCAAGCCGTCTTTATTATTTTTGGCCGTGGTGGCCACGGTAATTTCCAAACCGTGCGTTTGCGCCATGTCGTCGTTGGCTACTTCCGGAAACACCATTTGCTCCGGGAGCCCGATGGTAAAATTGCCGTGCCCGTCTAAACCCAAAGGCGAAAGGCCGCTGAAATCGCGGACGCGCGGCAGAACCACGTTGACGAACTTGTCTAAAAAATCCAAAGCGCGCGCGCCTCTTAGGGTCACTTTGGCGCCCACCACCATGCCTTCGCGAATCTTGAAATTGGAGATTGACTGGCGGGCCTTGGTTAACACCGGCTTCTGGCCGCTGATGCGCTCCAATGTTTTAACCACTATTTCTTCGCCGATATTGCTGCCGCGCTTGACCCGGCTGTTAATTATCACTTTAACGATTTTCGGAGCGGCCATGATATTTTTCACGCCAAACAATTCCGCGCGGCGGGATAAAATATTTTTTTGGTACTTATCTTTAATCGATTGCCACATAATGTTTAAACTAAATCGCTGCTTTGCACTTCCGGCACGACCGGGTTTTTTTAGCTGCCTCAGTTTCTTGGGAATAAGCCACGCGGGTGGCTTGTCCGCAATGCGGACAGACTAAAGCCACGTTGGCCAGATAAAGCGGGGATGGAAACTCAATCTTCTGCCCCGTAGTGCCTTTGCGCTGGCTTCTCAAGTGCTTGTAGCTGATATTAATACCGGCCACGGAAACACGGTTCATTTTTGGAAAAACCTGCACCACTTTGCCGCTCTTTCCTTTATCTTTGCCGGCTAAAATTTTTACTGTGTCGCCTTTCTTAATCTTCATATTATAAGACTTCAGGAGCCAAAGAAATTATCTTGGTAAAACCTTTAGCGCGCAGTTCGCGGGCAATGGGGCCGAAAATGCGGCTGCCGCGCGGTTCCCTGGTTTTCTTGTCGATTAACACCACCGCGTTGTCGTCAAAACGAATATACGAGCCGTCCTTGCGGCGCAATTCTTTGTGCTGCCGCACCACCACGCCGTGCACCACTTCGCCTTTCTTTACCATGCTGTAAGGCTGGGCTTCTTTTATCACCAAGGTGACCAAATCGCCAATGCGCGCATAACGGCGGCGGCTCGAGCCCAGGATATGAACGCACTGCAGCTTGCGGGCGCCGGTATTGTCGGCTGAATTAACTACTGTTCTTGCCTGAATCATATTTAAGCCTTTCCGATAATCCGCCAGCGCTTGGTTTTGGAAAGCGGGCGCGTTTCTTCAAAAATCACCTTTTCACCTATTGATAAATCTTTGCCGGAATAATCGCAATGATATTTTTTGCTGACTGCATAGCGTTTGTGGTAGCGGGGATGAATTTTAACGCGGCTAACCTTAACCACCACTGTGTTGGTCATGGCTACGCTGGTCACTGTGCCGATAAATTGTCTTTTAATCGTGTTAGCCATAAGTAATTACTTGCTGTTCTTAATTTGGGAAAGGCGGGTGATTAAACGGGTAATGGAACGGCGCATCTTTTTAATCTGATGGACCTGTTTTAAGCCGCCGGTTGAGACTTTGAACCGCAAATCAACCAGCTGCGCCCGGCTGTCAACAAGCGCTTGCTTGATTTCTTCTTCATTCTTAATTTTAATGTCTTCCCATTTCATAATGTTATATATCTGCGAATTATGCGAATGAATGCGAATTTATGCTAATAATGCATTCGTATTGATTCGCAAAAATTCGCATAATTCGCAATTTAATCTTTCTCTATAAACTTGGTCTTGAGCGGTAATTTATAAGCCGCCAGCTTCATGGCTTTCATGGCCATTTCGCGTGAAACGCCGTCTATCTCAAACAGCACCGTGCCGGCTTTAACCGGAGCCACATAACGATCCACCGCGCCTTTGCCGCCGCCCATCGGCACTTCCGAGCCTTTGACGGTTACGGCTTTATCCGGGAAAATGCGGATCCAGATTTTGCCGCCGCGCTGAACATAGCGGGTCATGGCCCGGCGGGCCGATTCAATCTGCCGCGCCGAAACCCAACGGCTGGTTTGGGCTTTCAAGCCAAAACTGCCAAAATTCAAATCGGTTTTTTGGGTAGCCCGGCCGCGCAGCCGGCCTTTCTGTATCTTGCGGTGTTTTACTTTTCGCGGCATTAACATAAATAGTGCTCCTTAAACGTTTCTTTCCTTAGCTACTTTCTTTATTTCGGAAATCATGTCCGAGCCTCCCTCGCGCGGGCTGTCGGCCACTCTTTCAAACACATCGCCTTTATAAATCCAGGTGGAAACGCCGATCACGCCATAAGTGGTGTGGGCCGGCGCCTGGGCGTAATCGATATTGGCGCGCAATGTGTGCAAGGGTATGCTGCCCCAATTGAAAGTTTCTTTGCGGGCGATTTCCGCTCCGTTTAAGCGGCCGTTGACGCGGATTTTGACGCCTTTGGCTCCGGCTTTCTGCACCTGGTCGATGGCTTGTTTAGCCGCGCGGCGGAAAGGAATGCGGCGCACCAAATCCGAAGCAATGCCCTGGGCTACCACCGCGGCCGAGAGCCAGCCCTGGCGGATTTCCTGAATAGCGATTTTTACCCGCTTTTGGTTTTTTAGAACCTTAGCTTCAAGCTCTTTCTTTAAATCTTCAATCCCGGCTCCGCCGCGGCCGATGACCATGCCCGGCTTGGCGGTGTGGATAGTGATATTAATGTCAGTGCCTTTGCCGCTGCGTTCGATTTCAATGGCATCTACCCGGGCTTCAACCAATTTTTTGCGGATAAAAATGCGGATCTGGGTGTCTTCGCGCAAAAACTTACTGTAAGACTCTTTGGAAAACCACTTGGATTTCCAACCGTAGATAACGCCGAGACGATGACTTGTAGGATGTATCTTTTGACCCATATTTTAATCAAATTCTAATATCTAAATCCTAAATTCTAAACTTTAACACTTTTCTTATTTTGAACATTAGAATTTTGAATTTGTTTCGGATTTAGAGTTTTTCTTATCTTCCTTGCCGGCTACTTTTTTATAAGCCACTTTTTCTGTTAACACGATAGTCAGATGGCTTGTTTTCTTTCTAATCGGAGCGCCGCGGCCAAAAGCCCGGGCGCGGAAACGCTTTAAAGTCGGGCCTTGGTCCACAAAAGTGCGGAGAACGAACAAAGACTCTTTTTTAATCTGGCTGTTGTGCTCGGCATTGGCAATGGCGGAATTGAGCGCCTTGAGCACCGTAACCGCGGCGCGCTTGGGTAAAACATTAAGCTGCTCGCGCGCGCGCTCCACCGGCAAACCTTTTATCAAATCCGAAACCAGGCGCACTTTGCGGGGAGACTGCCGAATGAATCTAGCTGTGGCTTTAATTTCCATAGATATTTAAATTACTTGGCAGCCGGAGCAACCGGCGCTTTAGCGGCTGTGGCTGCGGCTTGTTCTTGTTCGCGCTGCATGCGGCCGCCGTGTTTGGTGAATTTACGGCTGGCGGAAAATTCCCCCAGCTTGTGGCCAACCATGTTCTCCACCACGAATACCGGCACATGCACCCGTCCATTATGAACGCCGAAAGTAAAACCAACCATTTCCGGAGTAATCGTCGCGGCGCGCGACCAGGTTTTAATCACGGTTTTATCGCCGCGCTTAACCTTCTCCAGTTTTTTCAGGAGTCGTTCGTCTATATATGGTCCTTTTTTTGAACTTCGTGACATATGATTCTCTTACTTTACTACTTTCTCCGTCTGCGAACAATTAAAGTGTTGCTGGCCAAATGCGGCTTGCGGGTTTTAACGCCCAAAGCCGGTTTGCCCCAGGGAGTCTTTGGATGCTTCATGCCGATCGGGTTGTGGCCTTCGCCGCCGCCATGCGGGTGATCAACCGGGTTCATGGCCTTGCCGCGCACCCGCGGCCGCACGCCGCGATGGCGCATCCGGCCGGCCTTGCCTAATCTGATTAAACTGTTTTCAGGATTACTGACCTGGCCGATGGTGGCCAAGCAGTCGGATGAGAAACGGCGGATTTCGCCGGAAGGCATTTTTAAAAGCACAAACTTGTCTTCGGCCGAAAGCACGGAAGCGCCAGAGCCGGCTGAGCGCACCACTTTGGCGCCTTTACCCGGGAATAATTCAATATTCGAAACCAGCATGCCGGCCGGCACAAACTTTAAAGCCAAACGGTTGCCGGGCTTAATTTCCAAATTTTTCTCGCGCGAAGCCTCAATAATATCCCCCACTGCCTGGCCATGCACCGCTAAAGTGTAGGCTTTCTGGCCGCTCGGGTAAGACAATAAGGCAATCTGGGCCGAGCGGTTCGGGTCGTACTGCAAACCGCTGACGCGCGCCGGCTTATCCAAAACCGGCTTGTCAAAATCCATGATGCGATAATGGCGGCGGTGCGCTCCGCCTTGGTGGCGGACCGTGATCTTACCCTCGGCGTTGCGGCCGGACTGCTCGTTGATGGTGGTCTTGAGCGAGCGCGGGACAGACTGGTCGCCCGCTTTTTTGTGATACAGCACAGAAGCGTGGCGGCGGCCCGGGGTAGTTGGTTTGTAGCGTTTAATAGGCATAACTTTGAATCAGTTTAAACTCCGGCGTAAATATCGACCTTAGCTCCCTTGGGAACGCGGATAATCGCTTTTTTCCACTCGCCGCGCGTTCCGGAAATGCGGCCGTATCTTTTTTGCTTCTCCGGCATAATCATCATGCGCACGGAACTGGGTTTAACGTTATAAAGCGCTTTAAAGGCTTTGGCGACTTCGATTTTATTGGCCGAGCGCTGCACCGCAAAAGCATAAATATCATCGCTCGCGGCAATGGAATTCTTTTCCGAAACCAGCGGTTTGATAAAAACAGCAAAAGCGCGGGAAACCTTAGCCTTGCCGGCGGCTTTGGGCAGATCGCTCTTCGCGGGCAAAATCGGACCCTCTGGCTTGGCTTCGGGCTTGGCCTTGGCTTGATCCTGATTGGATTTTTTATTAAAAACTTTCCACATACTGGTTATGAGAGCTGCTTGGTTAATTTTTCCACCGAGGACTTGGCAATAATCACGCTGCTATTCAGCATCAATTCCAGGATATTCAGATTTTCCAGCCTGGTGGCGGTTACCTTAGGCAGATTACTGACTGACAAGATGGTGTTCTCCAAACCCTTATCCGATAAAAACAGCACTTTCTTTTTGCTTAAATTGAGCTTGGCCAGGAAAGAGGTCATTTGCTTGGTGGACGGCTTGGTTAAAGACAAATCCTCGCAAACCACCAGTTGGGAATCAGCCACTTTATCAGAGAGCACGGCGCGCAAAGCTTTTTTAACCATTTTGCGCGGAATGTCCAAAGAGAAATTGCGATCCTTGGTCGGGCCGAAAGTCACGCCTCCGCCGCGCCAGATTGGGGAACGGATGGAGCCATGGCGCGCCCGGCCGGTGCCTTTTTGCTTCCAAGGCTTTTTGCCGCCTCCGCGCACTTCGCTTCTGTCTTTAGTGTGGGCCAGAACTTGGCGCGAACGGGCTTGCATCACCCGCACCACCTGGTAAATCAGTTCCGGTTTGGCGGCAGTGGAAAAAATCTTTTCATCCAAATCCAAAGTGCCAACTTCGCTGCCTGCTAAATTATAAATCTTGACTTGAGGCATATTAATTTACTTGCTTATCTGTTTCTACTGTTTCGGTAATAACTTCTTGCACCTCGATTGGACCGCTCTTGGCCTTCATTTCCCCTTCCCCGTAAATAGCCACCAAGCCGTTGCGAGCGCCGGGCACGGCCCCGCGGATATACAATAAGCCTTTGGCGCTGTCAATCGCGGACACGGTTAAATTGGAAATAGTCACTTGCTCTCCGCCCATGCGGCCGGGCATGCGCACTCCCGGGAAAACGCGCTGCGGATCGGTTGGGCCGATTGAACCGCCGGCGCGCAAATCATGCTTGTGGCCGTGCGTTTTGGGGCTGCCATGAAAATGATGGCGCTTGACCACGCCGGCAAAACCTTTGCCTTTGGAAACGCCGGTCACCGCCACTTTATCGCCCGCGGTAAACAAACTGACATCATATTTATCGCCGACTTTAAAGCCGGTTACGTCAGAGAGCCGGAGCTCGCGCAATTTAGGCCGCTCTATGGCGCCTTTCACGTGGCCGGCCACTCCCTTGGAAACATGCTTGCCGCCCTCATTCCAGCCCAATTGCACCGCATTATAACCGTCTTTAGCGACGGTTTTTATCTGAATGACCACCCCGCTTCCAACCTTAACCATTGTCACCGGCGCTACCGAGCCGTCGGAGTTGGAAATCTGGGTCATCTGAATTTTTCGGCCAACTAGCATCTTCATAAAAATCTAGTAAAAAAGTTTGGACTCAAGTCCAAACTTTTCTTAATACAATACACTATTTAAAACCCCTGGGGTTTTATGGTTGTACTGATTATTATATTAAGAAAAGCTTGAACTCCTTAAGCGGCTTGCTTCTGGCCAACTGTATCCAACAAGGGACATCATTGGCGCAGCTACCAACCGCGCGGATTTTACATCTTGATTTCAATGTCTACGCCCGAGGGCAAGTTGAGGTTCATGAGAGCGTCAACTGTTTTGGGCGTTGGTTCGTAGATATCAATTAAACGCTTATGCACCCGCATTTCATACTGGTCGCGGGCATCCTTATGAACAAAGGTTGAACTGTTCACGGTGTAGCTCGTTTTTTCGGTCGGCAGCGGAATCGGGCCGGAAATTTCGGCGCCGGTGCGTTCGGCCGTGTCAATAATCGTCCGGGTTGACTGATCGATTATCTTGCTGTCGTACGCCCGGATTTTAATTCTGATTCTCTGGCGGCCGGAGGGAGCAACTGTGCTTTCGGTTTTTTGCGTCTGTTCAGACATTGTTGTTAATTTCCGATTATCGGGGCCTTGACGTCACGCCAAGGCCCCGATAATGAATATATTATTTAGTAATCTTCGTAACTACGCCGGCGCCCACGGTTTTGCCGCCTTCGCGGATGGCAAAACGCTGTTGCGCTTCCAAGGCTACCGGACAGAGAAGCTTAATCTTGATATTCACGGTATCACCCGGCATAACCATTTCCGCGCCCTCAGGCAACTCAACTTCGCCGGTCACGTCCGTGGTGCCAATATAGAACTGCGGCTTGTAGCCTTTGAAGAATGGAGTGTGGCGGCCGCCTTCCTCTTTGGAGAGGATATAGGCTTCGGCGTCAAATTCAGTGTGCGGGGTAACCGAGCCTGGCTTGGCCAATACTTGACCGCGCTCAACGTCTTCTTTTTTGACGCCGCGCAAGAGCAGTCCGGCGTTGTCGCCGGCCCGGCCCTCATCCAAGCTCTTATTGAACATTTCAATGCCAGTCACGACAGTTTTGAAGGTTGGCTTGATGCCCACGATTTCAATTTCCTCGTTGATCTTAACCACGCCGCGCTCGATTCTGCCGGTAACCACGGTGCCGCGGCCTTCAATTGAGAAAATATCTTCCACCGGCATCAGGAACGGCTTGTCAGTGTCGCGCTTGGGCTCGGGAATGTAGGTATCCAAAGCTTCAACCAAATCCATAATCGGCTTGGCAGCTGCTTCGTCAGTCGGATTTTCCAAAGCCTTTAAGGCGCTGCCGCGAATAATCGGGGTGGTGTCGCCGGGGAATTCGTATTTCTTGAGAAGATCGCGGATTTCCTCTTCCACCAAATCAATCAATTCCGGATCAGTCACCTGGTCGGTCTTGTTCAAGAAAACAACAATATAAGGCACAGCCACCTGGCGGGCCAGAATAATGTGCTCTCTTGTTTGGGGCATGGGGCCGTCAGCCGCGGACACGACTAAAATCGCGCCATCCATCTGGGCCGCGCCGGTAATCATGTTCTTGACGTAATCGGCGTGTCCCGGACAGTCAACGTGCGCATAGTGGCGGTTGGCTGACTGGTATTCCACGTGGGTGGTGGAAATGGTAATACCGCGCGCTTTTTCTTCAGGAGAATTGTCGATCTGGTCGACGCTGCGCTCTTGAGCCGCAAAGCCCTTAGCGGCTAATACCTTAAGAATAGCGGCAGTAAGAGTTGTTTTGCCGTGGTCAACATGGCCGATAGTGCCGACGTTAACATGCGGTTTTGAACGGTCAAATGCTTGAGCCATACTTGTTTACTATAGTTATGAATTAAATAATTTTGATAATTAATCTAGCGGAAAAAAAATAAGCTTACACATTCAGCTTTGCGTCCTCCAGTATAACATATAATTAAAATAATGCAAGGATAAGACAGTTATCAGAAATAATACTATAAAAGCTACTATCTGTCAATACTTTCAAAATAATAAGGATCTTCAGCCATTTCATCGTCTTCGTCCTCAAAATCCATGTCCTCTGACTCGACCCATGGACCCCAGTTTTCCTTGGCCGGCAACTTATTTTCCGGCCAGGTATTTTCCTGGTTATTCTCTTCCTGCTGGCTCTTCCAAACGGAAATATCGCGATTTATCTTATCTAAAAGCTCATCCTCTGTCAACGCGGCCACATCGCTTTTCCGCAAGGCCAAACGCTCGTATTCAGACAAAGACATCACTACATAAGCCCCATCTTCTGTTTCAGACAGGATAATGCAGCGATCCCCTGTTTTCTGGATAAGTTCCAGTACTTTGTTGAGGGATTTTGTCATACCTACGCAAGATTAATAATTTCCGCCTCCTTGTGTATTGTAGTAAAAAAGACAAACTTTTGCAAAACAAATCACGCCGGATTCACAAAAAACAGTTCAAAATATTTTCCCAGCCGCGGCGGCCGGGCGCCATAGCCCACCAGAGCCTGCTCCGGCACAATGGTGGCACGCAGCCGGGCCAAGGATTGGGCCGCGATATCAAACCGGGTCCTGGAAATCTGGGAGCGCTGGATAGCAATGGCGCCCAGTTTATGCTTCATTATCTTATCGTCGTAAGCGAAGATAGTGTTAAAGTCGCCTTCGGAAAACATGGACCACGGGCCTTCATATTCCCAAAGCTGGACCGGTTTGTGGCCTGCTCCCCGGTGCAAAGCCAAAGCGTCCAAGGTCATTTGCCGGCTGGCGCGGTGGGTGGGATGCCGGTCTTTGTGGCTGGGAAGAAAAACAATGTCCGGCTTAATCTTTTTAAAATGCGCGGCCAAATGGTTGATGTCATGGCTCAAGGCTCTGGCCGGGTCGCGCGCGTCATAAAACTCGGAACGCAAAAATATAGGCCGGGTTCCCAGGAGTTTGGATTCCAGGCTGGCTTCAGTTTCGCGGATGGAAATTATTTGTTCCGGCTTCATGTTAGCAACAGCGCTGCGGTAGCCGGTAGTGGCTATGATCACAGCCACCTGATTATGGCGCGCGAGGGCCCAGATAGTCCCGCCCAAAGAAATAGAGGCGTCATCCGGATGCGGCGACACCACCGCGATTCTCTTTTTGCGCGGCAAATCCGATTCAGTCAAAAGCTCAATGTCGCCCTCGGCAAAAAGCAAGGGCGAACGATAACTATGTTTAAGCTTGGAAGCTGCGGCCTCGTCAATGATGCAAGTAACATCCGGGTGCCATTGCAAAATTGAAGCCGGGGTGGCTATATCCACTTTGCCTTCCAAAGCCTTGGCCACAGCCTCAGCTTTGCTTGAGCCGCTTGCCAATAGCACTAATTTTTTGGCTTCCATGATTGTGCCTAAGCCCATGGTTATGGCATGGCTTGGCACTGGGCGGCCGGAAAAATGTTCAACGTTCTGTTGCCGGGTGGCCTCCGAGAGTGTGGCCAGATGCGTGCGCCTGTCAAAAGCCGTGCCTGGTTCGTTAAACCCAATATGGCCATTGTTGCCAATGCCTAAAATAGCCAAATCCACTCCCCCGGCTTCTTTAATGGCGCGCTCGTAAGCGCGGCCGGCCGTATCCGCTTCGCCGGAAAGTGTTGGCAACAAATGCGCGCGCGTCTTTTTGATGTTCACGTGCCGGAATAAATGAGTTTGCATGTAAGCGTGGTAAGAAGCGCGGTCAGTCGGTTTTATGCCCCAATATTCATCCAGATTAAAAGTGGTAATGTTTTTAAAATCCACTTGCTTCTTTTTATAGGCATCCACCAGTTTACGGTACAAACCCAAAGGCGTGTTGCCGGTGGGCAAAGTCAGCACTAAATCCGGCTTCCGCCACATTTGTGACAACACAAACCGAGCCGCCTTGGCGGAAAGCTCCTGATAATCTTTCGCGATGATCACTTTCATGGATGCAATTCTACTGCATTTTTGGGAAAAAGAAAAGGCACGTTTTTAAGGCTAAACGTGCAAACCCTTGGTACTATTCCCCGAGCACTTGCTGGCGATGATGGCGGTAGATCCGCTGCATCGCTTCTCCGGATGCCGGCCCCCAGTCCGCTGGCCAGAGATAGTAAAGCCGGTATTGCTTGGTGTCGCGGAGAGTGGCTTCGATATCTTGGGTGTCTTGCGGAAAGGCGTCCTTGAACGGTACCACCCGGCCGCCTGAACACACCAACATGTTGGCGCCCGATTTGGCGACCACGTTGAACCGGTCCAGAAGAGTGAGCGCCCCCTGCCGCACCAACTCTTGTTCTCGCTCTTGCGCTTGAGCGTCTGTGTCAAACGTCTCGGCAAAAGCGCGCAAATCAAGACCGATTGTCCGGGAGCAGAAGAATTCGCCCATCAGCCGATCAATCTGGGCCTCAAGTTCGAAATCACCCATGCGGAGCAGGCTGCGCACACTGATGAGCTTCTTATCAAACAGATACTGCACCACTACCTTGGCCAGCAGATGCTCTAAGAATCTGGCTTCGGGCGCGTAGTACACGTTCCGGAACAGAAGAGCCCGGAGCTTAAGAAAAGAGGCCAGGCGCTCCCCATCCTCAATCACCACGCGGCCGTCATCAACCGTAATACAGTCCCACAAAGTGCAGACCTCCGGATGCTCATCAATGAACCGGCGTATCTCCTGAAACGATTCACAGTTTAAGCCCAGACCGCCGAGGATGAGGCGCCCCAGAAACATAGAGCTGTCCCGCGCCACGTAGGCAATCTTGTCCGCCAGATCGAGGAGCTGGCCGAGCAAACCCTCGTTGCGGACAATAGCCGAGAGCCTCTCTTCCGAGAGATGGTACTCATCTCGCAACCCTTGCCAGGGAAACATCGTGAAAATGGAGGGGTAGTTGGTTTCCTCATCCAGACTAGCGGGTGCGATGAGCTTGATGGTGTCGCCGCCGGCCGGGGTGAGCGCGTCGTGCGTGAGCGCGGCCACGCGCAGATGCGTCTCATCATCTTCCGCCAGGCTGTTGTTGCGCGCCATGAGCAGGGCCAGAACGTGCACGTCGTGCGTGTGGAGATAACGCGTGTGGGCGAAAAGCTGGCCCATTCCGGCCACGCCTGATAGGCCTTTTCTGATCACCGGGTCATGCAGAAACCCAAGCTGGCGGATGCGCTGTAACCGACCGAGACCGAATGTTCTAATTGTCTTTTCGGTCAGCCCGTCTTCCAGCGCGATGAAGCCAATGCCGGAGAGCGGCATGGCCGGAACTATGGTGTGCGGTTCCAGCAAATCGCCGGCAATAGCCGCTTCCCTTCTGATGTGCCGGCTGACATTGTCATCCAGCCAGACCACCCATTCCGGTTCGGCTCTGTGCTTGAGTTGGTGATCTTCATAGAAGCCAACCAGCATTGTCACCAGAAAGCTATAGAAAACATCGTCTGGTGATCCGTCTTTGAGCGCAGTGGCCGTTTCTTTTGGCAACAAATCCAAAAACCACTGCTGGGCTCTGAGCCGCCGGCCGGCGAGGCGCCTGTCCTCGAAAGTCAGACTGTCGTATGGCAGGTACACGATGTCATCCAGTTGGAGGCATCGCGTCATCCGCGCGAACGTGCCGCTCGTGATGCGTTCCACGATGTTCTCCTTGGTTTGAATTTTTAATGGACATCACTCTGTTTTACTCTTTTCCTCCTGAAGCGTCAAGCAAACAAAAACCCGCCTCATCGGCGGGCTTTGACCCCCTCTAACTCCCCCTTGGCAGCCACAATCTCGGCCGCGATGTTGGCGGGCACTTCGGCGCCAATGATCTTGATGTTAGCACGGCGATTTACCCGTGGTCACACTAAAAAATAAACCCATTGCTTTAACGATTAAAAAAGCTATACTTAGCGTATGTCAACATCCATTGAAAACCAATCTGATCACGCCGGACGTCGGCTCGCGCTCGGCAGTGTGGGGCTGGCTTTGTTTTGGGTGATTTTTATATGGGGATTCTGGGACAAAGGGCCGTTGGCTCTAGGTATTAATACCAGCGTGTTTTTATTGCTCGCCCTGGTGGCGCTGGCAAATATTTTCCCCAAACACCAACTGTTCGGCAGCAAAAAAAATCTGGCCTGGCTTATTCCATGCCTGCTGATTAGCGTGAGCTTTGGTATTTTTGACAATCCTTTCATTAAAATGGCGAGCATCTTGGTTTGGCCGCTCGCGCTCCTGGTTTTTGTTACAGACGCGCTCTCTATAAACCGCTCCCGGAAATGGGGTGCACTCATGCTGGCCTTATTTATCCAGCGGGCATTCGCGGTTTTAGCGTCTCTTTTCCCGGCCGGACGGACGTATTTGACGCTCCTGGCGGGGACAAGCCGCAAACAAACAGCGCGGCGCGTAATACTGGGCTTGGTATTACTGCTCGCGATCGCGTTTTCGATTGTGATCCCGCTCCTGGGCGCGGCTGATCCGGCTTTTGCCGCGGCGCTTAAGCCGATTTACGAACAAGTCCTGAAAATTATTGATACCTCCGCGGCCGAGCGCATCATTGCCTTTATTCTGCTCTCGCTGTTCTTCCTGGCCATTCTCCTGGCCTGGCGCCAAACTCCGGACGAGCCAAAGGCGGCGGCAAAAATTGACATGGACAATATTGTGGCCGGTATCACTATCAGTGGCCTGCTCGCCTTATACCTGGTGTTTCTCGCTCTACAACTCAACCGGCTGTGGGTTAACGAACTGCCGATTGATTTTAAGGCGACTGAATCATTGGTTAAAAGCGGCTTCTGGCAATTATTCGCGCTCTCAGTTATTAATGGCCTGATTTTTTTGGTTATCTTTGGCAAAATCAATAAAACCGTCCGTTGGCTGCTCTTCGCGTTCACCGCGGCCTCACTCCTATTAGTGGTTTCCGCGGCCTGGCGCGTCGGGCTGTATGATGTGTATTACGGATTGAGCTACGAAAAATTCTTTGCCAGCTATACCGTGCTCTATAGTTTAATCTTATTCGGCTATCTGCTGGCAAAGTTCTTCACCGCCCGCTCCGGTAATATAATTAAAACCCTGGCCTTGCTCTTTTTGTGGATGTTCGCGTTGGCCAGCATAGCTCCCATTGAACAATTCATTATGCGCGCCAATCTGACGCTCGCGGAGCGGCCCGGCTCGCACGTTAAACTTTCTGAACTGACTATGCTTTCCGGCGATGTGCTGGGATTGGTATTGGACAGGAAAAACGACCCGCGTTTCGCGGACTGGGGCGATTGGATTGAGGCTCGGAAAAAAGAGATAAACAACAAAGCCTGGTACGAGCTCAACACCATGAATATACTTTACAAGCTTAAATAAACTTAATCAAAAATCCCCCGGCGAATGCCGGGGGATTTTGTTTGAAAAATTTTTACTTTCTCCCCTTGCTCTCCCCGCCCTTGGCCGCCACAATCTCGGCGGCGATGTTATTGGGAACTTCCTGGTAGTTCTTAAATTCCATGGAATAGGAGGCACGGCCCTGGCTCATGGAGCGCAAAGCAGTGGCATAACCGAACATCTCGGCCAAAGGCACTTCCGCGTCCACCACTTTGATGTTGCCGCGGTCGCGCATTTCATGAATTTGCGCGCGCTTGGAATTTAAGTCGCCAATGACATCACCCATAAACTCTTCCGGAGTAACCACTTCCACTTTCATAATCGGCTCCAGAAGAACCGGGCTGGCCCGGCGGCAAGCCTCGCGGAAAGCCATGCCGGCCGCGATCTTGAAAGCGATTTCCGAAGAATCGACATCATGGTATGAACCGTCATACACAGCGGCCTTAATATCCACAATCGGGTAGCCGGCCACCACGCCCGAGCCCAAAGATTCGATAATGCCTTTATTGATGGCTGGAATGTATTCGCGGGGAATAAGAGCGCCCTTAATCTCGTCAATGAATTCATAGCCGGCTCCTGTTTCGTTCGGTTCAACGCGCAGCCAGCAATGGCCATATTGGCCGCGTCCGCCGGACTGCTTGATGTACCGGCCTTCGGCCTGCGCTTCTTTGCGGATAGTTTCACGGTAAGCCACCTGGGGCCGGCCCACGTTAGCCTCGACTTTAAATTCGCGCTTCATGCGCTCCACAATAATTTCCAAATGCAGTTCGCCCATGCCCGAGATGATGGTCTGGCCGGTTTCCTCATCGGACTTGATTTTGAAAGTCGGGTCTTCCTCGGCCAAACGGGCCAAAGCAAAACCCATTTTTTCCTGGTCAGCTTTGGTTTTGGGCTCAATGGCCACGTGGATAACCGGGGTCGGAAAAGTGATTGATTCCAGCATCACCGGATGCTCGGGATCGCAGAGCGTGTGGCCGGTCACGGTATTTTTCAAACCCACAGCCGCGGCAATCTCGCCGGCATAAACCTCTTCCACATCTTCGCGATGGTTGGCGTGCATGCGCACAATGCGCCCCAGGCGCTCTTTACCGCCGGTGAAAGCGTTCATAATATAGGAACCGGCCTGGACAGTGCCGGAATAAACGCGGAAAAAAATGAGCTTGCCCACGAACGGGTCAACCGCGACTTTAAAAGCCAGGGCCGCGAACGGTTCATTATCGGCCGGCTGGCGCGTGATTTTGATATCATGGTTTTTCGGGTCAAAACCCTCAATGGCCCCAACGTCCAAAGGCGAAGGCAAGTAATCACACACAGCGTCCAGAACTTTTTGGATGCCTTTGTTCTTTAAGGCGCTGCCACAGAAAATCGGCACCATGACGCTTGTTACCACAGCGTGGCGCAAACCTTTTTTCCAGTCTTCCAGACTGATAGTCTCGCCAGCCAGATAGCGGTTCATCAAGCCTTCCTCGTTCTCGGCAATGGCTTCCAAAAGCTTATGGCGGTATTCAGCGGCCTTGGCTTTCATGTCATCAGGAATATCGGTTTCTTCCGCTTCCCGGCCCAGGTCATCGCTCTTATATAAGTAAGCTTTCTCTTTTAACAAATCAATAATGCCCACAAAGTTTTCTTCCTGCCCAATCGGCAGCTGCACCGGATAAGCCCGCTTAGTTAAGCGGCGATGGATGGCTTCCACGTCTTTGTAAAAATCAGCGCCGGTCCGGTCCAGTTTATTGATAAAGCAAAGGCGCGGCACTTTATACTTGTCAGCCTGATGCCAGACAGTCTCGGACTGAGGCTCCACGCCGGCCACGCCATCAAAAACAACCACGCCGCCGTCTAAAACGCGGAGAGAACGTTCCACTTCAGCCGTAAAGTCCACGTGACCCGGAGTGTCAATAATGTTGATGCGGCAGTCGTTCCAAAAACAAGTGGTGGCCGCGGAAGTGATGGTGATGCCGCGCTCGCGCTCCTGCTCCATCCAATCCATGGTGGCCTCGCCTTCGTGCACTTCGCCGATCTTGTGCTTTTTGCCGGTGTAAAACAAAACCCGCTCGGAAAAAGTGGTTTTGCCGGCATCAATATGGGCAATAATGCCAATGTTTCTGATTTTATCCAGTGAATAATCTCGGGGCATAATTTACTACTGCGAATTATACGAATTTTTGCGAATTAATGCGAATAAGTATTTGCATAGATTCGCATTCGTTCGCATAATTTGCAGTTTTTTAACTTGCAAAGTGAGCGAACGCTCTGTTGGCTTCAGCCATGCGATGAACGTCTTCGCGCTTTTTGATGGCCGTGCCTTCATTCTTGGAAGCGGCGATCAGTTCATCAGCTAATTTTTCGGCCATGGGCGAGCCCTTGCGGTTCCGAGCCGCGAGTAGGAGCCAGCGGAAAGCCAAGGCCAGCTTGCGCTCGCCTCTTACTTCAATCGGTACCTGGTAGTTGGCTCCGCCAACGCGGCGGGAGCGGACTTCCAGAATCGGGGTAACGTTCTTTAAAGCCCGGTCAAAAACAGCCACCGGGTCTTGCTTGGTTTTTTCAGAAATCAAATCAAAAGCGCCGTAGACAACCGCTTGCGACGTGGTTTTTTTGCCGCGCTTCATTACGTAATTAATCAGCTTGGCAATGGTGACGGAATTGAACTTCGGGTCCGGAGCGACTACTCTTTTGGGTGCACTTTTTCCGCGCATATTAGTCTTGTCCTTTCTTGGCGCCATACAAGCTGCGGCCGCGCTTGCGGTTGGCTACGCCCTGAGAATCATAAACGCCGCGCACCACATGGTAGCGCACGCCGGGAAGATCTTTGACGCGCCCGCCGCGCACTAAAACGATTGAGTGCTCTTGAAGATTATGGCCAATGCCCGGAATGTAGGCTGTGACTTCCATGCCATTGGAAAGCCGGACGCGGGCGATTTTGCGCAAAGCCGAGTTTGGTTTTTTCGGGGTCATGGTGGTAACGCGGGTGCAGACTCCGCGCTTAAAAGCAGAACCCTTTGGCAGTTCCAAGCGCTTGCGCAAGGTTGGATTGTACACAGACTGCAGACCCGGAGTCTTGCTTTTCTTCTTCTTCCGGCTGCGGCCTTTTTTAATCAATTGATTAAAGGTAGGCATAAATAATTTAATAGATATGGTTAAATGAAGTGAGTGACAATGAATTCAGTTCTGTCTCCTACTAATTACTAATCAAGTACTAATATACTAATGAGCACCTTCAAAGCTTTTGAGACAATTTACGTTTCGGGCGTGGAATACGCCTATTCGTATATTCGTAAAAGGTTAGTAATTCGTAGGAGAATAAAAAAACTAAACAACATAATGCAACAGATAGGCAGCCACGCCTCCCCCAGCATTTACCAGGGATAGTTCCTTACTGTTGTTTAGTAAGAGAGAATACTTAAGTTTTTAACTGGGAGTATTGTAGCAAAAGACGACTTTTGAGTCAAGACCTAGCCAAACAGCTGGTGCCCGATTAAGGCCAGAACAAAAACAAGAACCCCGATTATAATCTGAGTATGCATAAGAAGGCCTTTTCTTTTCAAGAATGCCGGAGCGCGCTTGAAACTAATGACAAATCCCCAAAAAACCTGCCAAGTGATAAGGTAAAGCGCCAGGCGCACCAGAAAGTTGCCTTTTAAGCCAGCCATTAAATAACCATGGGAAAAAATGGCGGCTAAAGCAATAATGCCCAAGTACGGATGAACGAGATTCAGATAATACCAAGCGCGCCGCAGCCAATAACTGTGCTTAATAAAGGGCCGAAGAAGTGGCCGCAGGTAAATTAAAATCAGAGACACCAGACCAATAACGCCAAGGACTCCGCCAATTTCAAAGCGCAACGCCCGGTGACCAACCCAGAGCGCGCTGCCCTGGGAATAGACAATGAGCGATAAGCCAAAAACAAAAACCGTAAAAACAATCAAAGTAAAATTTTTCCTTAAAACATCCATAATACTACTAATTACTAATCTTTTACGAATGTACGAATAGCCGCATTCTGAAGCTCGAGTATAAATTACGTCCTGAACGTCGAAGACGAACATTCGTATATTAGTACTGATTAGTAATTAGTAGGAGCTAAAAGAATCGGCCCGCTAACCGGAAAAAGCCGTCGAATAGCCGGCCGAAGATGTTGATGCCCAAAAAATTATCAGCAATAATCAGCACCAGCAGAATCCACGGCCCGCGAGCGGTTAAATACTGTTCAATATAATGAAAGCGCTGCGGCAGAATGGCGAATAAAAGTTTGGAGCCGTCCAAAGGCGGAATGGGTATTAAATTAAAAACCAGAAGCACAATATTGATGAGCAGCAGAAAAGCCAAAAACTGGAGCAATAAATTACCAGCCCCGAGATAAGGAGTTAAGAACTTGCCCAGCAAGCCAAAGACGATGATGGAAATAAAATTGGAAACCGGGCCGGCCATAGCCACGATTGCCTCGCCCCATTTTTGGAATTTTAAATTATATGGATTATAGGGCGCGCTCTTGCCCCAGCCGAATCCAATAAAAAGCAACATAAAAAAACCAACCGCGTCCAAGTGCGCCAAAGGATTCAAAGTCAGCCGGCCCATTCTTTCCCCGGTATCATCGCCCTGCAGCCGCGCGGCCAGGATATGCGAAAACTCATGAATGGTAATGCCGTAAACAATGGCCAAAAGCCAGACAAAAAATAAAACCGGTTCGCTGAAGAGAAGTGAGATAATCATATTCTATAAACACCAAACACCAATATCCAAACACCAAGTAAACATCAAATTCCAAAACTTCAAAAAAACAGCTTCTTAATTGATTATTGATTGCTTGGTGTTTTCTTGATGTTTGATGTTTGGTTATTGGTGTTTATACAATTATATCCCATTGACTTTAATTAAACAACTTGCTATACTACTTGCTTGTAACTCCTTATACACGATTCTTATGGCTCAAACGTGCCAGCGCTGTGAACGCGGACCAATGTCCGCCAACAGCCGCTCCCATTCCAAAGTTGCTACCAAGCGCCTGCAAAAACTGAATTTGCAGAAGTTTAAGGTTGACGGCCAGAAGCTGTTAATCTGCACCAACTGCATCAAAACCCTGAATAAGACAGCCGCTTAAATCTCGCTGCCATGCGCACCGCGAGTTTTTTCTACAACCTGCCGCCTAAACTGATCGCGCAACATCCAACGAAGCCGAGAGATCGCTCTCGGCTTTTAATATTGTCCCGCGGCTCCAAAAAACTCGAACACCTGCATTTTGACGATCTGCCAAAATTACTGCAACCAAATGATGTGCTGGTTTTTAATAATTCCAAAGTTTTCAAAGCCCGGTTGATTGGCCGCAAGTTGACCGGCGGCAAATTAGAGGTGTTTTTGCTGCGCGCGGTTAAACCAAATACCTGGGAGGTTTTAATCGGCGGCCGGGGCGGCAACATGGGATTAAAAGTTAATTTTGGAAAAAAATTATCCGGAGAAATTATTGGACAGCAAGATAGTATCCGCCTGATGCGCTTTAATTTATCCGGCAAAAAATTAAATGACGCCATTGATAAGCTCGGCGCTGTTCCCCTGCCCCCATACATAAAATCATCGGCTAGATTGGAACAATATCAAACCGTATACGCTAAAACCCGCGGCAGTGTGGCCGCTCCCACGGCTGGTTTGCATTTCACGAAAAAATTATTGTCCGCGCTCAAAAAAAAAGGGATTAAACTGGAATATGTCACTTTGCACGTTGGACTGGGCACGTTCCAGCCGATTAAGACGAATAATATTGAAGATCACCAAATCCACAGCGAATGGGCATCAATTGACGCGCCAACAGTCAAACGGTTGAATCAATATAAAAAACAGGGCCGCCGAATTATCGCGGTGGGAACAACCACGGTGCGGACATTGGAATCGTTTAATGGCCACCACGGCACCCATGACGTTAATCTATACATCACACCTGGCTATAAATTCAAACTTGTGGATGCCATGATTACCAATTTCCATCTGCCCCAATCCAGCCTCCTGGTTTTGGTCTCTGCCTTTGCTGGACACAAAAAAATCATGGCTGCGTATAAAACCGCCATTGAGAAAAAATACCGCTTCTATTCTTTCGGCGATGCGATGTTGATTATTTAATGACGCGGTCTTTAATGCCGATGTGATTTAATATCACATTCGCCTCTTTATCTGTGGCTAAACGTGGGGTGGAATAATTCTCAATAACGATTGGCAATAATTCAATTTGCGACAAACGCGCCGGCTCGGCCTCATTTTTTGCAATTTCAATTTTTAACATCAGCCCTTCTTTGGTTTCACGGCTCCATTCCTGGTCAAATATAAAATTCCCCAAAGAATAAAAAATGTATCTGCCTTTGTATTTTTCAATTGTTTCCACCCAGTGCGGATGGCCGCCGATTACCATATCCGCCCCAAAATCAATGGCCGCCCGCGCGAACTTGGTTTGGGAAGCATTAGGTTTGGTTTTGTATTCCGTGCCCGCGTGCATAGAGACAACCACCCAATCCGCTTGTTGCCGGGCCAAAGCAATAGCGCTTTTTAATTTACCAAGATCCTCAATCCGCGCCACCAATTTATTAACGCTTTTCCCGTTATCATTTATAGACGCGTAAGACGCGGCAATAAAACCGATTTTAATGCCATTGGCTTCCACCACCTCGCTCTTCCAGGCTTGGTCAAGATTATTGCCCGCGCCAATGGCTTTTATGTCATTTTGCGCCAAATATGCCCGCGTGTAAGACAAGCCTTTGGCGCCTTGGTCCAAAGCGTGGTTATTGGCAATGCTCAAAATTTCAAATTTATTGGCCACCAAGCCTTTTATGTTTGGCCGCGGCGCGTTAAAGACCATGGAGGGTGAAGGATTAAAAGTATCTTTGCCTGAAAACGGCGATTCCAGATTGGCAAAATTAAAATCATTGACAAGTAAAATTTCCGTCATTTTGGAAAACGGCAACAACGGATTTTTGGCCTTGTTTATTTTAGCGGCCACATTGCGCGACAGCACAATATCCCCCACAGCACCAAAAGTGGCAAAAGCTTCGCTTTGGGGTTCTATGATAACTGCCTGGGCCAGCGCGTCAGCTTCCTGGATTTTTGGTCCCACGCTTGTCTCCAGAAAAATAACAGCAAAAACCAATCCCCCGAGAACAATCAAGGCTAAAAAAATTTTAATTATTGTCTTCATGAAATGACATCTATCTTGTAATTGAGTATAGTGTTTTGGTCTTTAAAATGGAACTGGCCGCGGAAATTCTTGCCAGACAAAAACAAAGGAAACCAATGAATATCGTCCGGCCACATCTGGCTAAACGGGATTTCGTCAACCCCGAACCATTGCGGCCTCATCTCTTCGCTTTCGCGCGGCTCGCCAACAAACTCTTTGGCGCTGAAAAGTGCCACTTCCAGCTCATCCGGGTCATCCTCAAAAGTAAAATACAAAGTGCCGCGCCGTTCCAATAACTCCGGAATAATCCCGGCTTCTTCTTCAAGCTCCCGTTTGGCCGCCTCCTCGATTGTTTCTTCCTCATGCACCTTGCCGCCAAACCCGTTCCATCTACCAGCACCGAAGCCGCGCTTTTTCATCCCTAAAAGGACTTTATTACCTCGATGAACTATGCACAAAGTCAAAACCTTTTTCATATCTCCACCCCTTCAGACCGCAACTTACTAACTTTATTTTTTACACCCCGATTATACCCTCCAGCTTTGCCGTCTGATCTGATAACGCGATGGCAAGGGATATGGCGATCAAAATTTTTGTTCATAATCATCCCCACGGCCCGGGCCGCTTTGGGATTGCCGGCCAGTTTGGCCACCTGGCCATAAGTCATTACTTGCCCGCGCCTGATTTTGGACACAATCTTAAGAACCCTGGTTTTAAAATCTGTTCTCATGACTGGAATTATACTATCATATAAATAAAGCTTAAAGCTAACCCGCACAATTCAAAGGAGTAGACCATGATTTGGTCTGTGTTGTCAGCTTTTGTGGCAGAGTATCTGCCATTGTTCCTCAAGGCGGTGGCCGCGCTTGGCCCTTGTTTCGCCTGGATGATCCTGGTGAACATCAAGGAACTGCACGGTGCCTCGGTTGTCCTCGGGTTTGGACTCTCTGTCTTCTGGATGATAGGGATGTTCCATATTCTGCTACCCAACCCCAGGCCAGGCAAATGAAAGAGGCCAACCTGTCCCCACCCCACCCCCGGCCGACGACTCCCCTCGTCGGCCTCACTTTTTATTTCAAGATAAACCTATACGGCTTTTTGGCCCATTCCCCGGCATAGGCCACGCCCACGCGCGGGGCTTTTTTAATTTCTTTTCCAGATATCATCACTCCCCTGTCCTCCAGCCATAGACCGGACGCGCGGCTAGACATCTTGCCGTTCAACTTTTTATCAACATTCAAAAACTTTGTGAGTCGCGCGGGCCCAGATACTTTATCCGTGGCGCGGATTAATATGGCGGCCGGATAATTTTTTGGCCCAGTCACGATATTCAGCATCCAGTGCATGCCATAAGTAAAATACACATACCAATATCCCGGCTCACCGAACATTATTTTATTCCGTTCGGTTTGGCCGCGGCTGGCGTGCGAGGCCTTATCCTCTAATCCGTCATAAGCTTCGACCTCGGTTATCATCAAAGAAATATTTTTGCCAAGATAACGGCGAACAATAAATTTGCCCAACAAATCTTGGGCGACCAATAAAGTCGGCCGATTAAAGAAAGCTGGTTTTAAAATCTTAGCCATAGTACTATAATACTCCTGTCTGTCATTCCCGCGAAAGCGGGAATCCATTAAACTAAACAAAGATGGATTCCGGGTCAAGCCCGGAATGACATAAAGACATTATAACTAAATTAGTGTAAATCCTATGAAAAAATCTAGCAATGAAGAATTTAAAGTTTCTGGTTCGGAAATCGTGGCCAAGATAAAAGAACTGATTAAAGAAGGCAATGCCCGCCGCATTATCATCAAAAATGAAAAAGGCAAGGTCATGCTGGAAATCCCCTTAACCATTGGCGCCATCGGCGCGCTGGTGGCTCCGGTTCTGGCCGCGGTTGGCGCCTTGGCCGCCCTCACCACCAAATGCACGATTGTGGTGGAAAAAACAAATTAGTTAATCTTTAAACTCGTCTGCGCAAGCCATCCTTTATTGGGATGCCCTGTTTTTTTATTGTAAAATATCCTATTTGCATCCCTAATCAAGATGTACTATATTAGCTTGATACATCGGACCTTGCACAAAACAATGGGGAAAAAACCCCGCGACCAGGAGGGCCGCCATGAACGTTCGCGCTCCTTTGTGCCTAAACCCCGACTGCGCCTCGGATTCCGCCCCGCTGTCCCGCGGACGCTGCTTCTACACCACTGAGCCGGATGGATCGGATGCGTTCCCTTTTGTCTGTGACCGGCATGGCTGTGTCAGAAAGATCAAATACCATGTGTCAGACAATAGAGAGGCCATGGGCATCATCTGCCCATTCTGTGACCGTGCCCTGCGGAATCACGCCGAATGGGAATTCAGAATATTCAAGAATCCGGTCGAACTGGTAATGCTGCGGCTGGCCACGGCCGAAAAACCGACCAGCACCTACGCTGTGGATGGCGCGTCCGGCCGGCCGATCTGCCCCAACTGCCGGAGCGTCGGGAAATGCCAGTGGAGCCATGCCCCATCGCCAAGCGAGTGCTTGGATCAATTCGACTTCTTCTGCCCGACGACCTGCCACCACGCGGAGACAAGGATCATCTCCGGCGGCCGTGCGTTCGGCGCGTTCAGAGAATGGCACAACCACTGCCCGTTCTGCGGCCGCATCGGCGGCCTCGGCCACGCGCTGCCGCAGACTGCCACCACAACCGCAACCTAGAGCCGAACATTCGCATCACGCCAAGGAGGGATAAGGATCATGAGGACGGACACGCTGTTCGTCCTCGCTTTTTTTTACAAAAAAAGACCGTCCTGCCTCTCTCGAAACAGGACGGGTACTATGTTGTGGGCTAGCCTTGTGGGGGCTTACCCCATGGCGTGATCGCGATCCAAGATCCTCCTGATCTCGTCGACCGGCGCCGTGGGTTCTCCTTGGTGCGCCCAGAAGCCTTGGGGGCGCGGCGAGTACTTCTGCAGCCAGGCTTTGTACGTGGCGCCCTTCGGAGGGCGCAGAATCAGGATGCCCGGGGTCTTACCCCTGGCATCAACGACCGCCACGTAAAGCAATCCGCCATCACCCCAGTGGCCAGTGGAGAACAGCACGTGGCTGCCCACCCGATCGTCCCAACCGGTGTGGACGCAGTCGAGGCAATAGCTATGCTCCGTGCAAGGCAGGTTGCGGATGCCATACACCCAGGTGTCTATTTTGTATGACCACCCGGCGTCAAATACGGCTCGAGTCGCACGGCCGACCCTGATTCGTGCCGTATTCGGACCCCATATCTTGGTATAGCCCATGACAGGGAGAATTCCCCACAGCCATGGGAACTCGCGAAGGAACCGCTCCAACTGTGCGCTTGTCATACCTGAACCCTCCGGTTCTTTGAGGCCATCCGGCCTCCGGTATTGGCCCGCTCGCCTGATGCGAACGGCAGCTGCATTCAGCAACTGAAAACCAGTAATCAATGTTGATTAACAATTTTCAATTGTTGAATTTAGCAAAACAAAAATATCACGTAAAACGTAATTTGTCAACCCAAAAAGGCATTCCCCATGGAATGCCTCTGTTTTTTATATCAACAAACCCTCTGTGTTATTTCTGTCACGGTACCACATTTTGGGATTATTTTTAATATAGACGCGGATTTTATACAATACCAATTCATTTCGAATGATTCGATCATAAAAACGCGATTGCCATTCAACATCATATCCGAATTCGCGGCATTGTTTGGTAACCGCGGATTTGAATGACCGGATAATTGCCGCCAATGACGATGGCGCGGGTGAAATATGCGACATCCATTGTTTCCGTTCGTCGGATGACGCGTGTTTTATGTCAATGCCCGTGGCGCGTGGGTTTGTAGAGACGTTGCATGCAACGTCTCTACCGTGGGACAAACCACGGGCATCATTTTCCCCAATCACCACAATCCCATGCGCGTGATTCGGCATTATCACCCATTCATCCAACGACGCGTTGGGAAAATGATTTGGAATATCCAACCAACAATCCCGCGCGATTTTGCCCACATCCGACAATGCCACGGACGCCGCGTCATCATCGTCGCGTAAAACCTCCCCGAAATATTCTTCCCGATTCTTGGCGCAAATCGTGATAAAATAATACGCGCATGACGAATAATCCCAATTGGATAATCGGGCGGATGGAATTCTGTATTTATTTCTAAACAATCCCTCCACAGAATATATTTATATTACTTTAAATACCTCTTTCCTTTTAACTCCTCCGGCAACAAACTTTCCTCCGTGTATTTTTTGTATCCCTCCCCATATCCCAACTCCTTCATCAACTTCGTCGGCGCGTTGCGGATATTCATTGGTATCGGTAAATTGCCGAACTCTTTCACGTCTTTCTGCGCCGCGCGGAGGGCGTCATAGGCACTGCGGTTTTTCTTGCACTGGCAAAGATAGGCCACGCCATGCGCCAGATTGATGGCGCACTCGGGATAGCCGATGGTTTCGCAGGCGCGAAACACGGCGTTGGCCACCACCAGCGCCGTGGGCACGGCCAGACCAATATCTTCGCTGGCAAATATCACCATGCGCCGGGCAATAAATAACGGGTCTTCGCCAGCATCCACCATGCGCGCCAGATAATAGATGGCCGCGTCTGGCTGGGAAGCGCGCATGCTTTTGATGAACGCGCTGATGGTGTTGTAGTGCTCATCTCCGGCTTTGTCATAGCGCAAATGCTTGGATTGCAAAGTCTGTTTTAAAGTTTCAATGGTGATTTTTTTATAAAGCTGGTTTGTGTTCTCAATCATGGTAATAGCTGCTCTGGCATCGCCATTGGCCATGGCTATTAACCAATCCTTGGCGTCTTGGGGTATACCACCCCCCTCCCCCTCCTTAGTAAAGGAGGGGGTGTTTGCTACGCGATTTATAATCGCGAGCATGTTATCGCTTGCCAGTTCGTTTAACACAAATACACGGCATCTTGAAAGCAATGGCGCTATCACTTCAAAACTGGGATTCTCGGTGGTGGCGCCGATTAAAGTCAGTTCCCCGGTTTCAACATAAGGCAGTAAAAAATCCTGCTGGGCTTTGTTGAAGCGATGGATCTCATCGAGGAATAAAACTTTGGGCTGGCCATCAGCGTCATCTTTCAAAACTTTTTTGATATCATCCTTGCCTACGGCCACGGCCGAGAGGTGGTAGAATTTGGCGTCAAGCGCGTTCGCGTAAATATGCGCTAACGTGGTTTTGCCAACTCCCGGGGGCCCCCACAACACAAAAGAGAACAGGTGTTTCTGCTCAATGGCTTGGCGCAATGGTTGGCCCTTGCCCACCAGATGCTCCTGCCCCACGAACTCCGCCAAGGTTTGAGGCCTGATTTTTGCGGCTAGGGGTTCCATAGCTCCCCTATTTTACTACTCTGGCAAAATTAGGCAATAAAAAACGAGGCAGCCACAGAAACGTGACTACCTCGTTGCTCTCGAACGCGGTCGAGAGGTGCTAGAATGTGAGCTTCAACCCCAGGCGGAAGCGGTTGGCGCTCTGGGTTTTGGCCCCAGAGGCCCAATTCCATTCCCGCGAGACGCGGACGAACAGAAGGACCGGCTTGGCGATGAACACGCCAGCCACCGGACCGGAGAGCAGAAAATGGCACGACTGGTTATTCCACCAGTGGTCATAAATCGTGTCAAATCCCACCCAGGTCCGCTGGCTCGGCGTAGCGGTTATCTCCAGGAAGTTCTCGGTGTAGCTGACAGCTTTCTGGAAGCCCCAGAAGTTGCGCGTGTCCAGAAACACACTCAACCCATGGTGCTTGCTCCGGTACCAGGCGCCGGCCTGAAAATACTCGGCTCCGGTTGAGGACGTGGAGAACCCGGCCAGGATGTACGATGACTTGATCCGGAACAGTCCGTACGGCTTGAAGTCCAAGCGATTGGACGCCCGCCGCAGGATTCCGTCAAAAGCCAATCCCAGCCGGCCGTAAGACCAGAACATGGTCGTGGTTTGCTGGGCGAACTGCTTCCCATCCGCGGGCCGAACCACATCGTTCTTGACGATGATGAGGGTCCCGACGGCCTGCTTGCCAGGCGTGGCCGCGAAGCCGGCGCCGGCGCAATACAGGAACAGGACCGAGATCAGGGTGGCAAACAACCGATACATGACTTCCTCCTTGGCAAGAGGAAGCATTGGCCGCTTCCTCGTAGTGGGTATGGTTGGTGATTGCGCGAGCAATTCCCAGAACCATTCCACTGCGAGGAACATGGCCAATATCGGCTGCGACGCGCCTGGGCTTTACCCTAGCGTCCCGCCCAGGCATCAGGTGAACTGAAAACCTTGGTGGTAATATAGAGTCAACCAAAACGCAATCTTGCCCGGTTTCCGGATGAAAACCGCCTGTCCCTGTGTCGGGAGCGAGGCTTGAACCATCTCCCAGCGACGCGCGCGGCAGGTGCACTCCCAAAGCTTGGGCTGCCACTTCCGCGCCCAAGGGCAGGGTTTGCGCAAACGATCCCCTGTCCCCAAGACCGACAACCATCAGCAGGGCAGTGGCAAACAAAGCCGCGGCCAAACTGTGGCGCGGTCGCAAGCCTCTCTGCTGGAGCTCTTGCCGCCAGACCGAGATGTGCGCCCGGCTCTTGAGAAACCTCTGCAACCGCTCCAGGTCAACCTGGCTAAGCGGAGCAAACAACTTCTCCTTGGTCCGGCGCATTTCGGCTTCAGCCCACCACTCCCGCCTGGTTTCCTGCAGCCACCGCCAGCAGACATAGGCGATGACCAGAGGATAAAACACCAGAGCAACAATGAAGTGCAGTGGGCTAGGCAGAGTCCAGTATTTCTTTCTCTCCTCTCCCTCGCAAGCCCAGATGAGGAAAAGGAAACAAGCGAGAACCATATTACTCAAGTACTGGCTAACCGCCCAGGAGTTGTAACCTCCGGAGCGGAGCTTGGCAAAAACATGCTCACGGCTCTTGGTTACTTCCGGCGGTTCGGTGCGGAAGCGCGGGGAACGCGCTTTGAACCACGCAAAGGCCTTGTCTTGATCTGCCTCATTGAAACCACGAGCGCCCCAATCCCGTAACAGCTCTTGAAGTTCCTGCTCGGGATAGAACGGCATGGACACGGGAAACTCCCCCAGCTCTTCCCTCTTCCGGTCAATCTGTAAGAGATGACTGTAATAATCATCTATTGTATACATCTGGCCCGAGGCTTTCTTGGCTTTCCCTTCTTCCAGAAGTTTCTCCGCCAAAGCCCGGAACTCATCCATCCGCGCCATCTGCTGCTCTTGCGTAGGCATATTGGCGCGGCTCTTTACCACATCCTCCCGGGCAAACCTGTACATTGCCTGGAAGAACCCCGTGTTTGCGATAAAGATGGCCAGCAAGGCCAGCTTTACCGTAGAGATCCATTTCACTGTCCCTGCCTCCTTCTTTATCTTAAGGGTTTAACTACATTGTCAAAGATCGGATTTTACACTGTACTATATTTTATAAACTTTGTCAATAATCACGTAATGGCCCAATAGCTTGGAAACATTTCAGAGTATACTGGGATGTAACCAACTAACCCATTACGTTTATGGCCTACAGCAAGAATCCCTACCTGCCTAAAGTGCGGGCACAAGCCGTTAATATGCATCGTGCCGGTAAAACTATGAAAGAAGCAGCCAGACACTTTGGAGTAACCGTCGGAGCCGTCAGTAAGTGGAACAAGAAAGTGCCTCCAGGCGGTGTCCATGAGATACCGACTGCCAGTTCCCGGCCCCATCACCATCCAAACCAGTTACCTGATGAAACCGTGGAAAGGATTGTAGCCTGGCGCATTGCCACCGGCGGCCGGTGTAGCGAGGTGGTCCATCAACATCTGAAAAATGAGGGCATCAGTCTTTGTCTTAACAGCGTCAAACGAACTTTAGGGAGAAGAGGCCTGATTAAAAAACGCAGCCCCTGGAAAAGGTTACATCTGTCTCAACCCCGTCCTTATGCCGAAAAACCAGGGGATTTAGTGCAATTGGACACAATCCATTTAATGAAGAGCAAATCAGAAAGAATCTATATCTATACCTTACTGGATGTCCATTCCCGCTGGGCCTATGCCTGGGCCAGTGAGCGGACTAATACCCGTATCAGCCTTAAGTTTTTAAAACGAGCCAGAGGTCGAGCGCCATTTAACTTTACCTGTCTCCAGTCTGATCATGGCAGCGAGTGGAGCCAGCACTTCAGCGAAAGAGCCAAGATCAACCATCGTCATAGCCGGGTGCGGCGACCGAATGACAACGCTCATCTGGAAAGATTCAACCGCACCATCCAGCAAGAATTCTTGTCTCGACTGCCGGTGGATGTTAGGCTGATCAATAGACACTTACCCGCCTACCTGGCTTACTACAACCAAGAGAGACTGCATCTTGGACTTAATCTCATAACCCCAGCTTTATGCCTGGAAAAGAGTTTCCAAGCTATTGGCTAGAGAACGCTATATACTATGAGTTTTATTTTCTTTAAAATTTCGTCTGCACCTTCTAAGCTATCCTTAATTATAGAATCTTCATTTGCTGGAAGTTTTCTAAGTTTACCACCAACAAAATCATAACGAATATCGTTAAAATCTTTTACATAAATAGTCTTTTTAGACGTTACTATAATATATTCACCATCTTTTAATGAAACATTCTTTATGTCTAAATTAGTATTTTCTAATTTTTTTGCAATAGCCTCTATATTATGTCCGAGTTTTTTTAATTCGATATTAAGTTCTTCTTCGTTTGTAAACGATTGAGTTAATATAAATGCTGATTTTAATAATATTTCAAAATGGTAAGAAAATAGAATATAAATACTTCTTATCCACGCTAAATCTGGACCACCAGCATTGCGTTGTGGAAAAATATATTTATGTTCAATAAAAGCAAATCCCGTTGATACCCTGGCAATTATATCAGTCACAATTTTCTTTTTCTTTTCTTTGTTCATATTTTGTCCGATATAAAAATCCTGGGGCGGAGAGCAGAGGAGTCGAACCCCATCCCGTAAAACGGAACCAACGGAGTATCAAACCGTGGTGCCAACCGCGGCACTTTACTCTCCATGCTCTTCCGCCGTTCTTATTTTATCATTTGCATATACAAAACAAAACACCCGCCATGGGCGGGCATTCTGGTGGTCCGTTTCGGGATTGAGGTCCCTACAGTTTGATACTCCAAAAGGAAGTATAGCACTTTGGGTGGAAAAGTCAAGCCCGCCGCCAAATCTCCCCCAACCCCATTTATGGGGTTTTGGTTTTAAAACCAGACCAATGATTTATCATTGGGCTGGAGAATGGATGATGATATTTCCATTTTACCCTTGCCATTTTTATTAGTCTATGTTTTGAGGGTTGATTTGGCTGGCGAAATATGATAAATTAAACAGCTAAAACACACAAAGATTTGCTCTTAACATTGCTTTATTCACCATAAGAGGAAGCGGTGAAAACACTGGGTGATGTCAGAAACGTGCAAAGGCGGTTCAGCCAGAGGCTGGACGAAGCGCTCCCCATGACAGCGCTTCTCTTGGAAGAATGCAGTGAACAGTACGTCTGGTACCGTGACAAGGTCTTGGCCGTCCTGTGCGCCGAGCTTGGAATGGCAACTGATGATCCGAACTCCCGCCTCCGCAACCAGTCGTACGATACGCCGCTCGGAGCGCAAGCGCAAGACGCGTTCAACGAGTGGATCACCTGGCTCATGGAAACTGATGAAAACGGCGGCTACGCTTCTCTCTGAAAGGCGACTCACAACAGGAGATTGCCATGATCGGTTTGAGCGTGTCCCTGTGCATCAAAGACATCATTGAGGGCAAAGCGCGGCTCAAGGATGTCGAGAAAATCATCGGCCGGACTGCGGCCGTGACCCCAGCCGACTGGAACGGGGTCATAGAAGAATACCGCGAATATTTCTGGGACGCGGACCCGGAACGCGGCGAGCAGATCCTGCGCGAGCTGCTGCAAGCCGGCAAGATTGAACAGCCATACCTGACCAGCTGCCAAGTCCCCTCTCTCTTTGCCGGGGACGGAACCCCGAAAAGATGGTGGGTGGACACCGAAGCCGAGATCACTTGGAAAATCCCTTAAGCCTGGTCGCCTCAGCCAGGCGCCAAACCGAAGAGCCCCGCGGACGCATCCACGAGGCTCTTTTCTTATCTAAATTTACCGGCTATAACTGCGACGACGACTTTGGAAAGCCGGACGCGCGCCTTGGTAAGACGGGCGGCGGGAACGCCTGCCCGCCGAAGAGGAGGGGTTGAAGGGCCGGCGGGGTTCGTCTTCGCGGTCATTGCCCAGATACACGGCGCGGACAACCGCGTCCGAGGATTGGGGCAAAGGCGGCAAAGCCAGAATCGGAATGGTTTTTTTAATCAAACGCTCAATCTGCTTAATATCCCCTCTTTGGTCCGGCGTGGCAAAGGAGATGGCCTTGCCGTCAGCTCCGGCCCGAGCCGTGCGGCCAATGCGGTGCACGTAATCTTCACAGTTTTCCGGCAAATCATAATTAATCACCAAGGCGATATCCTCGACATCAATGCCGCGGGCCGCGATGTCGGTGGCCACCAGAACGCGGTATTTGCCGTATTTGAAGCCGTTCAAAGCCTCGGTGCGCTGGGCCTGCGAGCGGTTGGAATGAATTTCCGCGGACGGAATGCCCATGGCTTTAACCACTTTGGCGATTTTTTTGGCTCCGTATTTAGTGCGCGAAAACAAAAGCACTGTGCCGGAATTTTCCGCCAATATTTTTTCCAATAACTGAAGCTTTTGCGATTTTTGCAAAATGAAAATTTCCTGTTCCACGCTGTTGACAGTGGTGCCGGATGGCGCCACTTCGATGCGGAGCGGCATTTTCATGTGCCGGGCCGCGATGGAAGCAATGGCCGCGGGCATGGTGGCTGAGAACAGCAAAGTTTGCCGTTCCTTTGGAGCGGCTTCCAAGACGCGCTTGATGGAAGGCAAAAAGCCGATATCAAACATGCGGTCCGCTTCGTCGAGCACAATGGCGCGCAAGCGGTCCAAAGAATAATTTTTTTGCTGAAGATGGTCAATCAAGCGGCCGGGAGTGGCAATAACGATATGCGGATTATTGCGCAAAGATTTAATCTGGCGGTCTTGCGACACGCCGCCGATAAGCACGGCTGTGCGCAAACCCAGGGTGCGGCCGATTTTATGCAGCATTTCTTCCACCTGCATGGCCAGCTCGCGGGTGGGCACCATCACCAAAGCCTGGCCCTTGTGTTCGGCCAAGCGCTGTAAAAGCGGAATGCCAAAAGCCAGGGTCTTGCCGGTGCCGGTTTGGGCAATACCCACGATATCCTTGCCAGCCAAGCCTTGCGGAATGCACTGGTGCTGGATAGGGGTGGGGGTGGTAAATTTGTTGGACTTGAGGATGTCCAGGAGTTTCGGCGCAATGCCGAGATTGTCGAAGCTAGCTTCGACTGGAGTAGGTTGTGTCATAAAAAAATTAGTGACCCGATTTCACTTGTGGGCCACTAAAAATGACACAAAAGAGATCCGAGTCTGTATTAAGCTAGTATCCTAGCACAAAAATTATATCTTGTCAACCCCAACGTAATGGCCCAATAGCTTGGAAACATTTCAGAGTATACTGGGATGTAACCAACTAACCCATTACGTTTATGGCCTACAGCAAGAATCCCTACCTGCCTAAAGTGCGGGCACAAGCCGTTAATATGCATCGTGCCGGTAAAACTATGAAAGAAGCAGCCAGACACTTTGGAGTAACCGTCGGAGCCGTCAGTAAGTGGAACAAGAAAGTGCCTCCAGGCGGTGTCCATGAGATACCGACTGCCAGTTCCCGGCCCCATCACCATCCAAACCAGTTACCTGATGAAACCGTGGAAAGGATTGTAGCCTGGCGCATTGCCACCGGCGGCCGGTGTAGCGAGGTGGTCCATCAACATCTGAAAAATGAGGGCATCAGTCTTTGTCTTAACAGCGTCAAACGAACTTTAGGGAGAAGAGGCCTGATTAAAAAACGCAGCCCCTGGAAAAGGTTACATCTGTCTCAACCCCGTCCTTATGCCGAAAAACCAGGGGATTTAGTGCAATTGGACACAATCCATTTAATGAAGAGCAAATCAGAAAGAATCTATATCTATACCTTACTGGATGTCCATTCCCGCTGGGCCTATGCCTGGGCCAGTGAGCGGACTAATACCCGTATCAGCCTTAAGTTTTTAAAACGAGCCAGAGGTCGAGCGCCATTTAACTTTACCTGTCTCCAGTCTGATCATGGCAGCGAGTGGAGCCAGCACTTCAGCGAAAGAGCCAAGATCAACCATCGTCATAGCCGGGTGCGGCGACCGAATGACAACGCTCATCTGGAAAGATTCAACCGCACCATCCAGCAAGAATTCTTGTCTCGACTGCCGGTGGATGTTAGGCTGATCAATAGACACTTACCCGCCTACCTGGCTTACTACAACCAAGAGAGACTGCATCTTGGACTTAATCTCATAACCCCAGCTTTATGCCTGGAAAAGAGTTTCCAAGCTATTGGCTAGAGAACGTAGGGGGTATTTTCCTAAAATACTGCTATAATGGGGGCATATGACTGAAGAAAAATGGCAGCAATTAAAAGGGGAGTTACAGGACCGTTGCCAGGCGTTTGAGATCAAAAAGCAGCCTGGTGATTTTGAGGGCGAGGAAATTGAGGCAATTTTGTTTACCAACACCATAGGGGAGTTCAGGCTGGTGCGGAGCGTCAAACCCCGTTTAATGGGGGAGAAAACCCATTATTCCGGCAGGTTAGCCGCCACAACCGGGATAGAAAAAATTTATTCAGACACCGAGACAGTGGATATGGTAAAGCTTTTTCGCAATCAAAATGGAGATTGGGAGGAAATAGATATCAGGGCCTTGGGGTAGAAAGTAGTCCCCTGTTTTTTCTATATTGTGCGACACAAGACTAAAAATTAAGATACAAAAAAGAGTCACGCCTGGTCGGGTTTGACGTTTTTTTTATTGTTTAACCGTTTTTTGATAATTTTGAAAAATAGAATTTTTTCTGTCATTCCGGCCTTGAGCCGGAATCCAGAAATAAAACAAAGATGATTCCCGCTTTCGCGGGAATGACAATAGGGGGTTTCTTTATAAAAAAACGAGCCCTGACTGATGTACATAGCTGGTGGCCATGTACATCAGTCAGGGGTACGCAAGGAGCGGGCGCCTGGTCAGTTGGCGCACAGAGTCCTGTGCTTCGGGCAGGGCTCGAAGCGCCACTGGTCGCGCCCTTCGATCAGCGCGCGATTGTCGACCGGGCCGTTAGCCCAGATCTTGGTGCGACTGTCAAAGACCGCGGTGCAGCCAGGGTGGTTGCAGATGGCGTCCGGGAACATGTGGACAGCGGACTGTTCAATGGCAGTAGTCATAGTCTTCTCTCCCCCCTATCGTGGTGGCGGTTGACTTGTAGGCAAAGAAAGCAGTTGCCAATTGTTTAGCAATTATTTTCTTTGCCTAAAGCCTGGACCAGATGCTTTTAAAGATCATCACCTGCGTCTGATAGGTGTTATTATCTTCTATCACCACGCCCAGGGGCGCGCCATTGTCCTCAAGTGAAACCAGTGCCACTTTGCCGGCATAGAGCAAGGTATAAGTCGGACTGCCCACTTTTTCCGAGAGCCATTTGCGCTCGTCCAAGCCGTGCAAAGTGCCGCCCGGGCCGATGGAAATGGACTGCACCGCCACTTTCAAACGGGTCCGTTCTTGGTTGTAGTCCGGAAAAACGCGGTGCACAGTGTCGCGGATGGCGCTGGAGGAAAAAACAAAATATTGCCTGTCCGCAGTCCGGCTGACGGTATTAAGCACGTCTTGCAGGATGGTCCGCAAGCCCACGTCGCCTTCAAAGTATTTGGCTTTGGGCCTGGACTCTGATTTTTCATAGAGCGATTTTAGTTCCGGGAGTATTTTTTGCACATCCTCCTCGGTTTGTTCCAGCTGGGTTTTTTTTGTTTTGAGCGCGGCCAGGAGATGCTCCGGCGGTTCAGCCGTGAAATACCGGTGCTTGGTTTTGTCCACAAAACTTACCAGGCTTTCGGCAATCAGTTTGTTCAGGATGTCGTGGGTCGTGGTCCGGTTCAAGCCTGATTCTTCGGCTATTTTCCGCACCGGCGCTGAGCCTAATTTTAAGATGTTCAGGTAGACGCGGATTTCTTTTTCATTCAGTCCGAATTTTTTTAAAGTTGCTTCTAACATGGTCATGTTTAATTAATAATAATTTAGCAATAATAATTGTCAAACATATTTTATCACTGTTTGTGGAAACTGCAAACTTTAGGCTAATAATAAACAAAAAAATTGTCAGGATTTTACCGACAAAAAATGTCATTATAGAGTCTTTCTGTCATCCCGAGGCATCAAAGGACGTGCCATAAGCAGTTAATGTGGCAAATATAGTAGTGTGATTCACTGCTATGTATGGGGCACGCCGAGAGGATCCCATGGCTAATGCAATTAACTCGGAATCCCCTTATTGTTTGCACTGGCCAGGGGATCTCCTCGGCCTGCCAAGGCGCTAGAGATTTGCGAGGTTCATTGGCACCTAAGTCATTTGTGATTAATTTAGTTCATTTTAGGCCTCGAGATGACAGTAAAATTACTTTATTCCGCATAAATTAAAAAAGTGTTATAATCATTTTATGAAATCATCATTAGATTGGCTAAAGCAATATCACCTTTTAACCATTGTCCTGGCGCTTGTTTTTGGCGTTAGCGCGATTTTAATCACTTTTGAGAGGGTACAGAATCAAGAAGCGTCCCAGCTCGCCAGAAAAGCCCTTAAGCCATCCACGCAAGCCGTGCAGGGCGCCAGCGTAGTCAGCGATCCGGTTATTGCCGCGTACCAGAATTATGCCCAAGCCACAGCCGGCTCAATTCAGGAGTTAGCCAAGGCTCTTGCCAGTGATGTTCAAGTTGATTCTGCCAAAATCGATGAGCTGGAAGCTTCGCTATTGCAGACAAAAGTCCCGCTTCCTTACCAAGCGTTGCATTTTAGGTTGCTTAAACTTGTCCGTAATCTGGAGCCGGCCGGTGAAGATGATTTGAGTTTTTTGCGGGAACAATTGCGGCTCTTGTCAGACGACTATCCCTGGCTTTTTCCAGCTGGTAGCGGAGGCCAATAGCATGCGCATTTCATTGCGGGTTGGAATTGTAGTTCTGCTTTTGGCTCTGGCTCTAGGCGCGGCAATGCTGGCGCTTTTTTATTTTCAACCAAGCGGCTAAGAGATTTATGTTAAGGATTATAAAATTTTGGCTTCCGCTATTCGTTATTCTGATTTCTTGGGAATTGGCTCTTTGGTATCCCAGCGGGTTTTGGTATTCTTTTGGTTTGGCTATTGTTGCCAGCGCGGTTTTAGCGTTTTTTCTTAATCCCGGGCCAATTGCCTGGCACCACTCCCTGCCCGACCGCTTGGCATTTATGGTTTTTGTGGTTTGTATTTTTTGGTGGTTTTTTTGGCTGGATTTGGCCTGGTTAAAATATATCTTGCCCGTGGTTTTTTGGTTAGCCATGGTTTACGCTTTTTGGGAGATTCAGGGCCAAAACGAGCGCGGCTTGCCGCCGCATTGGCGGCTGGCGCTTTTTTTGGGTGGCACCTTTTTTAGCGGGAGCGTCTGTTTTGGCCTGTTAACCGTTCTGGGCTGGCCGCTCTGGTCCGCGCTCCTTATTTTTTTGGCCTGTTTCGCGGTTTTTTCTTGGTCAGCCATGATGTATCTTGAGGCAGATAGCGCGGATATAATCCGCGGGTTTTTACTGCTAATGCTTTTGGGAGCCGAGATTTTTTCGGTTATTGTCTGGCTGCCTTTTACCGAGGCTACTCTGGGCCTGATTTTGACCATTATTATGCTGGGGGCTTATGATTTGCTCAAATATTTAACCAAGCCAGAGCTCATAGTGCGCCGGATAATTGTCAAAAAAATTGTGATTTATATTTTCTTTTTGGCTTTGGTATTAGCCTCAACTCCCTGGCAGTAAACCAAAAAGAAAAGCCGGGCTCCAGACTGCGGAACCCGGCTCCAATCCACCTCCTTCCTGCTTAGCAGGTGGCTTGTTGTTGTCCTGGAAGCGAGCCTCGCGCGCGCGACTGCCAGGCTTTGGCCAAAGAGCTGGCCACAGAAAGAGCAACAGCTCCTTTGAGCGCGATTATGGCCAAGGAACCCCAGCCGAGAATCGCCAACAGGACACAGAGGTCCTGGAGCACTTTCTTCGCTCCCCCGAACCAGTTGGCCCCCTCCAGCCGGTCCAGGCGCACAAAGTAGATGAGTGTTGAAAACGCTTCGAGCCCAGTCATGACCCAGAACAGGCTCCAGGAAAATACGCCTTGAAAGGCGAAAAACAGGAGCCAGCCCGTAACAATCAGCTTGTCCACGCACGGGTCAAAGACTTTGCCGAACCTTCCGGAGTTCTCTTGATTGGCTCTGGCCCAGGCGCCATCAAGCCAGTCCATGAGCGCGGTTATGAGATAAACCGCGGCTGCCGCTTCTGGCTGTGGAGTTCGGGCTGTGAACAGGGCGTAGGCGAGCCAGGCCGGAAAAGCCCGGAAAGTGGTGATGATGTTGGCTGTCATGAACGGCCAGCGTTTCTTGGCTCGCCGCAGGTATGGCGCGAACCAGGACTCAATCATGGGCTTGGTTTTTGTGGCTAAGGTCTGCAGCCGCCAGCCCGCGTGGTAGCGCCCCCAGAGATTGGTTGATTTTGCCATTTCCTCCCCTTTCTAATGGCATTGCGCAAAGAGCGTCATGGTTCAGATTCTTCTTTCTTTTTACTGGGAACCAGTTTGGGATTTGGTGAGAACTTCTTATTACGAATATACCAGGTTGCCACATATCTTCCAATGCCAATATGGTCGCGCTTGTTTCTGCGCTTGGTAGATTTCTGCGACCAAGAGAGCAGGCTGCCAAAGCTTAATTTATACCGGTTGCGGACAATTATATAATGCACATCTCCCCTTTTTATGGCTGATCTGATTGTTCTTTCGGATATGCCAAAAAGCGCGGCTGCTTGGGAAATCGACAGTCTTAAAGGTATTTGTTCTGGATTCATATTTTTGTTTCCACGATATCGTGGAAGTTACTTTATATTTTTATTATATATTAGCTAAAAAATAACACAAGTTTATTTTCCACAATAGCGTGGAACTACTAATTACTAATCAAATACTAATATACGAATGAGCGTCTTAGAAGCTAATAATATAATTTATAGCTCCGGGCTCTGGAATATGCCTATTCGTATATTAGTAAAAGATTAGTAATTAGTAGTCTGGTTGTGGACAGATTTGGCGCACGCGGGTTCTATTCTTGCTATACTGACTTTAAATATATGGATAATGATATTGTGGACAAAATAGTCTGTTTTTGTTTTAATCTGTAACACTTCCTGTTTTTTGCCGTCTTATATTATGCAAAGCAATATAGAAGATAGATACTTATTAGAGGCAACATTAGCGGGAGATGAAGAAGCTTTTGGCCGGTTGTACGATAAATATGTTGCCGGAATTTACCGTTACGTGTCTTTTCGCGTTGCTGGCAAAGAAATTGCCGAAGACTTATCTGCCGAGGTTTTTTTAAAAACTTGGCAATACGTAAAACAAGGCAACCGGCAAATCGAAAATGTGAAAGCCCTGCTTTATCGCATTGCCGCCAATACCGTAATCGACCACTACCGCCAAGGAGGCAAAGAATATCTGGCTTTATCAGAAGACAGTTGGAACCAGATTGTTGATAAAGTTTCTTTATCAGAAGAAGCGCAAAAAAAAGATGATTTGCGCCAGGTCTACCAGGCGATAAAATCTTTGTCCCCGGCTGACCGGGAATTGGTGCTCATGCGCTATTCGAATGACTTAAGCGTTAACGAAATAGCGGATATTCTAGGGAAAACCCCGGGCACGGTCCGTACTGCCTTGCACCGGGCGCTGAAGACTTTAAAAGCCATTATAAAAAACCGGACCAAGACATGATGCTTTATAGATGCAAAAAACTTATCCGCCAGGCTGGTTTTGGAATTAATCCCGCGCTAGGCTGGAAACAAGCCAATCGCGAGGCGCTTTTGGCTGAAATTCGACGTTCGCCTGTTTGGCGCCAAGCTCAAGATCAGCCGCGGGTTGAAAAAGTATCTTTTAGTTTTGCCGCTTTTTTGCCTAATTATCGTGTAATTTTTCGGCCTGTGGGTATAATGGCCATGATTGCGGCGATAGTCTTCTCCGGCTCAATTGCCACAGTTTCAGCGGCCCGCTCCAGCCTGCCTGGAGATACTTTTTATCCCGTAAAAATCGGGCTGGAAAGAGCGCAGATCAGTTTAGCGCTTTCACAGGAAAAGAAAGCCGAATTGGAAATCGCTTTTGCCGGCAGCCGTTTAAAAGAAGTGGAAGAGATAATCGCCCAACAAGACTTATCCCCAGATCGGCAAATTAAAGCTGCTAATAACATTCAAGAGGCTATTTCCCATTTAACAACCGGTTTGGATTCTGTTCAAAAACGGCTGGAAGACATAAACAAGGCTGATGATGACAAACAGGCGGTTGGTATTTCCAAGCTGGTGAATGACAATTCCCTTATTTTGGAAGAGAATCTATTGCAATTAAAAGGCAAGATAGTCAAAGAGCAATCTCAAGAAAAAGTCAGCCTGGCTGTGGACAAATCTTTAGCCACCATTGACCAGGCCTTGGTAAAGATCGATGAAACCAATACTAAGTCTTTGGCAATGATGGTGGAAAAGGCTTCGGTCTTGCCGGGCAACGAGGCCAAAGAGAACGCGGCTGCCAAGCTGCAAACCACCATCGAGCGGATGGAAAAAAAGATTGAGGTCACGGAGCAAAAGATTAACAGTGTTAACCAAGATATTGAGCGGACAGAAACCGCCGCTAAACTGGAAGCCGGCCAAGCCATGCTTAATAAAAAAGAAAGTAGCCTGGACAAAGCCGTGGGTTCAGTGGCAGCCATGCTTTCTGAAGGCGGTAATGCCACTTCCTCACCAGAGGTAGTTAACCAGGATGCCCTTAGACAAATGGTTAAAGATGTGGAAAACAAGCCGGAAGAGGCAAAAAAGACCATAGAAGACGCCAAGAAGATTTTGGGCGAAAATGACACTTCTAAATTAGTTGATGTTCTGAACAAGGTCCGGGAAACCAATTCCATTGTGCAGGACGCGCGCGAAAAGCTTAAAAGCGCTGAAACCTTGTTTAAGCCAGTGGAAAAGTAAGGATTTTTGTATTAGATAAAGTTATGCTATTTTTGTCAATAAATTTGACAAAAAAACAATATCCACAGGGTAATCTAAAAAAATCTTGTCCAAAAAGGATATTTTTGCTACAATAGCTGTTGACAATCAATGCCAAACACTATATATTTTCTTTATTGTTTTTAGTAAAAATGTAACGGAACCAATAAGAGTTCCGTCATATTGGTTGTAGATAATTTAATTTATTAAGTGTCATTCTAAGCGGAATGAAGCATCTCGTGTGTTTTTGAGGGATATTTCATTTCGCTTGGAATGGCGAAAGTAATTATCAATAAGATAAAGTATCAATTCTTGGCCGGTCGCCAGGGATTGTAAAAAGGAGACCTACAAAATGAGTGATGTTATTAAACACTCAAAAAAGGCCCTGTCCGTAGCTCTGACAATCACTACGATTGTGTGGAGCATCGGTTTGTTTGCGTTTACGCCTGTTGCTCAGGCGGCCGCAGGCGATCTGGTTAAAGCGGCAGGCAATCCAGCGGTCTACTTGGTAGATGCGGATGGCGTGACTATTCACCCCTTCCCGCATTTTAACGTGTACGTTTCTTGGGGCTTCCCAACGAATTTCGGTACCACGTTCACCACAGACCTGTCTGGTTATAAAGTCGGGAACGACGTCGAGTTCCGCGACGGTTCTTTAGTCCGTTCACTGGAAAAACCAGCTGTATACGTGAAAGGCGCTGGCCAACTGCTTCCGGTTGTTTCCGCTTCAGTGTTCGAGACTTTGGGCTACAATTATAACAACATTACTTGGTTGCCCGAGTCTTTCATTGACAAGTACACCAAGGGTGCGCTTTTGACCTCAACCAGCATTCACCCCAATGGTACTTTAGTGAAGTACTCCTCCTCTTCCAAGGTGTATATTATTCAGGATGGCGCGAAGAGAGAATTTGCTTCCACCGATGTCTTGAAAGTTAACGGCTATGGCAGTATTCCGGTCTTTACTATTCCGGCAACTGAAACCTACCCAGATGGCACCAAGATTACAGTGAGAGAGAGTTCCATGACCATTCCGGTGGGCGTGGGCACGGCTCCGGCCGCAACCACTCCTCCAGTGGCTCAACAGCCGGTTGGCAGCGGTTTAACCGTGGCCTTAGCCTCTGATTCCCCGGCTGCCGCTTCAATTATTGATGACAGCACTTTGGCCACCACTGCTGGCGGGGCTCAGGCTTTTGTGCCTTTCACTAAAGTTGCTTTAACAGCCGGTTCTGATGGCGCGGTCAAAGTGACCACCATCAAATTCAAGCGCGGCGGCATTTCGTCTGATGCTGACATAGGCGGCTTGTATCTCTATGAAGGCGCTGATATCGGCAGCAACTTTATTGCCCAGAGCTCAAACTTCTCGACTGGTGTTGTAACTTTCACCAAGTCAACTGGCTTAATCACTGTTCCGGCCGGTACAACCAAATACTTAATGCTGCGCGGAGATCTCTCCGGCGCGACCGGTTCAGGCAAAACCATCAGCTTCCAGGTAGCCAGCGCGTCTGACATTACCACCGACAAAGCCACAGTTTCCGGCAGTTTCCCGATCTCGGGCAACATCATGAGCGTGGCTCAGGCAGCTGACCTTGGTTTTATAACCGTGGCCAATGTTTCCCCCGCAGCCGCGGCTACTGTTAACCCGGGCACTACCGCTTATGAAGGTTGGAGATTCAGCTTAGCAGGTTCTGACCAGGACACAGAAGTCCGTTACTTGAAGATTTTCATGACCGGTTCAGCTGCCAAGACTGATATTAAGAACTTCAAGCTTCAGGTCGGCGGAGTTGATATTACTCCGGTTGTGGCGGAAATGACTGATGACCGAGAGATAATCTTCAACTTTACCACCCCTTACGTTATTACCAAGGGCTTGACCAAGAATGTCAGTTTAATCTTTGACGTCGTATCCGGCTCCAGCCGCACCATCCACTTCCAGATTCAGAATATCTACGATGCCAATGTATTAGACAAAGAATACAAAGTCACAACCAAGCTCAATCAGGCTGATAGCTGGACTATTATCGAATCGAACAGCGCTACCACTAACACCACCATCAACGCTGGTTCCTTGACTATCAGCAAGTCCACCACTTCCCCAACCGGCAATGTTGCCGCTGGCGCCACGAGCGTCACTTTGGGTAAGTGGGATCTTAAGGCCACTGGCGAAGACATCAGAATCAATTCCTTGCCAGTAATTTCCACTGTCACGGGCGGTGATGATATTGACAACGGCAAAGTCTACTTCGATGGCGCCCAAGTCGGTTCTACCACCGATATTACTGATGCCGCGGCTGTTACCTACAGCTTTGGCGTTAGCGTAGTGATTCCAGCCGGTACAACCAAAGTTTTGGAAGTCAAGGGTGATATAAAGAACGCCAGCGCCGTCAATCATGACAATACTGATACTATTGTTATCACTTTGAACGCCGGCTCTTCCAATGCGCGCGCTTTGTCATCCTCAACCGCTATCTCAACCGGTACAGTAGCTGCCAATACCTTAACGGTTTCCACCGGCACGCTGACCGTAGCCGAGAACACGTCCGTGGTTGATGCCAGCGCTTCCACCCCAACCGGCGTGTTGGGCCAGGCTAACGTGAGAATCGGTTCATTCGTGGTTTCAGCCGGTGCTGGTGAAGGCGTTTCTATTACGCAAATCACCATGACCGACAATGTAGCGGACTTTACCGGTTCTTCTTTGGCTGATACCTTCTATAACCTGCGCTTGCAATCAGCCGGACCGGCTGATGCCAATACCAACTACGCCTCTGGCGCGGCCATCGGCCAAACCATCGGCACCCTGACGGATACCGAAGATACCACTTACAACTTCTCTCCATCTCCGGCTATTAAGCTCAATAAATCACAACAGATAACTGTTGATGTGTATGCCGACATTTTGAGCTCGGCTTCCACTACCCAGCTTAATACCGTCAATGATGATGCGAGCGGCTTGATCTATCCTTCAACCGTCACCGCCACCGGCAATGACACCAGTTCTTCGGCCAATGGCACCATGAGTGCTGGCTTGCAGAGGGTCTATATTGCCGCGGCCGGTACCTTGACCATTGAAAATGTGGCGGGTTCCAGCCAGGTGCGAGCCAATATTGCCTACGAAAACCAGGCTGACATTGAACTCTATAAGTTCAAGATGACGGCTCAAACCGAAAATGTTGATGTTACCCGCTTCATTATCAGCGACACGATTGCGGCCGGCACCTTAGGCGCTACTATCGCCAATGGCACCCCGACCTCAACTATCTACAACTTTAAGTTGTATGATGGCGCGACCTTGATTGCCGGTCCTAAGAATCTAACCGCGTCCACTACCCCGACTTTGGGCGGTTACATTGACTTTAACCTGGGCGGCGACACGCCTTACCGCGTGGACGCCGGGGTTGAGAAAGTCATTACCTTAAAGGGCACAATCAGCTCTTGGCCGGCTATTTCCTCGGGTTCTACCCACACCTTCTCCTTAAATGCCTTGCCAATAGAGGATTCATCCACCACCAGGGCTGTCACGGCTCGGGGCGTGGGTTCAAGCACATCTTTGAATGGCCCGACCACCGGCGTTGGCGGCAACGCGATTACTGTCCGCCGCGGTTATCCGGTAGTTGAGCGCTTGGCTCTGACTTCAACCACGCTTTCCGCTGGCTCCACCAGCCAGAAGCAGGTAGCCAACTTCAAAGTAACGGCTGTTGGCGGCCAGGTACGCTTAAAGAAGATGACTTTCAGCGTGTCAATAAATGACACTACCACCACCACTGCCTTAGCGCTCTCTAACTTTAAGCTCTACCGCAACGGTTCGCTGATGGGCACATCCGAATATTCCATCTTTGACGGTACTGGCACAGCTGCGGCCGATAAGCTCGACCCCGGAGGCAGCGGCTCTGCTTCGCTTACCGTAGTGACGCTTAATAACGGCGCTACCAATGGCGGTGCCTTGAGCACAACCAGTACGCGAGCGGTATTGTTGTTTGGCACCCAGCTAGCCGACTTAGTTACCGCCGGCACAGGCACTGGTGAAGAACTTATCTCGGCCGGATCAACTAACACTTACGAGCTTAAGATTGACATTGCGGACGCGCATTCAGGCGCCACCACAGACACTGACTCAATTACTGTCCAGCTCTTAGGTGATGATTCCGAAACCGCGGCTCTCACCGGAGATTTGGTTACCGCCTCGAGTGGTGCCATAACGTCTGTCATGTACCGTTATGGCGTGGTCAGCTTGAGCGCTTCGACGAACTATAACTTTATCTGGTCTGATTATTCAGCCAGCGCCAATGAGCACAAATCCATTTTCCGTTCGGCAACTTCGGGTGCTGTCGGTACGGGCAAGGATTGGACTCATGGTTATCAGGTGCCATCAAGCTCTGGTCAGGCAAGTTATGTTCCGCTCGATTCTTGGGTAGTTTCCAAGTAAATTACTTTGATAGTTTGATCTAAGTAATTACGAGCAAAACGTTACCCCCGTCCCGCATTTGCGGGGCGGGGGTTCGTTTTTCCCCTAATTTTTGCTAAGATAGTACTAGAATGGAACTGCGAATTATGCGAATGTTTGCGAATAAATGCAAATTCGCATAGATTTGCATAAATTCGTATAATTAGCAGTATGTTTTCATCGTCTAAACTAGTTAAAATATCCAAATTACTGCTGTACGCCACCGCGGCGTTGCCTTTTGTGCTGACAGCTCGGTTTTCTTTTCCTTATGTCACGGTGCGGACCGCTGTTTTTCGCATAATTATCGAAGTGGCTGCCATTATTTGGCTTTGGCTTTATATTAAAAACAAAGTCAGATTCCAGAATTTGAAGAAAGCTTATTTATTATGGGTATTTATCGGGCTCCTGGCCGTGGAATTAATAACCGCTGTTTTGGGGCAGTCGTGGCGCACCAGTATTTTTTCGGATTTGGAACGCATGTGGGGTGTTTTTACGGCAGCGCATTTGATTGTTTTTTACTTCCTGTTGCGGGCTTGGTTCTCGGATAAAGATTGGACATATTTCTGGCGCGTATCTTTAATAACCAGCTTGCTGGTCAGTTTTTATGGAATTATCCAGCACTGGCCGGATTGGTTTGGAATTTATGTTTTTGAGGCCGGCGCGGGCCGCATTCCGTCTACCTTGGGCAACCCAACTTACGTGGCCATGTATTTGTTGTTTAGCGCGGCTTTTGCGCTTTATCTTTTAATCAAAGATAAAAGCAATTGGCGTTATTTTTATTGGCTGACTCTGGTTATCGATTTTTATACTTTTACTTTAACCGACATTCGCGGCGCCTATTTGGGGCTAATCGCCGGCATTACGCTGGCCGCGATTTTATATTTATGGTTGAGCCGCGCCAGACAACACAAAATCGCGGCCGGCGCCGTGATTATGGGGTTTGTCCTTGTGGGTATATTCATATTTGCCATTCATGGCTCTAAGCGAGTAGCCAATATTCCCATTATCAGCCGGTTAGCCACCATTTCTTTGCAAGACGGCTCGGTAAAAACCCGTTTTATCGGCTGGAACGCGGCTTGGCAAGGTTTTAAAGAACACCCGCTTTTAGGGGTGGGCATGGAAAATTATAACTTGGTTTTTAACAAGTATTTTCCGGCCCGCTATTATAATTTGGCTCCAACCGAAACTTATTTTGACCGCAGCCACAACCAGTATTTGAATCTTTTGGCCGAGAGCGGGTTCTTGGCTTTGCTTTTGTTTTTGTTATTGCCGCTTACGGCCGCAATTTATTTGTGGCGCGGCTATCGCTCGGCTCGTTTTTCCTTGCCTGAATTATCGGTTTTTTCGGCTGTTATTACGGCTTATTTAGTGCACATATTCTTTGTGTTTGAAGAAATAAATACCGCGCTTTTTTTTATGGCTGTATTGGCTTTTGTCGAGTATCGTTATAACCAGGGAAATATAACAACTGTTGACAAAGAAGCGCGTCCGGCTGGCCGCGCCAGCCGCGGCTTTAAAGCCACGGCGGTTGTAGTCGGCATAATAGCCTTGTTTTTTTCCATTTATAGTTTTAATTTTAAAGTTTTGCGCGCCGCGCGCGCCAATGCTGCCGGCTATCTGGCCAAGGATATTCCCCAAAAGCTCGATTTTTACAACCAATCTTTGGCTTTGAATATTATCCCCAGCCGTAATCTAGCGGCCGGGTATGCCGATTATTTGACGAGCCTGTCTGATCAAACCGATGAAATTAAGAAAGACGCCAAATTAAGCCGTCAGTATCAAGACGCCTTGCAATCCGTTGTCAGCGCCCTCAGGCGCGAGATAAAGAAAAAACCTAATGACGTTCTCTTGCTCCTCAAATTGGCCCAAGTACAGAATGTGGACTACCTCTTTTCGGATAATCTGGCCAGTGTCGGAGAAGCGATTGCTAATTTAAAACAAGCCATAACTTTAAGCCCGGGGCGGTTGCAGCTTTACTATGTTTTAGGCGAAAGTTATGTGATTGCCCAGGAACCGGCCGCCGCCATAGATATTTTACAGAAAGCGGTTGATTTAAATTCGACTTTTGGCGCTTCTTACTATTATTTGGGCCGGGCCTATTTGACGGCTGGTGATTTGGAAAAGGGTTACGACAGCATCATCAACAAAGCCTTGGGCGAAAATCATTACGCGCCGGATAACAACATTGTCCTTTTGGCTTTGGGCGAGGCTTTGGCGGCCAAGGGGAAATATAGTCAGGTTAAAACAGTTTACGAGGTTGTTGTAAAGAGAGAAACAGACAAAAAAACCAAAGCCCAGTTTTTGGCGGCTTTGGCTGCGGCTTATGTCCAGGTAAATGACAAAGACAAAGCTATTGCCGCCGCTCAACAAGCCGCGGAGCTAGATCCGAGCTTTGCCGAAGAAGCGAATTATTTTATAGAAATGATTCAAGCCGGCAGAATCGAGGAGCTTAAGCAGAGTACGCAGTAAGTGTTTTGGCAATCATTGTCGCCAAAGTAAAGTCAGTTGTCAGCGCCGGGGGCAGGGGATGGGCGAGCGCGCGGTTAATTTTATCCGTCAAATCATTAACATCATCCGGATTGGCCAGATAGCCGTTCTGGCTGTCTTTAATAATTTCCGGCGTGCCTCCGACTTTTGTGGCCACAATCGGCACCCTGGCCATGGCGGCTTCCAAGAGAGTGTAAGACAGGCCTTCTTTGCGCGAGGGGAGGACAAAGAGGTCAAAAGCTTTTAGATATTGGCTGGCGTTCTCGATGCGCCCTATAAAAGATATTTTTTCTCTTAACTCATAACTTTTAACTCTTAACTTTTTCTCTTCCGGGCCGTCGCCGATTAAGATAAGCGTGGCGTCAATATTTTTCATGGCTTTTATCAAGACATCCAGTCCTTTAGTCGGATAAAAATTAGCAATACAGCCAATCCATATGTCATTGCGAGGGAGTGTACTCACGACCGAAGCAATCCTATCAACGTGTTGGAGAAGGCCATCTGATAAATCATCTTTATCGCGATTGTAAGATTGCTTCGCTCCACCCGCTAAGGAGGCGGGTTTCGCTCGCAATGACAAACGCGCTTCTTCTCTTGATAGAAAATTCATAGCGCTGGCATCAATCCCATTATAAATCGTGATTAATTTATTTGCGTCAATGCCGGCCGCGATGCCGGTTTGGCGGTCAAAATCAGAAACAGCGATTATTTTATCAATCCGGCGCGAGCTGGCCAGCTCGATTTTTTTGTACAGCCATTTTTTCCAAAAAGGGAGTGGTTCATTAAAAACAAAACCATGGGCTGTGTATATAATTTTCGGCACTTGCGCTGCTTTGGCGGCCAAGGCTCCGATAAAACCGGCTTTGCTGCTATTAAGATGGACAATGTCAGGCTTTATGTTGCCTAATAGTTTTTTCAGCTCAAAATAGGCCATTAAATCATGGTAGAGGTGTATCGGCCTGACAAGATGTTTAAGCCGCGTTGTGGCTAATTTTTGAGCCTCCAGGCGCATTAATAATGGGCCATCACCGCCAGCCGCGACATAGATTTTGTTATCTTGACTTTTTTGTAAGTTTATAGCCAAATCGAAAACATAACGCTGAGCGCCGCCCCATTCTGATTGGGTTATTATGTATAGTATTTTTTTCATTTTCTGGTAATATTAGATTATCTATAAATTATGATTATTTTACCACAGCATGTCAAACGATAAGTATACAGTCGGTATTATCGGCGGCGGATTTGTCGGCAGCGCCGTAGCCTCATTTTTTGGAGATGCCAAGATTTACGACAAGTTTAAAACCGTTGATTCCTGGGACGAAGTCATAAAGCGCGAATTGATTTTTGTGTGCGTGCCCACGCCGTATTCAGAAGGGTTTGACCGGAGCGCGCTTGACGATGTTTTTGCCAAGATTGGTGGTAGCGGCCAAACGCCGATAGTCGTGATTAAATCAACCTGCGTTCCGGGCACTACTGATTATTTTCAAAAGCAATATCCGCAATTGAAAATTTTATTTAATCCGGAATTTCTCACGCAAGCCACAGCTCAAGAGGATTTTAAAAATCCGGATAAACAACTGGTGGGATTTACCGAGCAGAGCCAGGGCGTGGCCCAGTCGGTTTTAGATATATTGCCGAATGCTCCTTATAAAAAAATCTTGCCGGCAACGGCGGCTGAATTAGTCAAATACGCGGTTAACAGTTTTTACGCGACCAAAGTCATTTTTGGCAATATACTGTACGATCTGGCGCAAGCGCTGGGCGTCGATTATAGCGAAGTGAAAGAAGCGTTCGCGTCTGACAAGCGCATTACTGATTCGCACTTTGACGTGATGCACGGCGGTTATCGCGGGTATGGCGGCAAGTGCTTGCCCAAGGATTTGTTGTCATTGGCTGAACTGGGAAAAAAGAAAGGCGTGGATGTCGGATTACTCGAAAAAGTTGACGAGATGAATCGCAAGTATACTTCATTATGAAAAAAATCGCATTGTTTTCCGTAACTTACGACCCTTTCATCGGTGGAGCCGAGGTGGCTATTAAAGAGGTGACCGACAGGCTGCCTGATTTTGAGTTTAATCTTTTTACCGCCAAGCTGGACAAGAAATTAGCAAAACAAGAAAAGATCGGGCTGATTAATGTTTATCGCGTCGGCACCGGGCATAAATTATGGGATAAATGGCTTTACCCTTGGCGCGCGTCCAGATTGGCTGGCAAGCTTCACAAAAAGGAACCCTATGATTTAATTCACGCTGTGCTGGAAACTTATGCCGGTCTTGCGGCGCTGCTTTTTAAAAAGCGGTTCAGAGGCGTGCCTTATGTTTTGACCTTGCAAAGCGGGGACGCGGATTCGTTCTTAAAGAAGCGGACTTGGTTTTGGGAGCCTCTTTACCGCCAAGTTTACATTAAAGCGGACAAGATAACCGCCATCAGCCAGTGGCTGGCTAACCGGGCGCGCTGCTATGGCTACAAAGGCGAGATTGCCGTTATTCCCAATGGCGCGGATGTTGATCATTTTTCCGGCCGCATGGATGTTAGTGATCGCAGTTTTATCCGTTCCAGCTGGGGCGTGGCCAAAGAAGCTTTTGTGGTTGTAACCGCTTCGCGCCTGGTTCATAAAAACGGCGTTGATACTTTAATTGAATCGCTTAAATATCTGCCTCCGGATGTCGTTTTAATCATAGCCGGGTCGGGAGAAGATGAAGAAAAGCTTAAGTTAACGGCAAAAAGTTATGGATTGGCGGATAGAGTTAATTTTTTGGGGCATATTGACCATTTCCATTTGCCGCGTGTTTTAAAAACGGCTGACGTGTTTGTCCGGGCCTCGCGGAGCGAGGGATTTGGCAATGTTTTTGTGGAGGCCATGGCCGCGGGGCTGCCGGTTGTCGGCACAACAGTCGGCGGAATTGTTGATTTTATCAAAGACCGTGAAACCGGTTTGCTGGTGCCGCCGGATAACGCCCGCGAGCTGGCGCAATCCATCAGCGAGTTAAAACAAGATTCTACCTTGAGGCAGTTGCTGATAAAGAATGGACAAATTTTAGTAAAAGACAAATATGACTGGGGGAGTATTGCCGTGGCTTATAAATCGGTGTATGACAGTTTTTAATTATAATATTTTAAAACAAACAATCGGCGGTTATCTTAAAATTAATTTACCCAGGTTTTTTTGGTTGTTAAACAGGCATAAGACCGGAGTTAAATACGTTTTTTCCGGCTCTATGTCCGCGCTTGTCAATCTATTCGTCTTATTTGTTTTAACCGATATTTTTGGCGTCTGGTATTTAATTTCTTCCATTGTTGCTTTTGTGATTTCGCACGCGGCTGGTTTTCTCATGCAGAAATTTTGGACATTCCGCGAACGCGGCTGGAAACGGATAGAAAAACAGACCGCCATCTACGTTGCCATGGGAACGGCCGAATTTATTCTGACTCCGGTTTTAATTTATACTTTGGTGGAGAAATTTCACGTTTGGTACCTACCGGCCTCCGTTATAGTAATGGGAAGTTTAGCTATTATCAATTATTCAATCAATAAATTCATAACTTTTAAGAAAGATACTTCGCATGAAAGCGTTAATGTTTAGCACTGACAGTTCAATTCTGGAATCCGGATCCCAAGCGCAAGGCCGGATGATTGAATATGGCTCGCTGGCGGAAAAGTTATTTATCGTGGTTTTGTCAAAAAAACTGGTGAACAGCCGGGTTTTGGATATTAGCCCAAACACCAAAGTTTATTCCGCGTGGTTTTGGAGCGCTTGGAATCTGGGTAAAAAATTCAAGAATCAAGGAATAAATTTGGTCACCTCTCAAGATCCGTTTGAAACCGGATTAATAGGATACCGGGCAGCTCGGCGATTGAAAGCCAGGTTGCAATTGCAAATTCATACTGATTTTTTAAACCCTTATTTTTTAAGGGAATCTTTTAAAAATAAAGTTCGCGTCTTTTTGGCTAAACGTCTATTGCCCAAAGCAGACTCGATTCGCGTAGTCAGCCAACGAATCAAAGACTCTTTGTCAAAAGTCAATTGTCAATTGTCAAAAGTTGTTGTTCTTCCAATTTTCGTTGATATCGCTAAAATCCAATCAACGCTAATCGGCACTGATTTACGCAAAAAATATTCTCAGTTTGATTTTATTATTTTAATGGCTTCACGTCTCACACGCGAAAAGAACATCGCAATGGCAATCAGAGCAATGTCCGAAGCCGCAAAAACCAACCCCAAAGCAGGATTGATTATCGTTGGCGAAGGTTCAGAAAAAAATAATCTCCGTCTCGAAACTCGAAACTCGAAACTCGAAACTTCTGTAATCTTCGAGCCTTGGACCAACGATTTGGTCTCGTATTATAAAACCGCCGACGTTTTTCTTAATACGTCAAATTACGAGGGCTATGGCCGGACTTTAATTGAGGCCGCCTCCGCCGGTTGTCCGCTTATTACGACCGACGTGGGTTTAGTCGGGGAGGCGATTAATAAAAATAATAGTTTGATTGTGCCGGTGGGTGATGCGGCCGCATTGGCGCAAAGTATATTGAAGTTAATCGAAAGCAAGAATTTACAACAAGAGTTGGGCCAAAAAGCCAAAGACGCGGTTCGGGGCTTAGGTGATAAAGAATCTTATTTGCAAAAATACAAACAATCATGGCAGACAGTAATGTAAACCAAACAAATTTACTTTTTATCACGCAGAAAATCCATCAAAATGATGATGATTTGGCTTTTGTGATTTTATGGATAAGGGAATTTATCAAGCAGGGCGTGGATGTCCAGGTTATTTGTTTGGAAAAAGGGGATTGGGATAATTCATTTCCGGTTTATTCCCTGGGCAAAGAGTTGGGTTATGGCAAATTGCGCCGCGCGCTGCGGTTTTTAAAGTTTATTGGCACGCTCAAATACAGCCGGGTTTTTGTGCACATGAATACGGAGTACTTTACGCTCGGCGGCTGGTATTGGCGGTTGAGAGGGATTCCAATGTATCTTTGGTATACGCATTACAAGATGCATATTCATATGCGGTTAGCTGGTTGGTTCTGTAAGCGCCTGTTCGCGGCCACCAAACAAAGCCTGCCGCAGTACGAGGGCAATCCAAAGAAAATAATTACCGGCCACGGCATTGACCTGGATTTTTGGGCTGCGGCTATTGGAGCTGGGGAGAATAATAATCCAGTCTATAAACTTTTAACCGTGCACCGCCTTTGCCGTTCCAAGCGGCTCGAGTTGGGTATACTAGTTTTGAAATATTTGCCAGCGGAATATACGCTGACAGTCTATGGCCGGGACGTGGAACCAGATTATGTCCGCGAATTGCGTGAATTGGTAAAGCAGGAAAACTTGGAAGATCGGGTAAAATTTATGGGCCCGGTTCCAATGTCTGAACTCAAAGATATTTACGGCCATTACCGTTTGATGATAAATATGGCGTCAGAAACCATTGATAAGACTATGCTCGAGGCTATGTTATTCGGCCTTTATCCCATTACCACTAAGGGCAACAGCGAGGCCATTGGCTTGCCAATCTCCATTAGCCACGATGATCCAAAGGAAATCGCTGCTTTTATTTTGGGCGGCCAGTGGCAGCAATATGGTTTATCCGAGTTGCAGCGCATCGTCAAAGAGAGGCACAGCCTGCCGGCTTTAATAGAAAAAATGAATAAATTCATAATCCCCGGAAATTAGCCATATGCGGCCAGACGTGAAAAAGATAGCCATTATAGCCGGCGCGCGGCCGAACTTCATGAAAGTCGCGCCGCTTTGCCGCGAATTAAAAAAACAGAAGATGGCTTATATTTTAATAAACACAGGCCAGCATTTCAGCCCAACCATGGCGGGCGCGTTTTTAAAAGAATTCAGGATTAAACCCGATTTTACGCTCGCGCCTTCGCGGGTGAGTATGGTTAAGCAAATGGCGGATATTAAAGCTGGATTGAAAAAGATTTTTTCCAAAACCAAGCCAAGCCTGATTATTGTGGTTGGCGACGTTAATTCCACTTTGGCCGGAGCCCAAGTCGCTAAAGAGATGAATATTTCGTTGGCGCACATTGAGGCTGGGTTGCGGTCTTTTAATTCTAAAATGCCGGAGGAGCATAACCGCATCCAGACCGACCGGCTCTCTGATCTGTTGTTTGTCACTCAGGAGGAGGGGATTAAAAATTTGCGGAATGAAGGGATAACCAAGGGCGTGCATTTTGTCGGCAACATCATGATTGATACGCTCAAATTATTTTCCGGCAAAAAAAAGAAGATTGCCGGGAAGTATTACTTCTGCACCCTGCACCGCGCGGAGAATGTAGATGATAAAAAGGTTTTTGGCGAGATTGTGGCCGCGCTCGAAGTTATCAGCCAAGACGCAGTTATATATTTACCGCTTCATCCGCGGACAAAAAAGATGGCCAAGAAATTCGGTTTGACGGAGAGATTAAACCGCGCTTGCAAAATTTTGCCGCCATTATCCTATGCGCAGTCAGTGGCTTATCAGAAAAACGCTCGATTGGTTTTAACGGATTCCGGCGGCGTGCAGGAAGAGACAAGCTATCTCGGCGTGCCGTGCCTGACTTTGCGCACCGAAACCGAACGTCCGATAACCGTCAAGGCGGGCACAAATATTATTGGCGGGGTGACCAAGAACTCTATTCTTAAAGCTTATCGTCGAATTAATTTTAAAAAGCGAAAGACCAATATCAAGTGCTGGGACGGCAAAACGTCGCAACGCATCGTGGTTATCATAAGAAAGAATTTTATATAATATGTCATTTATAAAAAAATATTGGCCTCTAGCGCTTGTTGCGATATTAGTTGGCCTGTTTAGCATACTGCCTCTGGTTTTTTCGTTGCAGAGGATGGGCAATAATTTCCAAGGCATTTGGCCGCAGTTTAATGGGGATGCTAATTTTTATTTAGCGCGCAGCCATGAGGCTTTTGACGGGCACACAAACATGAATAATCCATATTATTTTGAGCAGAAAAATAATATCTACCCGCAAGCAACTGGTGGTGAATTTTTGCTGGCATTTTTAGCAAAAGTTTTGCATATTTCTATTCCCAATTTACAAGTGGCATTTGATTTTATCACTCCAGCGATCATGGCTGCGCTATTTTATTTATTACTGATGGTAATTTATCCCAGTCGTTTGAGTGCGTTTTTATTGCCTTTGTTTATTTTTACGGTCGTGCCCGGCGGCATGACAAAACCTATCCACCCCGAGATATCCTTTCCGATTTTATTGATATTTTTAATCAGTTGGCTTTGGCTGATATTAAAAAAAGAAAACAAAGCCATATTAATAATTATCTGCGGTATTTCATTGGGTGCTCTTTTTTTAATATATTTTTTCCATTGGTCATTTTTATTGGTTGTTTTAGGAGTGTACGGCTTGATGTTATTGATTAAAAGAGATTGGCAGCAACTAAAATATCATATTATTTTTTTAATTGCAGCCGCGGCTGTTGCTACGCCATACTTTATCCGTGTTTTCGCGGGCACAAATTCTCCATTCTACGCGGAGATGGCGGTGCGCATGGGCGTTTTTGCCACACACTGGCCGGAAACATTTCCACGCCTGGCCGTGGCTTTGGCCTGGCTGGTATTTTTTATTTTTGTAACCCGTCACTATAAACTGAATCGCGAGCCGCGCGCGCATATTATTTTTGCTTTACTGATGGCGAATGTGATATATCCCAACCATCAAGTTATCACGGGTTTAACCGTTGAAAACGCCAACCATTGGTCGTTTATGCCTATTTTTCTGTACGCGTTGGCTGGTCACTATCTTATTTATACAATTCTCGAGCGCACGCGCCAAACCCGCGCCCTGTTTGATAAGGGTATTATTGGCATTATTCTTATCATGCTGGTTGTGCTGGCTTGGCGGCTGCAGTCATTTAATTTTCCGTCCTACAAGCGTAGTTTAGCGCATAAAACAGTTGAGGAAAGCCAGCAAAATTACGCGGAAGCCTTGCAATGGATAAACAGCCAGACGCTGGTTGATTCGGTTATTTTTTCTCACTCCGCTTTTATGGAGTTAGCGCCGGTTTACACTCATGCCAACGTGTATTACAGTCAGAATGCTTATTATTTAATGGCCAGCGACATTGAGATTATTGAACGGACATTATTGTCCCACTGGTTTGATATTGAGAAATTTAAAGCCGCTAATTTTGGATTAGGAGAAGTGCCTAGAATACTATGGACTCAAGCCGCCATGATTGAGCGTAATATACATTGGCTGCACGACAAACTCGGCGTTAATTACGAATTGCGCTATACGTTTGGGCGGGAGTTGGCGCTCGTCCGGTCGGTGTACGCAGATCTAGAGAAGCAAGGTTGGAATATAAACTTATTACGGCGTTATCGATTGGACTACATTGTCTGGGATAAGGCGTTGTTCCCTGAGTGGAATCTGGAGAGTTATCCCGAGCTTGAGAAAGTGTATGAGAAGAACAGCGTGGCCATATTTATTTTTAAAGGCAAAAGCAATGGAACCTGAAGTTTACGCTATTATGAATCAGTGGGAGGGAACTTTTTGGTGGCACGTGGGCATGCAAAGAATAATAGCCTCGCAGTTGAAAAAGTATGCCCCAGCAACGGCCGACAATGTTATTCTCGACGCGGGGTGTGGTACCGGGGGTATGTTTAACCTGCTGGCAAAGTATGGCAAAGTGTATGGCGTTGATCAGTCTCCCTTGGCCATCAAGTATGCCAAGGAAAAGAATATCGCCGTGGCCCTTACAGTGGCTTCCGTAGCGAGCCTGCCTTATGGCGATAATACTTTTGATATTGTTATTTGTTTTGATGTTCTATACCATGCTTTGGCGGGCAGTGATACCCATGCGTTGCAAGAATTCCAACGGGTATTACGCCCGGGAGGCGTCTTAATCATCAGGGAGCCGGCCTATAATTGGTTGCGCGGCCATCACGATAAGCTGGTTTGGACACGAAGCCGTTATAGTAAGCAAGAGTTAGTATCTAAATTAGAGGCCGCTGGATTTGCAGTAAAAAAAGCCTCGTATATTAATTTTTTTCTATTCCCCCTGGCACTCGTCAAGCGTCTTTCGGAGCGCTGGTATCCGCAGAAAGACATTGTCAACAGCACCTTCCGGACAAACCCGATTATGAATATGCTGTTCAAGCAGGCTCTGTTTTTTGAGGCATTGCTGATTCGATACGTCAATTTCCCTTTTGGACTCTCGGTTTTATGCGTAGCTCGTAAGAAATAATATGTGCGGATTCATCCCGCACATAAATCGTATATGCATTATGTCTATGTGATAAAAAGTATAAAAAATAAGAAGATGTATATTGGATGTACTGGTGATTTGCAAGCACGACTACTTCAGCATAATACAGGCAAAGTAACGTCAACAAAAGCAGATGTACCGTTTGAACTTATTTATTGCGAAGTATATAAATCTAAAACTGATGCCTTTGACCGCGAAAAGAAATTAAAGCATTTTGGTCAAGGAATCCGTCGGCTCAAAGAGCGGCTGGTTAATAGTATGAAATAATACGATCTATGTGCGGGATTAACGGTTTTAATTTTATTGACGAGCCTCTTATTCAAAAAATGAATGAGGCAACCAAGCATCGCGGGCCCGATGATGCAGGAGTTTTTTTGTCCAACCGTTGGTCATTGGGCCATAATCGGCTTTCGATTATCGATTTAAGCGCGGCCGGCCACCAGCCCATGATAAGCATCGACAAAAAGTTTGTTATTACTTTTAACGGAGAGATTTATAATTTTTTAGACATTAAAAAAGAGCTGTCAAATTTGGGGCATAAATTTCAATCCAAAACCGATACTGAAGTTATTTTGTGCGCTTATCAAGAGTGGGGGAGTAAATGTTTGCAAAAATTCAACGGCATGTTCGCGTTCGCCATCTTGAACACCGAGACCGAAGAGCTGTTTTTGGCCCGCGATCGAGTTGGCATCAAGCCGCTTTACTATTATCACAAAGATAATAAATTTATTTTTTCATCCGAGGTAAAAGCCATCTTAAGCCACCAAATTGACGCTCCGCTAAATTTTGACGCGCTGAACATCTATTTCCGTTTGCTGTACGTGCCATCGCCTTTGACTATATGGCAGAATATTTTTAAGCTGCCGAGTGCGCACTGCGCGGTCGTGGGCAAAGACGGCACAATAAAAATTTCCCAATATTGGCAACTGAAAAATGAGCCTTTAATTCAAGACAAGGAACAGATTAAGCGGGATATCTCCGGGTTATTGCACGATTCAGTGGCCAAACAACTGATGTCCGACCGGCCAATCGGCGTGTTTTTGAGCGGGGGCATCGATTCCACCATCATCACCGGCATCATGAGCAAACTGTCGGAAAAAGTTAATACCTTTTCAGTTGGCTTTGAAGACACCGAGGAAGCGGATAAATACAATAATGATTTTTTAGTAGCCCGCCGCACAGCCGAACATTTTAAAACCGCACACCACGAATATGTTTTATCCGCCAAAGACATCCTGGATAATTTGGAGGCGGCCATCTATCACATGGATGAGCCGATTTCCAATCATGTCCAGGCCGTGAACTTACTACTGGCGCGCCATACGACCAAAGTGGCCAAAGTTGTTTTGGGCGGCGATGGTGGGGATGAGTTGTTCGGCGGTTATGAGCGCTACTATTATAGCGCGCTCCTGGATAAACTGCGGGGTGTGCCCGGTGCGAGGTTTTTAGTTTCAATTTTCGGCAAATCGTCCTGGCGGGCCAAGATACAGTCAGCTCCGGGCGTGGGGCGTTATCTGAGTTTTTTTGCGCAAAAAGAAGATGTTATCTCGTCGTTTCTGGCAAACAGTGTTAATCAGCCGAGCGTATTGCCGGGATTTTTGCAGGAGCGCTATTTTAAAGAAGTTGATAACAAAGATTTCACGCGCCAGTTTATGCGCACCGATATTATGAGCTGGCTGCCGGATGAATCTTTGGCGCGGTCCGATAAAATGTCCATGGCCTCTGGATTGGAACAGCGCGTGCCGTTTCTGGATCATCGGTTGGTTGAATTGGCTGGCCGGATTCCGGTATCTTACAAAATTGGCCGCAAGGGCATGTTATTCGGCAGTGTTGGCAAACATTATGAAGGCAAATTGATTTTACGCGAGGCCATGTCTGAATATTTGCCGCAATACGTCCTTGGCCAGCCAAAATGGGGCTGGTTTTCTCCGGCCGCCAAATGGATACGCGGCCCGTTTAAGCCGTTGTTGCAAGAGGTGTTGGCACCGTCATATTGCGCCGGAACGCGCGATTTGTTTGATTTTAGGTCTTTAAATGCCATATTAGAAAATCATATCAGCAAAAAAACATACGCCTTAAACACACTTTGGTCTGTTATGACTTTTCAATTATGGTACCATAAGTTTATGCAGAAATAGTTATGAAAAAAATACTTATTGTCACTCCCAAATTTCCTATTCCCACCACTGGCGCCTGCGAGCAGGAGCGTTTGGCCGGGTTTTTGCAGCTGCAACGGCTCGGTTTTGAAATTAGGATTATTTCCAAATTTTTTACGTGGCAAAACCGCGAAGATATCGTCAACTGGGGCAATGAGCGTAATATCACTATTGATTTATTGCCTTATGAATTCCGGCGACAGTGGAGTTTGAATCCGTTTCACTGGGATGGCGCGGCCAATGAATATGGTTCGGTTGAGACGCGGCAGTTAGTGGAAAAGACCGTCGACTCTTTTCAGCCGGACTTGGCTTGGGTCGACTACACCTATCTATGGCCCTTGTATCATCTATTCAAAGAATCCGATATTCCCATTGTCACGCGCTCCATTAATTTTGAACCTACCCATTTTTTACAGGAAGACGGGGTCGGTTTGTTGAATATATTAAAGTTTCCGCCTAAAATCATTTCCGAATTATTGATGATTAAAAAAAGCAATTTTATTTTTGCCATAACGCCTCAAGAAGAAGCTTTGTATAAAAAATTGGGAGCTAAGCATGTCAGTACTTTAGCCTTGCGCAGCCTGCCGTTGCTATTAAAGGCGGGCCGGGCCATTCGTGAATCAGAAGTGTTGCATTTATTCTTCATGGGTGCTTCTTATAATGTCCATCACAACCGCCAGGCGGCCGCGTTGATTATCAAAGAGGTCGCGCCGGAGCTGGAGAAGCGTTGCCCGGGCAAGTTTTTCTTTCATATTTTAGGTAAAAAGTTGCCAGCTGATTTGGCGGCGTTGTGCTATGGTAATATTAAAGAAGAGGGATTTGTTGCGGATTTGAACGCGTTTTTGGAAAGAGAGGTTGATATCGCGGTCATCCCGTCAATTATGGGCGCCGGCATGCAGCAAAAGATTTTTGAGCCATTGGTGTATGGCATTCCGACAGTCACTTCACCGCGCGGTTTGGCTGGTTATCTGTTTAAAGATGGAGAGCACGTCTTATTGGCTAAGACAAAGAGTGAATTTGTGGAACAGATTTTAAAATTACAAGACATTAATTTGCGCCGCCGGCTGTCCGAGAACGCCTTGCGCTTGAGTCGGGAGATATTCTCGCAAGAGCGGCTTGACGGGATTGTGCGGGAAAGGTTAGATAGTGTATTATATGACCAATAAAGAAGCTCTGCAAAAAGCCTATACCCTTCTTTCACCTTATGCTGATAAACAGCTTTGGGAGTTTAATAATAATTTAGTGCATTTGCGTTTTATCACTGAATATATACCCAAAACGAACAGAATTTTAGACGTGGGTTGCGGGATTGGCATTTTGGATTTGGCTCTGACTTTGCTTGGTTATAAGGTGACGGGCATAGACAAATACGTCTTTGCGGCCAATAATAGTTTCAGCATTGATGACATTAATGGTTTGCGCCGCATTTGGGATACGCAGGGACTGATTATTCTTCCTAAGGATATTTTGCGCGATGAGGCGGGGGACAAATACGAAGCAGTTGTCAGTATCGCCGCGATTGAGCACCAAAAAGATCCTAAGCAATTTTTAAAGGGCTTAAAGGCGGCGCTTATTCCGGACGGGTTAATTTACCTGGCCACGCCCAATATCAGCCATCTTTTAAATCGCTTGCGTTTTATGCTTGGTTTTTCGCCCTTACAAGCGCATTTGCCCAATTTTTTCAATCGCGGCGAGGACTATGAGGGCCATTGGCGCGAGTACACGCTCAAGGAATTAAAACAGATGTTTGGCTGGCTGGATATTAAGGTCTTAAGCGCAAAAAATATACAAAGCCTGCGGCCGCGTTTCAAATTATTATCATTGCGTTCTTGGTATGTAAGCGTGTTTCGCCTCGTTTCTTATATTTTTCCCGGCGCGCGGGATACGAATATCATTATCGCCAGAAAGAAATAATTTATGCCAGACAACAAACTTATTGCTATTGGCATTATTGGCGCCGGCTATTGGGGGCCGAATTTAATCCGTAATTTTTCCGGCTTGGAAAACTGTCGCGTCAAATATGTGTGCGATTTGGACATAAATCGGCTCTCACCCATCGCGCGCCAATATCCCAACATCAAAACCACCACGCTCAGCCAGGATCTTTTTGGGGACGCGGAGCTGGACGCGGTGGTTATCGCCACGCCGGTGTTTACGCATTTTAAGCTGGCCGAGCAAGCACTGGAAGCGGACAAGCATGTCCTCTTGGAAAAACCCATGGCTGCTTCGGTGCGCGAATGCGAAATTTTGCGTTCGCTGGCTGAGGAACGCAAACTGGCGCTTATGGTTGATCACACATTTTTATATACCGGAGCCGTGCGCAAGATAAAGGAGCTGGTAGAGCAAGGCGAACTCGGCGAACTTTATTATTTTGATTCCGAACGCATCAATCTGGGACTAATCCAGCCGGACGTGAATGTGCTGTGGGATTTGGCGCCGCACGATATCTCCATTATGAATCATATTTTCGCGGGCATTAAACCGGTTTCGGTTTTCGCCATCGGGACGCGGCATGTGACTAAGCACGCGTATGAAATGGCTCATCTGACCGTTCGTTTTGAGCAAGGGATTGTCGGGCATATTCATGCCAGCTGGCTGTCGCCCATAAAAATCCGCAAGATACTGATTGGCGGCAGCAAGAAAATGGTTTTTTACGATGATATTCATCCTTCGGAAAAACTTAAAATTTATGATAAAGGCGTGACCGTTGATTTTGCCCAAGAAACATCCATGACGCCTATTTATCGCAGCGGCGATGTTTATATTCCCCGGCTTGACGAGGAAGAAGCGCTCTTACGCGAGGCGCGGCATTTTTTGGCCTGCATTCGCGCCGAGGCCAAGCCGCTCACGGATGCCAGCGCGGGTTTGGCTGTGGTCCGGATTCTGGAGGCGGCCGACGCCAGCTTGAATTCCGGAAACGCGGTAACTCTTGCCTGATTTATGCCCCAATACGCCAAATATATCTCCAAGGATTATGTCATCAAGGGCAGTTTATTGGAATTGGACAAACATAAATCCTGGGAAAAGATAGACAAAAGAATGCGCACCGCCATTAAAAAGGCGCGCACTTTTCAGCCAATTATCAAGCAAGCCGAAGGCAACAAAGAGGATATTAAGGCCTTCTATCAATTCTGCCCGCCGAATCGGGAAGACTTGCCGGTCGAATTGGATAAAAATCGGCAATGGCTGTGGTTTGCTTATATTAATGATATTATTGCGGGGGGAATTATCGTTACCGAGGTAGATGGCAATTTGTTTATGCATTTTAACGCGGTGACCGAAGACGGGAGAGTAAAACAGATTTCCAGCCTGATGATTTGGCATATTGTTGAGATTTTTCATGACTCTAAATATAAATATTTGGATATCGGCGCATCGTATAAACCGCCCTTGCAAAAATATTTCAGCGGCTGGGCAACAAAAGAATATCCGGTGATAATGCGGCCGCCGGAATACAAGCCGCAAATTACCATCAACCCTTTTGATAACGCGGCCATGGCCATAGCACCGGATAAAACGTTTGATATTAATGGCTGGCTGCGCCATAAGTTCCATGACCGGGAATACACTTTTTTTCCGCGCGGGATGTACGCGATCTATTCATTATTTAAATGGTTTAAATTACAAGGAATCGTCAGCGATGAAGATGAAGTGTGCATTAATACAACCACGGATTCGCCGTATATCAGCAGTTGCGTTACCAGCGCCATTGAGCAATCATGCCATTGGAGCCGGGAAATAAACGCTAAGACAAAAGTTATTTTTGTTATCCATGAGTTCGGTTTTTTTAATCAAAACGTCGGGGCTTTAAAAAAATATTGCCAAGAAAATAATGTTATTTTAGTTGAAGATTGCGCCTATGCTTGGCAGAGCGGCCCAGCCGGAGATTTTGGGGATTATGTCATTTATTCCTTAACCAAGTTCTGGCCAACGCAGTTTGGCGGCTATTTAGCGGGAAAGAAATTTGATTATCAATATATGTGGGATAACTTCGGCTGCGCTGATTTGGGCAAAGAAGAAAAATGCTTGGCCGAACTGGCTAATTACGGGGCGCGAGTGGAGGAATTTGTGCAAAAGCGAATTGATAATTACCGGCATTTTGAAAATATATTCGGTCCGGCCAAAAGTTTTTTTAATTTAAAACCAGGGGAAGCGCCGGGGGCGTTTGTTTTAAAAGTTGAAACAGAGGAACAGATGAAAGAGATTAGCGCGTTTATTAGGACTTTTGGCGTGGAATGCGGAAATTATTATCATAATAATGCGATTTATTTACCCGTGCATCAAAATTTAACCAAAAACCATCTGGATTACATGGCCGGCGCGGTGCGGGCCATGTATCGGGAAGGTTGCGGTTTATAAAAAATTATATGGATATCAATAATTTATATAAAAAAATAAACGTCAAGCAGGGGATTGGCTGTGAAATCAGCGAGTTTTGCAGTTTGGAGAATGTAAGTTTGGGAGATCATGTGCGCCTCGGCGATGGAGTGCAGCTGAAAAATGTTGTTATTGGAGATGGCAGTAAACTGGGAGTGAATGTCCGTTTGTATTCGCCTGACGCGCTCCGGCCAGTGAAAATCGGCCGGGAGTGCCATCTTGCTTATGGGGTGTTTGGAGAGGCGACCGGCGGCGAGATTATTATAGATGATTACGCCGTTGTTGCGCACCGGACGATTTTTTTAACCAGTTCCGGCCCTGGGAAAGGCAACCCAGTCATGGCTGCTTTGTATCCGGAACAGCAAGGTTCAATTCATGCCGGTAAATATTGCTGGCTCGGAACACAATGCACGGTTTTACCCGGCTCTTTATTGGCTGAAGGCGTTGTGCTGGGCGCGCATTCTTTGGCCACCGGTGGCGACTATGAGGCTTGGACTGTTTATGGCGGCGTGCCGGCAAAAGTTTTAAAAAAATTAGACCCGATCAAGGTTGCTCAGGCAAAATCGCTGAAAAAATAATATGGATAAAATTCCCGCTTCCATCGCCATTTTGACCCTTAATTCCGGTCAGACCTTGCGCCGCTGCCTTAACAGTATCAAAGATTTTGATGATGTTTATATTTTAGACGGTAACAGCACTGATGGCACATTGGCGATTGCCAAAGAATTTAATGTCCCGGTTTACAAGCAATATGACACTGAAGAGCCAAACGTGCGCATTAAAAATTTTACGGAGATCAGAATGAAGGCGGATGCGCTGGCCAAGCATGATTGGATTTTTTGGCTTGATTCGGATGAATACGTTTCTCAAGTGCTGGTTGATGATATACGGCGGATATTGGCGGCCCAGTCGAGCCAAAAAAACGCTTATTACGCGCAAAAAATAATGATGATGGGGGATAAAGAAATAAAATACAGCTGGCATGATTCGCCTTATACTATGCGTTTGTATAATCGGCAAAGCGGCATTGTTTGGAAAAAATCAAAAGCCGTGCATGAAAAGCTTTTTATTCCGGACGATGTCAGGATTGTGAATATTCCCCATGTTTGTTATAGCTATTTTGCTTCCTTTTATCGCGAAGCAGTTAAGAAAGATAATTATTATTTATCATTGGTGCGCCAGAAGATGTTTCTCAAGAATGGACTTGAAAAATCAAACAAATTGATTATATTTTCAGTCATCAAAAATTTACTTCGGGCGGTTAATATTTTTGTAAAATCGGTTGGGGTTTACGCGCGGCACGGCTTTAAACACAGTCTGCCCCCGCGGCATGTTTGGCGCTTTATGCGTTATCATATTATTATTAGTTGGTATCGTGTGAGACAGTTATTTTGTTAAATAAAGATAACATATGCAGTCGAAACCATATTCAATTTCCGCTTTTTTCCCGTGTTATAACGATAAAGGAACCATTGCTTCTTTGGTTCTAGAAGTAAAAAAGACATTAGAGCGACTGGCCGATGACTATGAAATTATCGTTATTGACGACGGCTCAACCGATGGTAGCCGTGAATTATTATTACAGTTACAGCATGACGTGCCGCAACTTAGGCTGATCATACACGAAACCAATCGCGGCTACGGCGGGGCGTTGCGTTCCGGTTTTAAGACGGCGACTAAAGATCTGATATTTTATACCGATGGCGACGGGCAATATGATGTCAAAGAATTGCCGTTGCTTTTAGGGAAAATGACCGAAAAAGTGGATATAGTTAATGGTTTTAAAATCAAGCGCTCCGACCCGTTGCATCGCATTATTATTGGTTGGATATACCAGGAAGCCATGCGTCTTATTTTTTGGCTACCAATCAAGGACCCGGATTGCGATTTCCGGCTGATTCGACGCCAGGTTTTTGATAAAGTGGTTCTCATGAGTAATACCGGCACCATTACTATTGAATTGGTGAAAAAAATCCAGCGAGCGGGCTTTAAATTCGCCGAAGTGGGCGTGCACCATTATTTTCGCGCCTACGGCACATCGCAGTTTTTTAATTGGCGGCGCGTGGGCCGCACCTTGTGGCAGTTGGGTTTTTTATGGCTTGATTTGATTGTTTTTAGAAAGAAAGGTATGCAATAATCATGGAAAAATTTTATCACGGCAAGAATGTGTTAATCACCGGTGGACTGGGTTTTATCGGCTCAAACTTGGCGCGCCACTTAGTGTCCCTTGGCGCCAATGTCACGATTATTGATTCTCTAATTTGGGCCTATGGCGGCAACCGTTTTAACGTGGCCGGAATCGAGGATAAGATAAAAATAAATATCGGTGATATTCGCGATCGTTACAGCATCAACGAGTTAATTAAAGGCCAGGATATTCTTTTTAATCTGGCCGGCCAGGTTTCACACGTCGACAGCATGAAAGATCCTTTTACGGATTTGGAAATTAACACCACCAGCCAGGTTTCCATCTTAGAATCATGTCGGCAAAACAATCCGGGCATTAAAATAGTCTACGCCTCTTCGCGACAAATTTACGGCAAGCCCGAATATCTGCCGGTTGACGAAAAGCATCCCGTGCACCCCACGGACGTGAATGGCATCAATATCATGGCCGGGGAGTGGTATCATATTTTATACAATAATATTTATAACATCCGGGCATGCTCTTTGCGCATGACCAATGTCTATGGCCCGCGGCAACTGATAAAACACAATCGCCAGGGTTTTATCGGTTGGTTTATCAGACTGGCGGTTGAGGGAAATACCATCCAGATTTACGGGGATGGCAGCCAGAAACGCGATTTGAACTATATTGATGATGTTTGTGATGCTTTACTTTTGGCCGGCTCAAGCGAGAAAGCCAATGGCCAGATTTATAATTTAGGCGCGCCGGAAGTTGTCAGTTTAAAAGATTTGGCCCAAATACTGGTGGGGTTATCCGGGCAGGGGAGTTGTGAATTAGTGTCGTGGCCAGAAGAAAAGAAGAAGATCGATATTGGTGATTATTACAGTAATTTTGGTAAAATTAAAAATGAGCTGGGTTGGGAACCAAAAACCAACTTGCGGGATGGATTAACTCAAACCATCGCTTATTACAAAAAGTATCTTGATCAATATTTATGATTCCCTTTTTTAATCTCAAGGCTATCAACGCTCGCTATCGCCAAGAATTAATTGACGCTATTACCGGAGTGGCTGATTCCGGACAATATATTTTAGGCAGTAAGGTAGCGGCTTTTGAGAATGAGTTTGCCAAATATTGCGGCTCTAAACACGCCATTGGCGTTGGTAATGGCCTGGAGGCATTGATTCTAATTATTCGCGCTTATAAAGAATTAGGCGTGTTTAGCGAGGGTGATGAAATTCTAGTTCCGGCTAATACATATATTGCCACTATTCTCGCGATTACTGAGAATCGTCTCAAACCCGTTCTGATTGAACCGGATATTAATACATATAATATCGACGTTAATTTACTGGAAAGACATATAACTGATAAGACAAAAGCGATTCTCGTGGTTCATTTATATGGCCAAGTGGGGTATTCGGAAAAAATACAAGCTATAGCCGACGCGCATGGTTTTAAGATTATTGAAGATTCGGCCCAAGCCCAGGGCGCGGCTTATGGTGGCAAAAAAACCGGCTCCTTGGGTGATGCGAGTGGATTCAGTTTTTATCCGGCCAAGAATCTTGGGGCCATGGGGGATGCCGGCGCTGTTACTACTAATAATGATGCTTTGGCGCAGGCGGTGCGGGTTTTGCGGAATTATGGCAGCGAGAAAAAATATTATAATCAATTTCAAGGCATTAACAGCCGTTTGGACGAAATTCAAGCCGCGGTTTTATCCGTTAAACTGAAATATCTTGATGAAGACAATGCCAAACGCCGCGCCGTGGCTAAACAGTATTTGGATGGCATCAAGAATCCAAAAATTATTCTACCCCAAGCCGAGATAGGGGAGTCACATGTTTGGCATTTGTTTGTGGCGCGGATAAAAGATCGGGACCGTTTTAAACAGTATTTATCCGACAAAGGCATAGAAACGGTTATTCATTATCCGGTGCCGCCGCATAAACAAGCGGCTTATCCGGACTGGAACCATAACCACTATCCAATCAGCGAGGAAATACACGCCACAGTGCTGAGTTTACCTCTTCATCCGGTACTGACAAAAGAGGAGATAAATGACGTCATTACAGTCTGTAACTCATACGGGTAGAGCCGCATTAAAAAATACCTATTTATTGGGTATTTTTTTGTTTTTAAGAGCCTGTTGATATCTTTTGACACCTTTTGACACTTTTGCTATAGTATAGCTATATCATAACTTTTCCACATATGCCCGAAGAAATAAAGGAAAACGCGGTTTATACCACGCAAGAGGCCAAAAAATTGCTTAAAATCAGCGACAGCACCATCAAGAGGCTTTTAAAGAAAGGCATCTTAAAAGCCAATAAAGTGGGGGGCCAGTACCGGATTATGGGTAAGGAATTGTTGCGGATTATCTCTCCGGAACTGGAAAAGAAGTCGGAAAAAATCTATCTCAAGCTAAAGAAACGGGCCGTTGACGTTATCAATAAATGGCCGCAATAGTATGCGTCTTCTTTATATTACCAATTCGCGCATACCTACGGAGAAGGCGCACGGTTTGCAGATTGTAAAAACCGCGGAAGCTTTTAAAAAAACCGGTTTGGCGGTGACGCTGTTTATACCAAAGCGTAAAAATCACATTAAAACAAATATTGAAACCTTTTACAATATAAAAAGCGCGGTAAATATCATACGTGTTCCGGATATGGTTCGGCCATTTCAATATTTGAGCGAAGCGCTTTATTTTCCGTTGCAGAGGCTGTGGTTTGGAGTAGTTGCTTTTGTCTATGGGCTGTTCTGGCCCGGGTCCATATATTCGCGCGATATTACAGTCAGCTTTTTTTTATCATTATTTGGCAAGCGAGTAACCTATGAAGACCACCAGCCTAAATTGCGGTTAAATTGGCTGTATATGTTTTTTTTACGGGTTATCCCGCGCAAAGTTTTAGTCGCGCAGAATTTGATTGCCGAGTATGAGGCAATGCGCATTTCAAAAGAAAGTTATATCTGCGCGCCGAATGGCGTGGATATCGCGGAATTTGATAAAGTTAGCGTGGACAAAACGTTTTGGCATCGGGAATTTGGCATTCCAGCAGATCTGCCTGTAGCACTCTATGTGGGGCATTTCTATCGTTGGAAGGGCGTTTATACGGTTTTGGACGCGGCCAAAGATATTAAAGCCGCGGTTGTGCTGATTGGCGGCACCAAAGAAGATTATGAGGCAGTAACGCAATATATCAAAGAACGAGCTAGAACTAACGTATATTTACACCCCTTTGTCCCGCATCACGAGATAATAAAATATATCAAATCAGCCGATATTCTCGTTTTACCCAATACTGCCATTGAGGAGCGTTCACAAAAATACACCACGCCGATTAAACTTTTTGAGTATATGGCATCAGGCGTGCCAATTGTGGCCAGCAATATTTCGAGTTTAACCCCTTATTTGAAAAATAATGCCAATGCGTTGTTATGCGCGCCGGATAACCCGCATGAGCTGGCAGAGAGCATTAATGCGGTTTTGGGCAATAAAGATTTGGCAAAAAGAATTTCCAATCAAGCGGAGAATGACGCCGGTCAATATGATTGGAAAAACAGAGCACAAAAGATAATTCGCTTTATTGCGTCTTAAATAATATGGAAGAGAACACAAAAAAAATACGCGAATACTCCATCAAAGAATTGCGCGCTATATGCCAAGCAACCGCGCCCAACCCGGCGCGCGAGAGCAAAGTGGGAGTATTTTCCAGAATTTTTTCCATATACGCCACTAAGCTGTTTCTAAACACTCCGATTACGCCGAACTATATTACAATTTTGAGCGTCTTGGTGTTTTTTGCCGGGATCGCCCTGGTGTTGCCGGGCGTATACTGGATGGACCTTGCGGGCGCGGGTTTGGTATTTTTTTCAATCATCCTGGATGGCTCAGACGGCGAGGTGGCGCGGTTTCGGAAGCGCGGCGGAATTCTGGGCGGTATATACACCGAACCGGTCAGCCATGACCTGCAGTATGGATTGATGTTTATTGTGTTCGCATTCCGTTTTTTTGGAAATAGCCCGTTTGCAATCTATTTGCTTTTGGGCGCTTGCGCCGCGATTGCCAAGCTTGAGTACCGCCTGCTGGAAGACCGGTTTTGGATGCTGACGCGGGGAAATATAACGGATGCGGGCATCGCCGAGATTAAAAAAGAATACAGCCATAAGCCTTGGCCTGTCCGCATGATTTATTGGTTTTATAAAAATTTTTTGAGCTCCACAGGCGTGTTTCTGGTGCTGTTCGTACTGGCGCTTGTCCGGCACCTAGAGTGGTATTTGTGGTTTTTCGCGATTGGATACTCATCGATGTGGCTAGCTCTTTTTATAAAACAAACCATGGCGATTCATCGTCAAAAGATCGTTTAATATAGCGAGATATGAACCAATCCATAAAAAAAGCAGTAATTCTGGCCGCGGGCCGTGGCGCCCGCCTGGACCGGCTCAACAGCCCCAAGCCTTTGGTTAAGGTCGGCGGCCGGCCGCTTATTTTGTGGATCATCAAGCATTTGGAAGAGGCCGGGGTTTTGGATATCACTATTGTGGTTGGTGAGCGTAATCGAGAGGTTGTGCACGCGCTGACCGGCCATAAAGACATCAAAGCCAGTATTCGGTTTATTGAGGCACCTGCCGGGGACAGCACTTCGCTCGCGCGGTCAGTGGCTTTACTCGGAGGTCATATTAATGAGCCGTTTTATCTAGCCATGGCTGATCTTGTTTTTGAAAATAATCCGTTCGTGGCGTTTTCAGGCGTTGAGTCGCAGGCATTGGTTGATACGGATGCCTCGCGCGCGGCGCGTTCCGGCGCCCGTGCCCGCGCGATTGCAGGTTCAGCGGGGCGTATTATTGCCGCCGGACATGAACTTACTGACGGCGCGTGGCAAACCGGTATATATGTATTAAATCCAGCTTTTTTACATTTGTTAAATACTGACGGAGACAAGCTTAATTCTTTAGATGAAGCATTAGTTAAATACGGAACCCGGAAACCTGTTGTCGCGGTGCCATTGCCCTCGGGTGATTGGTATGATGTCAATACGCCGGCTATACACGTACGCGCCGAACTGCTGGCGCGCCGTTTGCTCAATCAAGAAAAAACAACCAGATCGTCTTCGAAGACGCAGCGCAGTTTGGATATTGCTTATACATTTTTGCGGCAGCGTATCTTGAAAACGCACATTGTGGTTGAGCAGGGAATACTTGCCCGGCTGGCGGAACTTCAGCTCATACCTGAATCACATTTGCGTTCCAGCCATTTCATTATCACGGATTCCACTGTTGACGCATTATATGGAGAACGGGTGCAAAGAGGCCTGTCCGCGCGAGGAGCGATCGTGCACAAACTGGTGGTTGCACCCGGGGAGACGACAAAAAATATTCATATGTATGCCCAGCTGGCCGATGAGATTTTTAGCCGCGGCTTGGACAAGAATTCCATTATCATCAGTTTGGGCGGCGGCGTAATTAACAATATAGCCGGTTTTCTGGCTTCAACGCTCTACCGCGGCATCGGGCTTATCCATATTCCAACAACGTCAATGGCGCAGGTGGACGCGGCTATTGATTTTAAGCAGGCGGTAGACGCCTCATTCGGAAAGAATTTGTTTGGCAGCTACTACGCGGCTCAGACGATTGTTATTGACCCCACGGTTCTGCTTAGTTTGCCGCAACGTAATTTGTATGACGGTTTTGCCGAATCCATTAAACACGCTCTGACGCAGGATACCAGTTTTCTTCGATTTTTGAGTGAAAACGCAAATCGCATGCATGATATCAACGTACTGGAAGAAATAGTTCGACGGACTTTGGCGCTTAAGGTGCCGCTTTTGAATGGTGATACCGCGGATGATTATAATGAGATGCTGCCGCAATATGGACATAGCGTTGCCCACGCGGTTGAGCATCTGTCCGGATACGAGCTTTTGCACGGCGAGGCGGTTGCGGTCGGCATGTGCGTGGTCGCGGAAATCGCGCGCCTGATGGGCGTAGCAAGCCAAGAAATCGTTGAGGCGCATTATCGTATTTGCGAGCAATATCATCTGCCCACTCGGGTGCCGGGTGATATTTCTCCGGAGGATGTGTGCGCGACCATTCGGTATGACAAACACTATCTATGGGGCAGACCGCACATGGCCTTGGTTGTTGAACCCGGTAAGTGTTGGGATGAGGACGGAACATATGGGTTACCGGTTGACTCCGAGCTGGTTAAGGAGGCGGTTAGAGTTAATCAATCACGCAAGGTAAATTTTTAACTTATGAATTCCAAAAAACTCGTAATTATTACCGGTGGAAGCCGCGGGATAGGCAAGGCAATCGCCAAAACGCTATTGTCAGCCGGTTATCACGCACATATCTGCGCGCGTTCCGAAAGTGAACTTCGTTCAACAGTGGAAGAATTGTCTTCTTTAGGCGCGGTTGATTATTCTGTACTGAATATTTCCGACAAAAAAGCTGTGCAAAAGTTCACTGCCGGTTGGAATAAAGATATATACGGCCTGGTCAATAATGCCGGAATCTGCAAGACGGAAAAGATATCAGAAGATTTTGATGTCTGGGATGATGTAACTGATACTAATTTGAACGGCCTTTATTGGCTGACCAAAGGATTAGCTAAACATCTTAATAATAATGGAAGAATAGTGAACATTTCTTCACAACTGGGCAAAGAAGGCCGGGCGGGCTATGGCGCCTACTGCGCTTCGAAATTCGGCGTTATTGGTTTAACAAAATGCTGGGCTAAAGAGTTGGGCGCGCGGGGAATTACGGTCAATGCGGTCTGTCCGGGCTGGGTGAACACGGACATGGCGCAAAAAGATCTTGAGCGGCTCGCGGGAGAAGCGGGAATTTCAAAAGAGGAATATTATAAACAAATTTGCGTACCGCTTGAATTGAAACGTTTTACTGAACCTCAAGAGGTGGCGGATTTAGTTGCGTTTTTAATTTCAGAAAAAGGGAGTGGTATTACCGGGAGAGATTGGCTTTTACACACTATTTGGAATCAGGAATAATTTGCGTATGGAAGATTTGAAGCGATTTTTAAAAGAAACATATCACCTGGTGGCTGAATCAATTGAGGCAATTGAGGGCGGTTTGGTGAATACTAATTATCACGTAACAACATCATCAGGCGTGTATGTGGTAAAGAGATATAATCAGAAATCCATAGATGAGGCGCGATTTGAAACAGATTTTTTACAAGCATTGGCGAGAAGCGCGTTTCCCAGTCCGCGCTTGGTTGCTTCCCGGACCGGCAATGTGCTCACTGAGTTTGAAGGCCAGCCGTGTGTCGTTTATCACTATATTGTGGGCAGCCCTCTGCGTACTATCAGCGAGCCGCTTCTTAAAGAGATTGGTGTTCTCATCGCGCAGTTACACGTTGCCTCGCGTGATTTTAAGCCAAGAATAGCCAAGCCAACGTGGGAGATTGATGCTTTGAAAAAATTGGCTTCAGATTCAAGTGAGAGTCTCATCAGCAGAGGCTATGCTCATGCGGCTGAACTGCGTTCATTTATGTTGTCTGAACTGGAGCGCTTTGATTTTTCCCCCGCGCTTCCAATCGGCATCACACATCAAGACATTAAGCCGGAAAATATCTTAATAGAAGAAGGACGCATTAGCGGGATTGTGGATTTTGACAACAGTTACTGCGGCACACTGCTTGACGATATCACCACCGCAATTATCTGGATGTGTTTTGAAGGTCAAAAGTTTGTTCAGCCGCGCGTGGACGCGCTGCTTGAAGGGTATGAATCAGTCCGACCGCTCGAAACAAAGGAACGCGAATCTTTGTCTGATCGCATTCGCTTTCGTTTGCTTCGAGAGGTATTCATAAGTCCGTATGCCGCGACCAAGCCTCAAGAAGCGCACGAACGGTCCGAGTATTTTAAAAAGTTGTATAAAAATTTTGCAACATAAAGACAGGTTATTTTCCAAGAATGTAAAAGTATGATAGAAACCACAGCAATCATTTTAGCGGCCGGCATGGGCAAGCGGATGGGCGAAATTACCAAAGATAAGCCAAAAGTACTCGTTGAAGTAGGTAATAAGACCTTGCTGGCGCACGCTATTGAGTTTGTAAAAAAAATCGGCATTACGGACATTATTGTCGTGGGCGGGTATTACTTTGATAAAGTAAAAGCCGGGGTGGAACGCATTGATTTAAATATTAAGCTGGTTAATAACACCGAGTACGCATTACAAAATTTAACCAGCCTGGCTAAGGCTTTACCCTTGATTGATGATAAAAATCTATTAGTGTGCAATGCCGATTATGTGTTTAAGGACGCAACAGCTCAAGCTGTGGCCGGAAGCTTGAAAGAAGTTTCCGTATACTGTAGTTTTGATTTAAGTGGTAATAACGAAGATGTGATGCGGGTAAAAACAGACGGCCAGGGCAAATTAGTGGAAATGTCCAAGCAGCTTAAAGATTTTGACAGTATCTATACCGGCATATTCTTTTTTCCCGGCCAATCTATTCGGGAATTAAAAGAGATTACTGATGAAATTTTAAAAAAATACGATACAACCAAAACCACGGTTGAATACCTATTTAAAGAGTTTTTAGCCAGAGGTAAAGCTATTGCCGTGCAGGATGTCGGCCGAGCCGATTGGCTGGAAATAGATACGCCGGAAGAATTAGCCATTGCCCAGCAGGCATTTAATTCTAATTACCAAATATGAATATTCTTGGCGTCAATCAAATTCCAGGTATGCTTTCCTGGCTCCACGACAGCGCCGCCGCGCTGGTTCAAGACGCAAAAATAATCGCCTCAGCCGAAGAGGAGCGCTTTAATCGAGTGCGCCATCATCGCGGTTATCCGCACCGTGCCATTGAGTATTGTTTAAAAGCGGGTAATATTAAACTGGCTGACTTGGATTATATCGCCGTGGCCTATAACCCCTATGCCTTTTTAAAGCATCCGAATTTGCACTGGAAATCTTTATTTAGAAATATATTTAACTTGGGCGTGTGCTGGATCTATCGGCGCCAGATGAAACAGCAGACTAAGGCCAAGGTCGTTTTTATCAGCCATCATCTGTCACATGCGGCCAGCGCTTATTATTGCTCGGGCTTTGACAAGGCTAATATTTTAACCATAGACGGATCCGGTGAAACCGAAAGCTTCGCGTTTTTTATCGGCGAGCATGGTAAAATCCGGCGCGTTTGGGATATTCCGCTCGCGAGTCTTGTCAGCAAAGGCAAATGGCGTTCGATCGGGCTGATTTACACCAGCGTGACGTCACTCCTGAATTTAGGAGTGAACGGGGAAGGAAAAACCATGGGCTTGGCCAGTTACGGCCAGCCGACGTATGATTTTTCCGATATTTTAAATATCAGGTCGCATAATGATTATAATATTGATCGCCGCCGGCTCTCTGTTAAATATGGGCGTCTACAGCGAAAAGAAGGCGAGCCCTTAAGCGAAGAACACAAGAATCTGGCCGCCAGCTTACAACAGGCTTTGGAGAAGTCAGCCGTTAATTTAGCAAAAGAGGCTTATGAGTACAGCGGCATCAAGAATTTTTGTTTGGCTGGCGGTTGCGCGCTCAATTGCAACACTAACAGCGAAATTTTAAAACAAGATTTTTGCGATAACATTTTTATTCAGCCCGCATCCAGTGACGGCGGCATTGCTTTGGGCGCGGCTTTGGAAGTGTCGGCTCGCCGGGGTAAGCCAGTCAATAGCCGGCTGGAAGATGCTTATTGGGGGCCGGGTTTTACCAATGATGAAATTGAAGCGGTGTTACGTGGGGCAAAAGTGGCCTATAGCCGCGAGAGTGATGTTGCCGCGGCCACGGCGCGTTTAATCGCTGCTGGTAAAATCGTGGCCTGGTTTCAAGGCCGAATGGAAATGGGGCCGCGCGCTTTAGGCAACCGTTCGATTTTGGCTGATCCGACTGTTTCCGGCATGAGCGACCGGATAAATAATTATGTTAAACACCGTGAAGCCTGGCGGCCATTCGCTCCGTCCGTAACAGAAGAAGCCGCGCCGCGATATTTCCGCGGCCTGGATAAGGCCAAGGAGAGCCCGTTCATGTTGCACACTTTTTTTGTGAAAGATGAATTTCGTACCGCTTTTCCAGCCATTACACATGTGGATGGCTCGAGCCGCATTCAGACTGTGCGCCGGGACCAAAATGAACGTTATTACGCGTTGCTTAAAGAGTTGGAAAAAATCAATGGCCACCCTATGGTTTTAAACACCTCGTTTAATGATAAGGGTGAGCCGATTATTTGCACACCCCAAGATGCGTTGCGTTGCTTTTTTTCGACTGGCATTGATGCCTTGGCCATCGGAGATTTTATAATTGAAAAAAGTTAATAATCAAACCAATATACTAACCATCATATCCAACCAAAATATTAAGGATTTTCAAGTATGAATTTATTTAGAACAATTAAAAATTTAATGTGGCGGAGATCCCTTTGGATGGCTTTGTTTGGCCTGATGTTGGCGCTGAATAGTTTTATTATTTTGGCCTATATTAGCAGCAACCGCAATAATTTAATTTATAACCCTTTAGTTAAGGCCGGTTTGCCATTTTATCGCGGGTTGCGCGAATTAACCAATGGCGTTATAGACAGCGCCTATTTTTTGCGGATGAAGCGCGATATTGGTATTCCACAATATCGGCTGGTAATCAAATCAGAAAATTTGCGCAAGCTTAATGACGCTCTTCCCAGTTCGCTCTCGGATGATGTAATTTCCGGCCAGGTCCTTTTGAGCGACGATTTTAAGGACACAGTGCCGGCTGAATTCTATTATGACAATAAAAAATATGAAGTGAAAGTGCGTTATCGCGGTGAAAATGCCAATCACTGGACTCGCCCCAAGAAATCCTGGCAAATCAAATTTGATAAAGACACTCCGTTCAACGGACTAATGACGCTTAAGTTGATTATTCCCGATGACCGGGGCTATTTTGCCGAGATGCTGAATAATTATCGGGCGCAAAAATTAGGGCTGTTTTTCCCGCAAATGGAGTTTGCCCAATTTTACGTCAATAACGATTATCACGGCGTTTACTTGGCAATAGAGGATTTTACTAATGAATTTTTAGAAACCAGCCAAAAACCGCCGGATGCCAATATCTATGTTACTGACGATCAATACATAAACAATCAGCAAGATTATTCGATTTTTGACAATATTGATTATTGGCGCAAGCAAGCCGGCGACTCTTTATTTGGTTATGAAAATTTTTCGGAACTGGATTTTTTACTTAAGCGCCTGCAAAGCCCTGATTTTGCCGATACGGCCGCTGACATTATTGACATGGACAGCTTTTATCATTGGAATATCACAGCTATCTTGGCCGGCAGTAGCCATCAAGGCGATGGGGGAAATGTGCGTTTGTATTTTAATAATGTTAAAGGCAAATTTGAATTTATCCCCTGGGATGTGGAGCTTAAAAGTTATTTACCGGCAGAATTGAACAATACAGTGATGGCCAAGATTCTAAACAGCTCTAAGTTTTATGCCGAGCGTAACCAAAGATTATGGAATTACGTTAAAGACGATAACAACTTAGCCGATGATTTGCGATATTATGATGACTTATATAATAAGATTAAGCCGGCATTTTACAGTGATTTGAAAAAATTTGACAATAATTTGGCTTTTAACCGTCGGGTGGCCGAAGTGCGGAGCCAGTACAAAGATATTTTTAACAATATTCGGGACTTATTTAAGCAAGATAAAACAACTTTGGACATCCGCCATGACGGCAGCCAAAATTTAATTACGTTTTCGTTCCGCCCAAACAGCTTCGCCGGATTATCAATAAAAGAGATTGCTTTGCCGTTTGCCGGCGTTACGTCTGCCGCTCTTTACGCCGACAGCAACGCTAACGGCGTTTGGGACAATCAGGACATAATGATCGCGCGCGTGTCCGCGGCTAATAATAGACTAGCTTTGTCCGGGCTGAATTATTACCTGTTTACTCCCCAACAGCAGGGGGAAGCGCGCGTTTTTGCGCGTTATGAGGGCGATGTTATTAAAGACATTTCCAAAATCGGCTACGCCGTTGTTAACGCTATTACCGGCGAAAACGTAAGCATCAGCTCAGTCCAGTTTTCGGATTTAACCACTTTTGCTAATTTTGCCGACATTAGCCTAGCACCGGATGCGTTTGTTAAAAAATATCCCATGTTTAAAAAACAGGGCGAGGCAATTGTTTTGCCGGCCGGGTCGTATGTGTTTGATAAAGATATTGTGGCGCCAAAAAATATCACAGTGCGAATCGAGGCCGGAGTTAATATCGCTTTGGCGGGCGGCGTTTCCTTTGTTTCTTACAGCCCAGTGGAAGCGCGGGGCACGAGCGCGCGGCCGATTGTCTTTCGTCCGCTGAAAGTTAACGAACCCTGGGGCAGTTTCGGCATACTTAACAATGGCGATAAAAAGAGCACATTGGAATACGTGGACGCCGCCGGCGGGGGCAGTGATTATATTAACGGTTCATTTATCAGCGGCATGGTGTCTGTTTATTATTCGGACGCGGTCATAAGCCATATCACGATTTCCGAATCGCACAGCGATGACGGGCTGAACCTGAAATATTCCAATATCGAAGTGGCCAACAGCTTGTTTAAAAATAATTCAGCCGATGGCCTGGATTTAGATTACGATTCCGGCGTTATCCGCGATTCCATTTTTATGGATAATGGTAATGACGGCATAGATTTAAGCGGCTCAAAAGTCGTTATTAAAAACAATAAAATAAAAGGTTCGGGAGATAAATGCATCAGTATCGGCGAAGATACCGTTGAGACCGTTGTTTTTAACACTATTATGGACAATTGCCAAATAGGCATTCAGGTTAAAGATAATTCCAGGCCATTTAT
>Ga0074199_1000261_pt1 | contig 100957 bp, 79 predicted proteins | sample EPASupsiteSAE347_FD_64528 | JGI IMG/M metagenome (GOLD analysis project Ga0074199, IMG submission 64528) | Bioremediated contaminated groundwater from EPA Superfund site, New Mexico - Sample SAE3-47 | ecosystem: Environmental > Aquatic > Deep subsurface > Groundwater > Contaminated ...
GCCGCTCGCCGCGGCGAAGCGCTCCGGCGGAGCCTGGGTGAGGGCGTGGGTCCGGCCAGCAGCCACGGCGTCACCGCCGCGGCTACATGAAAAAGTCGCCCCGTTCCTCGGGGCCTAATTGAACAAAGGATATATTATGAAACTGATCCGATTTGGTGCGCCGGGCGAGGAACGGCCGGGTGTCTGGCTGGAACCGGCTACGCCGTCTGAAAAACCGATGTTGCTCGATGTCCGTGCCATGGCCTTCGACATTGAGGATTATAACGCGCATTTCTTTGCGCATTTCGGGTTGGAGCGCGTGGCCAATCTGCTCCGGGAGCCCGGCCGCAAGCTGGTCCCGTCCGAGGGTATTCGGCTGGGCCCGCCCGTCGCCCGGCCAAGCAAAATAGTTTGCCTGGGAAAAAATTACGCCGCGCATGCCCAGGAGTTTGACGCCAAAGTTCCGGAGACCCCCATTTTATTTGCCAAGGCAACGACCGCCTTGATCGGGCCGGCCGATCCAATCGTTCTGCCAAAGGGCGTGACGCGGGTGGATGGCGAGGTGGAACTGGCCGTGGTAATCGGCAAGACCGCGCACCGGGTGGCCGAAAGCGATGCCCTGAATTATGTCGCCGGGTACACCGTGCTCGACGATGTCACCGACCGCGAGGCCCAGCGCGCGGCCGGCCAGTGGTTCCGGGGCAAAAGTCCCGACACCTTCTGCCCGTTGGGCCCGTTCTTGGTCACGCGCGAAGAAATTGCCGATCCGCACCGTCTGCGGCTGACCTCCGCCATCAATGGAAGGATGTTTCAGGATGGAAACACGGCCGACCTGATTTTCAACATCCCGTTCCTGATAGCCTTCATCAGCGCAACGATTACGCTCCTGCCGGGCGATGTCCTGGCCACGGGCACGCCCGCCGGCATCGGTTCCGCGCGCACCCCGCCGGTCTATCTCCGAAGCGGCGACCGGATCGAATGCGCGGTGGCAGGCATCGGACAATTAAACAATCCCGTGATGAACGACCTATCCTAAGGCAATTGCGTGAATACAACTCCTCGTCAAGCGGTCGAAAAAGTTTTGCGCGGCGGGCGCGATTCCAAAGTGCCCTTTACCATCTATGCCGGCATGCTGTCGCAATGCACCACGGAGCGGCTGTTGCGTAACCGCGGTCTTTGCATGGTCCAGAGGCAAGTTCCGGCGTTCCTCACACACCGGCCGAACGTAAAGTGCTGGCAAAAGACCTATGACGAAAACGGGGTGACGTATATCCGTAATTATTATGAAACGCCGGTGGGCACCTTGACTTCGCTGGACCAGCCCGCGGGCTTCACCACCTGGCATCATGAGCGCATGTTCAAGAGCCCGGACGATTACAAGGCCATCCTGTTCATGATTCAGGATGAACAATATGCGCCCAATTACGAGGCCTTGGCCAAGGCACAGGAACAAGTCGGCGAAGACATGATTTTTCGCGCCGGGTTCGGCTTGGAGCCCATGCAAACACTGGTCTCCGGACCGTATCTGGAAACCAGCCAATTCTGCATCGAGTGGATGGATCACCGCGATGAAATCCTGAAGCTTTATCACGCCCTGGTTGAAAAGCGGCGCCAGGTTTATGAATTGGTGGCCCGGGCGCCGGTGTTGCACGCCAATTACGGCGGCAACGTGGCGCCGGAAATTATCGGGCTCGAGATGTTCGAAAAATACTATGTGCCCCATTATCACGAGGCGGCCGAGATCATGCATCGGCACGGCAAGCTGATCGGCTGCCATTTCGACGCCAATTGCCGTCTGCTGGCCAAGGCCATTGCCGACACACCGCTGGATTACATCGAGGCCTTTACGCCCGCGCCGGACACGGATATGACCCTGGCCGAGGCGCGTGCTGCCTGGCCCAACAAAATCCTGTGGATTAATTATCCGTCCTCGGTCCATCTGAAGCCGGATGCTCAGGTGGAAGCCTTCACGCTCGCGATGCTGGCCACGTTGCGGACGACCGACGGCTTGATTATTGGCATAACTGAGAATATTCCCCCGGAGCGCTGGCAGGGCAGTTGCACCGCCATCATGAACGCGCTGGACCAGCACGCCCTCAAAACTGTGTCCTGATTAATTAGTCTCGCAGTTTTTCACTTTCCCGCTGGATGCTCGGAAAATACGCTGCAATCGCCGTCTTCCTGCCCACTCCCGCTTCAAACCGCTAAACTATTACGTTCCATCTATATCCGGCGGCTTTCAACCGTATCCGGCGCGGCGGGTAAGACGGTAAGCGTGCGCGAGCCTTGGGGGGCGTGGATTTCCATGGCCACCGGCTGGCCGGGGAGAAAGTCGCTGTAGCGCGCGCAAAGCGCGGCGGCCTGCAGAAGTTCGCCTTCCGTGGCGCTGGTTGACAACATAGCGCTGGGACCCGGTATGTCCCTGGGCCGGAGCAGATATTCGGCGCTCTGGCGCTCTTTTTCCAATTGTTCGTTCTCCGCCTGGTTGCGCCCTACAATCACCCGCACCGCGCCCACCCGAAAATGGCGGCCCAAGCGCAGGCGGAGAATCGGAATAATGTCCAGGCCCTCGTGGGTTTTCAAATCCTTGAGACGCTTGCCATACGCGGGATCGGTCAGCAAACAGCCGCCCGCCGGCTGGGGATAATCCGTGATACCGAGTTCGCGGGCCAGTGCCATCTGGGGCTTGCGGTTACGGCCTTCGAACGCCAACAGCCGTTCGCGATCCACCCAGTTCCGTTTTTCCGGTTCGGTCTCCGGCAACAGCTTGGCGCTCAGCGGCCGCAGGAGATAATCGCCGACACCCGATTCCGCCGCCACCTGCTGGAGCGCCTGGCGGTGCTGGGACATGGGCCGCTGGTTCAGCACCTCGCCGGTGCTGACAAACTGAAAGCCGCGTTCCCGCATCAATTCGCCCGCCCGCCGGACCATGGCAATGTGGCAGTCAATACACGGGTTCATCCCGGCGCCGAATCCATGCTTTGGATGAGCAATGAGAGTCAGAATGGCCGGCGTAAAATCTTCAATCAACAGCGGGACGTTCAGTTGACGGGCCGCCTTTTCCGCCGCCTTGGCTCCGAAAAAAATGCTGGTGAACGTCAACCCATGGACTTCAATACCCTGCACCTGCAATAATTTTACGGCCAACTGGCTATCCAGCCCGCCGGAAAGCAAATTAAGCGCGCGAATGGGTTTGGGGCTTGTCATGGTGTTTTTCTTATGCGCGAATTCAAGAACAGACGGGTCACTTCGTCAAAATCGGCCGCCGTTCGCTCAGGCATCTCGGCGCGGAGCGTGCCGAATCCATAGGTCACAAAGATGCTATGAATGCCCGCGCGGTGCGCAGTGGCGATGTCGGTGTGATTATCGCCGATCATCCAGGTGTCGGCGGGCGTGCCGTTGACGGTCCGCAGAATGGCAAAGACGGCTTCCGGTTCCGGCTTCAGCGGGATGCCGCTATCGCCGCCGATGACGCTGGCAAAGAGCGCATCGATTTTTAAATGGCGTAAAATCACATGGCAGGCTCCCGCGGGCTTGTTGGTGAGCAGGGCCAGCGCATGGCCGGCGCGCGCCAGCCGGTCAAGCCCGTCGCGAACACCGGGATATAACTTGGTCTCATCATGAATGTGCTGGCGGTAATACTCGGCATCCAAGCGCACGGCTTCATCCAAGTCCACCGCAAACGGAGCATCAGCCAGGGAGCGGGTTACCAGGTTGCGGATGCCTTCACCCACAAAACCGGTCACGGTCGCGACCGGCAGGGGGTTGAGCCCGTAATGGCGGCGCATGAGGTTGATGCCGGTGGCGAGATCCCGCCGCGAGTCAATCAACGTGCCATCGAGATCGAAGATTAGAACTTGGCGTTTCATTCCAGGCGCAACAGCTTGATGGCATTCTCGCGGGCGATTTTCCGGAAGACCTGCTCGCTGATCTTTTTTTCCTGCCGGAATTTCAGCAACAGGCCTATTTGCGGCGGCGGCGGCGCCTTCGGGTCGCAAATATCGGTCCCGAACAGAAGCCGGTCCTGGAACTCGTTGAGAAATTTCACGGCATAGGCCGGGTCGCGATTGAGCGCGTTAAATCCGCTCCCGGCCGAGAGATCCCCATACAGGTTCGGATAGCGCCGCATGAATTTCGGCACCACGCCTTCCTCCTTGAGCGGATACGCAGGATACCCCGCGCGATCGCCCGGCGTTTCCAGCGGGCCCATTTCCGCCCAGAACGGCGGACCATGACCCAGGAAAATAAGCCGGTTAAACTTGCGCAGGCAGAACTCCAGTTGCGGCAGCCCCGGATCGTCATAGAGGCCGTACCCGTAGCCGATCGTAGTTCGCAGATCGAAGCACAAGGGGAAGCCCACGTCTTGTACGTGTTTGAACATGTTCTGAACCAGCGGGTCCAGAAACGGCAGGTTGGGCATGAATTCGCCGAAGCCCTTGACGCCGCGATCACGGTAATAGCGCAGGAGATCGCCAAACGGGGCGTCCGCGGAATTGGTCAGCGCGCGCGGATCCACATTGCAGAAGGGAATAATCCGGTCGGGATGCTGTTCGGCCATTTCGATGACGTCATCGTTGGATTGCGGCAGGTAGGTTTCCGGCCCCACCAGCGGCTGAATGCAGGCCTTCTCGATGCCGTCGCGGTCATAAAGGACCAGCATTTCATCCAGAGTCGCGAACCGATTGGGAAACGGACACGGTTTGCGATACGCATGAGCGTGAATATCAATAAACATGGGACACCTTCCTGCAGCGGCCTGGAAGCCGCAACTTTACATTCCACGTATTTCACTTGATGGCGCTGGGTGTGGCCGCCCGAGCGTGGTTGAAACAACAGTCGCCCGCGGGCAGGTTGATCAGCGGCTCCAATTTGGCGGCCAGCTCGGGAATATCCCGGATCTTCCCTTTAAGATAGTCATCAATCCGGCTGTTCAGGCCTTCCAGCCGCGCCTGCAGGCCGCCGTACCGGCATTCGAGCACTTCCAGGCCGAAGGGCTTGTACAGGCTCAGCCAGAGGGCGCAGTGTTCGTCGCGCAATTTGGCCACCGCCTTGCCCAAGGCCTTGATTTCATGGGTCAATTGTCGCAGGCGGGTATGGTTCCCGACCCGGTAGGCCAGGGCCAGTTCGCGGCGCAGGTTGCACTTCAACGCCACCGCGTGCGCCACGAGGGCGGGAAACAGGAGACGCCGGTTGGCGGGTGAACGCTTTGCCGCACGCAGAAGGGTTTCCGCCAGCCGTTCGTAATGCGCTTTCAGCGCGGGCGAATTCTTGATCAGCGGATCGAAAATACTCAGCAGGGGATCCTGCCACAACAGATACTTGCTGGCATTGCCATGGCTCATTTTTGGATCGCTGGTTTCCGGAATCTGGTCCAGGTCGCAGACCTTGACCCACGTATCGAACTCGGCGTTGCAGATGCCGCGGAAATTAGCGCGCAGCAGTGCGTCGTCCACGCGGTCGGCATAGCCGTGTTCGGCAAAAAACTGGAGACCGGGAAGCGCCGAGAAGAGATCGCATTCCATGCCGTCATCGCCCCACAGGGTTGTGAACGCCTGGCGCAGTTTCTTGTTTTTGCAGGCGCGCATGGCGGCCTCGGTGGTGGTGAACGAAAACGGCAGGGCCGTCCAGAAACGATTCCAAGTCCACACGCCGCCGGCCATGATCGGTTCCGAGCCCAGGGCGCGATGGCGGTTAATCCATTCCTCGTAAAATTCGACGTCGGTGTGATAATAATCCCAATACACCAGGTCCACGTCCTTGGGAATGCCGGCCACGACTTTTTGCGGGATCTTGCTGGAGCGATCGTAGTAGTCGTTGGTCTTGGACCCCAGCCGGAAATACATGTCGCTCCAGATCATCGGCCGCACCCCCAGCTTCCGGCACAGGCTGCGCACGCGTTTCAAGTGCCGGTTGATGATGACAAACGGACTTTCATCGCCAAACAGCGCGCGGTAGCGGCCGGTGCCGATGCCGTGGGCCTCATCCATGCCGACATGGATACGCCGCGAGTGAAACGGCGCCGTGGCGGCGGCGATCATTTTTTCCAGCAGGACATAGGTTTTATCTTCATTGGCCAGGATGACGCCGGCGGTATCGCGATAGCTTGCGTAGGCCGGCCATTGCAGAATCTGATCCAGGTGTCCCAGCGTCTGGATGCAAGGGATCATTTCGATGCCCAAAGCGTCGGCGTAGGCATCCAGGTCCTTCAGCTCTTCCCATGTGTAGCGGCCGCGCAGGTAGCCGAAAAACGGTTCGTCGGGCACTTCGTAGGTGTCCTCGGTGTAGAGCATGCACATGTTCAGGCCCATCAGCGCCAGACGGCGCAACAACACCTTGGCCATGTCCGGCCGCAGGACTCCGTTGCGCGAGCAATCCACCATGGCGCCCAGCATGTCGAACCGCGGGATTTCGGTGAAATCGGCTTTGAGGGCGACCGGGCCTTCTTCGCCCATCAGGCGACCCAGCGCGCGGAACGCGTCCGTTTTGCGCCCGTATTTCACGACAATCCGTTCCGGCGACTTCACAACCGCCAGGCCGCCCTGCTCCCGCGCCGGGTCTTTGACAAAAGCCACCTCCTGAGCGCGACTGGAGGCCGTGAAACGATTGGGATAGTCGGCCTTGATTTCGCTCATGCCCCGCCGCAATTCCATGGGGCAGGTATTCAGGTCGAGAGTGAATGAATGCATGCTGTTACTCTTTCTTTCCAATATGTTATTGCCCAGGCATCCAGAAGTCAGAACAAACGATTTACAGGATTGTCATTCCGCACTTGATGCGGAATCCAGATTCTAAATCCATTGACCGACGGACTGGATTCCCGCTTGCGCGGGAATGACATCTCTGGATTTCTGAGTTGCCATCTTAATATTTAAAACTGCTGGCGCCGATAAACTCCCTGAGAATGGAAGTGGGCGGCACATCATATTTCGGAATTGCCATAAAGTTTAACAGAAATTCCTGGAGCCGTCGAGCCTCTGCATATTCGGGGTCTACGGGCTTGATCTCCATCAGGAGCGGTTCGACCAGCGGTTTCAGCACGGCCAATTCGTAATCCAGGGCCGAGTTAAAGGTGGCATCGGCCTTGGCCTGGAACGGGAAAATCCACGTTTTCTCCCCGTGCCGCACGGATGGCCACATGCGCAGCGTGGCCAGCGCAGAATTGCCCCGGTAGGCATGATCGCGCACCAGCCGGCGCATCAGGCGATTATCCGTCGTGGAAATGCGGTTGTCGGCGTCAATGGCCAACTGGGTCAGGGCGCTGATGTAAATCTTGAATTTCTGCCGGGCCGGAATCCGGTGGGTAAAGTGCGGATTGAGGCCGTGAATACCTTCCACGATCACAATTTGGCCGCTCTCCAGCCGGAGGGGCGAGCCACTGCTCTCCCGCCGCTTGCGGTCGAAATTGAAGCGCGGGAGTTCAACGGTCTTGCCCGCAAAGAGCTTCAGCAGATGCTGGTTGAAGAGTTCCACGTCCACCGCGTGGATATGTTCGTAATCCGGGCGCCCGTCCGCGTCACGGGGGGTGTCGGCATCGTTCACGTAATAATTGTCCAATGAAATCATGATGGTGCGAAGCCCGTTGACTTCGAGTTGCACGGCCAGGCGCTTGGCAAACGTGGTTTTCCCGGCGGAGGAGGGCCCGGCTATCAGGATCAACCGGACCTGCCGGCGGCGCTCGCCGATCCGGTCGGCGATCCGGGCGATTTTCTTTTCGTGGAACGCTTCTTCGATGCGCATGAATTCGCGGACGGAGCCGTGCACAATCAGCTCGTTGAGCCGCCCGACGTTCGTCACGCCAAGGATGCGGCCCCAATTTTTATGCTCATGAAATATCTGAAAGAGGTGCGGCTGGTCCTGGAAGGGCGTCACCCGCTGCGGGGCTTCGCAGGAAGGCAGTTGGAGCACCAAGCCCGGCGGGTAATGAATCAGCTTGAAATAGTTCAGCGGGCCGGTGTCGGGCGCCAGCGGGCCGTGGGCTATGTCGGCGTAGCGGCCGCATTCATAAATCACGATCTTGGGCGGATTGCGGAACCGCAACAAGTTGACCTTGTCCTGCAAACCGGCCTTTTGAAACCGGTTCAAGGCGTCGGCAAACGACAGTTTGCGGCGCCGGATCGGCAGGTTGCGCGTTACGAGTCGCCGCATGGCCGCTTCGAGCGCGGCCACCTGGCGGGAGGAGAGCGCGTTGCCGCGGGCATCCTCGAAGCGGCAGAATAATCCGGTGCCCAGCGAATGCTCGACTGAAAACTTGCCGCCGGGAAACAGCGCCGCCGCCGTTTTCGCCAGCAGGAAGGCCAGCGAGGCGCGGTAAATCCGCATGCCCTGCGGATCGGTCATGGTCAGGAAGCGGACCTCGGCGTTGATTTCCAGCGGATAGGTCAGCGACACGATGTCGTTGTTCACGCGGGCGCCGATAAAGGGCAGGCCGTGCCTGTCGCACGGCTTTTTGAGCAACAAGCCGGTCGGCGTATGCGGCCGGCACCGCAGGCGGGCGCCGTTTTCCAGCGTTATGCGAATCGAGTTCATGGATGGGAATTTAAAACCGAAATGGCGCGACACGAGGTCGCGCCCTACAACGGCAACAGTAGGGCCTCAGCTTGCTGAGGCCATTATTTTCCATGAAACAGTTGCGGCTATCCGCCTTCGGGTCCGGCGGGGCGCTTGTCAGGCCTTCCGGCCGGCCACACCTTTCGTGCCCTTGGTAATCGCCCGGGCTGCTTCCTTCGGGCGCAACGCACGCACGGACTTGCCGGCCCGCCACATTTCCGAATTCCCCAAGGCGTTCAATTCTTTGGTCAGCCCTTGCTGATAATTGGATTTTCCGCAGGTGGCAATGACGCGCCGGGTTTCCGTGCCGGACTTGACGGCGTTATACAGGCGCTTGAAAACCGGCAGGGTGGCCGCCTTGAAGCGCGGCTTCCAATCCAGCGCGCCGCGCTGGGCCGTGGCCGAGCAGTTGGAGAACATCCAGTCCATGCCGTTTTCATCCACCAGCCGGATCAGGCTCTGGGTCAGCTCCTCCACCGTTTCGTTGAACGCCTCGCTGGGGGTGTGCCCATGCATGCGCAGCACGTCGTATTGCGCTTCCATCATGCCCGCCAGCGCGCCCATCAGGACACCGCGTTCGCCGGTGAGGTCGCTGACCACCTCGTGTTTAAACGTGGTCGGGAACAGGTAGCCCGACCCGATGCCGATGCCGATGGCAAGGCACCGGTTCCGGGCGCGCCCGGTGGCGTCCTGAAACACGGCGAAGCTGGAGTTGATGCCGGCGCCGGAAAGGAAGTTGCGGCGCACGGAGGTGCCCGACCCCTTGGGGGCCACCATGATGACGTCCACGTTCTTGGGCGGGATCACCTTGGTCTGGTCTCCGAAGACGATGGAGAAGCCGTGCGAAAAATACAGCGCGGCGCCAGGTTTCATATTTTGCTTTACCATGGGCCAGATCTGCTTCTGGGCGGCATCGGACACGAGCATCTGGATGATGGTCCCGCGCCGGACGGCTTCCGCGATATCGAACAGCGTCTTGCCGGGCACCCAGCCGTCCCGGCGGGCGCGGTCCCAGTCGCGCGGGAAGGACGGCGACTGGCCGATGATGACCTTGAAGCCGTTGTCTTTCAGATTGAGCGCCTGGGCCGGACCCTGGACGCCATAGCCGATCACGGCAATGGTTTCATCGCGCAGGATGCGCTTGGCCTTGGCCATGGGGAATTCTTTGCGAGTCACAACCGTTTCCTTGACACCACCGAAATCAATGCGCGCCATGATAATGCCTCCTTTTGTTAAGGAAGCCATACTAACGAATTGACCGCCGAAATCAACATCAAATAGATGGTAACAATTAATTTTTCTTTTCTTGACACGGGATAAGAGAAAAGCCTAAGTCTTGCCGGGCGAATAGCGTCGAAATAAGAAAGGAAGAAAGCCAATGAGTGAGATCGGCAGGAGCGCGGAAGAGGCGCTCGCTTATGTGAAAGCAATACCGGCGCCGCAAGGCCGGACAATGATGGATGTGCCGTTCGAGAAACGGGACCTGGTGCGTTTTGGATTCGTGGGCGTCGGCAATCGCGGTTTCAGTCAAATGAATTCGATTCTGGCCGTCGAGGGCGCGCAAGTCACCGCCATCCACGATCCTCTTGAGGCGAACGCCTTGCGGGCCAGGGAGAGCGTGGAGAAAGCAGGTCAGCCATCGCCCGCCCTCGAGACGGACTGGCGCAAGCTGTGCGCCAGGGAAGACGTGGATTGTGTCTATATCTCCTCGCCATGGGATTTACACGTTGCTCAGGCCGTCCACGCCATGGAGTGCGGCAAGATCGCCGGCGTGGAGGTTCCAGCCGCCGGCACCCTCGCCGATTGCTGGCGGCTGGTGGACGCTTCCGAACGTACCCGGCGGCATTGCGTCATTCTTGAAAACTGCTGTTATGGCAATAGCGAGCTGACCGTGCTCAACATGGTTCGCGCCGGGCTGTTCGGCACGATTACGCACGGCGAAGCGGCCTATATTCACGATCTGCGTAAAATTCTACTGGCGGACACGGGCGAAGGCCTTTGGCGGCGCGAGCCGCACAAGACGCGCAACGGCAATCTCTATCCCACCCACGGCCTCGGCCCCGTGGCGTGGTATATGAATATCCATCATGGCGATCGGTTTACCAGGCTGGTATCCATGAGCAGTCTGTCGGCGGCGCTGCAAGAGTATCGCGACGCCAATCTGCCGGCCGATAATCCCAGGCGCAATGAAAAGTATCGTTGCGGAGACATGAACAGTTCGCTGATTCAGACCGCGCGCGGGCGCACGATTCTCCTGCAGCACGACGTTGTCACCCCGCGCCCCTACAGCCGTCTCAACCTTATTGCCGGGAGCAGAGGCACATTCAGCGATTACCCGCCCCGCGTCTTCCTGGATGGACAAACGACATTGGATGGAAAAACGGCACACGACTGGAAACCGCTCGACGAGTTCAAGGCGCAGTATGAGCATCCGCTATGGAAAGAGTGTGGCGAACTGGCGCTCAAAAATGGCGGGCATGGCGGCATAGACTTCATCATGAACTATCGTCTGGTTCAGACCATCCGCCAGGGGCTGCCGCCGGATATGAACGTCTACGATGCGGCCGCCTGGAGCGCGCCGGGCCCGCTCTCCGATATTTCGGTTGCCTGGGACGGCCTGTGTTTGCCTTTCCACGATTTTACGCGTGGTCATTGGCAGGCGGCGGCTTCCGTATGAAACGCCGTTTCTGGGATTTATCCCGTTGTGCCATGTATGAAATGGCGCGACGCAAGGTCGCGCCCTACGACGGCAGCAGTAGGGCCTCAGCTTGCTGAGGCCCTTATTTCCTTTAGCGTTGGAATACCAGCGCGGCGCAGCCGATGATCCCGGCGTCTTCGCCCAAGATCGCCGGCACGACGCGGATGCGCTCGGCGAAAAGAGGATGCAGGCGTTCCTGAAGATGACGGCGCAGGGGATCGAACAGGACGCGCCCACTCTGGGCCACGCCGCCGCCGACGATAATGACTTCCGGCTGGAGGAGATAGGTCACGGACGCGAATGTCGTGGCCAGGCAATCGGCCATGGCGTCGAAAATCTCGCGGGAGAGCGGATCGCCGCGCCGGGCGGCCAAGGCGATTATTTTCGGGGTTAAGCGCTTCAGGTCGTTTTTTACCAGGTTGCGTAATGACGAGCGGCGCCCCGCCAAGTGGCCACTTGCAGTCGTGGCACGCAAGGCCCGTGCGGCGGCGGCCACCAAGCGCGTGTTACCCACATAAGTTTCCAAGCCGCCGCGGCCCTCAGGCGTGCGCCGGCCATGCAAGTTGATGGACATGTGGCCGATCTCGCCGGCCATGGAATAGGCGCCGCGATACAGGCGCCCGTCAATGACCACCGCGCCCCCGACCCCCGTGCCCAGGGTGGCACACACGGCCTGGCGAAAGCGGCGCCCGGCGCCATAGGTGCATTCGCCGATGGCAAAAGCATTGACATCGTTGTCTACGAACGCATTCAGACCGAACCGTTTCCGTAGCATGCCTGCCAACGGCACGTGCGTCCAGCCGGGCACGTTGGTGAGGTTATGAATAAATCCGCGGCTGAAATCAACGAACCCTGGCACGCCCACGCCAATACCCGCCGGGCGGCGGCGCCCGACTTGAAATCGTCGCAGGCACTGTCCGACGAAATCCAGCCACGCATTTATCCTGCCAGAGGCGTGCGCGTGCGCTTGAATATCAGCGGTTGCCGTCTGGACCCGGTCAAGTACCGCGCCGGTTTCGTCCACCAGTCCGGCCTTGATGGCCGTCCCGCCGAAATCAATCCCGATTGCCAACCGATGTTTATTTGTTTTCATGATTGTACGTATAAATGTCACCCCTGAACCCGCGCAGGACTGTCTTATGACGATTCATGGAAATAATATGCGAGGGCTGAAGCGGCACTTTGCCGTTGCCACCCGGCAAATCCGCCACGAATTGAGGCACGCTCAGGCCGCCTAAGCCGGTGTGCAATTGCTCGGCCAGCCGGACCCCGACCGGCAACGACACGCTGAAATGTCCCACGCCCTGGACCGGATCGCATTGAAAGAGATAATAAGGCCGCACCATGAGACGCTGAAGCCCGTTACACAGGGCTTTCAGGGTTTCAAAATCGTCATTTACGCCGCGCAAGAGCACAGTTTGATTTGACACCGGCAGACCGGCCTGGAGCAGGCGCTCACAGGCTTGCTCCGCCTCCGGGGTGAGTTCGCGGGGGTGGTTGAACTGGGTATTGATCCATAGCGGCCGATGCCGTTTCAGGCACGCGCACAATGCCCGCGTTACACGCATTGGCAGAACCACCGGCACGCGCGTGCCGACCCTCAATACTTCCACGTGCGGAATCGCGCGCAAGGCCCCCAAAAACCAGTCGAGCAGATCCTCATTAAGGAGCAACGGGTCGCCGCCCGACACAATAACTTCGCGTATGTCTGGAAGGTGAGCCACGGCTTTCACGATCCGCCGCAGGAAAGCGCGCGTTGGCGCAGGCCTGTCCGACCGCCATAAATTTTTACGTGTGCAATGGCGGCAAACCAGGGCGCATTCGCTCGTGATAAGCGCCAGGGCGCGGTCCCGATACCGGCGCACCAGGCCGGGCACTACCAAATGACGGTGCTCGCCTAACGGGTCCGCAGTGGCCGCGGCAAGGGTCTCCAGCTCGCGGAGGTCCGGGACGCACTGGCGTCGGAGCGGGTCGGCGGGATCGTTCCAACGGATCAGGGACATATAATAGGGTGTGATGCGGCAGGGATAGCGCCGCAGGAGCGTGTGCCAGCGCGCGCGCGCGGCCGGCGGAATCGAAAGCAGCGGTAATGGCCGCTCCAACGGTAATGACCGCTCCAACGGTAATGACCGCTCCAGCGCCGCCAGGGAGCGGACACTATGCCGCATCTGCCAATGCCAGTCCTGCCATTCCCGGCGGGTAAAATTTGCCACGACGACGGCGTCATTCTCGGCCAGCTCGCGCCCGGTGAGGGCGCCGGGCCTACAGTTTCGGTTATTTTCTGTAGGCCGCGTGCCCTCACGCGGCGTTTGTGGGAAAGAATGACATAGCCTTGGAATAAATACGTGGTGTTTCATTTTTTGCTGGCGAATTCCCCGCTACCGTGATTTACTTCAACTCGTCGTCATTATGCCAAAGACAAGGATACACACCATGAAAAAAATTATCGCCCTCGGAATGCTTGCGAGCCTGTTCAATGCCGGGTTACTCCATGCTCAGGAAGCCGCGCCGACAGTAACGACTGCACCGGTGGTAACGACCACACCGGCCATCGCGCCCACGGCCGCCGCGACCGATATCAACACCGTGGCCGATACTAACGTCGCGGCCGCCGCCGCCGAGTCCAAGCCGCCGGAAGACCCGGTGAAAAACATGATTGCCCGCTTTTCGTTCGATGCCGGAATTGCGCCCGAACCCAGCTTATCCGGCTTGAGCATCCCGGTGACATTTCAGAGGGAATCGCCCGCCATCCTCAATGGCAAAAAGCTTGACCCCAACGTGCCGCGACTGGCGACCGGGAAATTCGACCAGGGTTTGCTCTTGGAATCGGCCCACGCGAACCTGCTCAGCCCCAGCCAGGCCAACGCGGAGGAGGCCTCCATGTTCCAGCCGCTGAACGGGTCGGCCCTGACGGGGACCTCGGAGCAACCGTGGGAAGGTAAGCAAGCACTGTCCGTCACGACCAAGGGGGAAGCCGCCGAAGAAGGCATGGCCCTCGAACTCAAGGTGGAAAAAGCACAGTATAACGGCGCATCCATTGTGCCGGCGTATTATGTGGCTTCCGTTTACCTGAAAGGCCAGGGCAGTCTTAAGCTGTATCTGAAGGATATGGACAACGATAAATCCGGCGAGATCGTATATGTGGACTTGGGCAACGAATGGAAACGGTTCGCTTGCACATTAAGTTATCCGTTCGCGGTCACGAACATTGGCGCCAAGCACGAGGCCGACTGGAAAACCCGGTTGCCGCCGGGTACGAACATCGAGGCGAAAGCGCAACTGGTGATCGTGGCGACCGACAGCTCGAAAACCACATTCTATGCCGACGGCCTGCAATTAGAAACACGGAATATGCCTTACGCGCGAACCGGCGTGGGCCCGTCGCCCCACGCTTGGATTCCGGGCGGCACGGCGCTTGCCAAAGAAACGATACAGATGGAAACGAAAGGCGATGCCTTTGGCCGTTGGCGCAAGAACGGATCCATCAGCTTCTGGTTCCTGCCGAATTGGGATGCGCGGGATGGCACCCAGGACATTACTTTGCAGGTCATGAAAAACCTGATGACTCTTCAGCACGTCAGCGGCAAACTCGATTTGGCGCCCGTTGGGATCGTCTTCACGCCTTCCGACTGGCAAAATACCTGGCATCATATCGCCATTACCTGGGACGAGGAAGGCCAATGGATGATGTACGTGGATGGCTTGGATTATACGAGCGACGGGATAATGAAGCGCCCACTGACGACGGCAACGGACCTGAGCTTCGGCAGTGTGACCATGCCCGAAGCGCCCAACGGCATGATTGACGACCTGATGCTTTTCCAGATCACCCTGACAGCCGAGCAGGTCAAAGCGCTGTTTGCCGGTGAGTTGCTGAAGCCGGCGGCAACGCCCACCTCGGCGGTAATGCCCACTCCGGTGGTAACGGCGGCAAATACAACGATTGCCGCAACGAATATGAGTGCGGCCGTGACCCTGTTGGCGTCATCCAATTCCCCCGCCGCGGACGAACAATAGCCTGATTAAAAATAAAGATATGAGGCGCTTTTCATCCCGATCGTTATGGCAGATGCATCCTTGCCGCCCCAGGCAAGTCATAGACGTTCATTCCCATGTCGGAGTATCAGCCGAATATCCTTGGTTCGGTACCGGGGATTTTGCGCGTGTTCTCGACCGGGCCGCGGCCGTAGGCGTGAATATCAGCATCCTGAGCCATGTCAATCCCCTGTGGGACTCCGCAAGATACTGGAAATCCGCCAATTTGAAGCTTCTGCGGGAATGCGACCGGCGCAAGGATGCCCTCATGTGGTGGGTCGTTGACCCCCGTTCACCCAGGAGCATCGACCTTTTCAAGAATCACGCGGCGCATCCCAAGGTCGTTGGCATGAAAATCGGCCCGACCTACCACCACTACCGTTTCACCCATTATGCCCGCACCGTCTTCGAACTCGCCGCACAAACCGGCAAGGCCATCATCACCCATTGTGGACAAGCCAACGACATGCCGGCCGCCATGATCCCCTGGGCAAATCGTTATCCGCACGTCCGTTTCATCATGTCGCACTTTGGAAATTGTCTCGGCTATCAAGGGCACCTTAAGGCGATGATACGGTGCTCATCGCCCGCTTGCTTTGTCGATACCTCCTCGGCCGTTTCCATGAACTGCGACTTCATCGAAAGAGGGGTTCGCCGGCTCGGCGCTCAGCGCTTCTTTTTCGGCACGGATACCCCTTTTTATTCAGTCGCAGCCCAGCAGGCGCGCATTCTCGAGGCCGATTTGGCGCCGGATGAAAAGAAGGCCATCCTGGGCGATAATGCCCGCCGGTATCTTCTCCGGGATGATTTGCAAACCTAGCCAAACATATTTGAAATTTTGAACCATGTTATACGTCTGTCATTCCCGCGGAAGCGGGAATCCAGTCCGGCTTTTCTGGATTCCCATTTTCATGGGAATGACAAACGCTCGGACGGTCATGCCTAAAATGTTCAACACAAAATGAATAGATTCAACGAAGAAACCAAGTAGGCGCGTTCGCAGGGGTAAAACAGCCTCAACACACCGGTGGCGTGAAAGCGTAACCATCCCCATATGCCAGCGCACCGGCTTGGCTCACAGCTTCGGCGGCTGGGGCAAGCCGGCCAGCGACTGGAGCGACTTGCCCAAGTCGCCTTCCGACAAGGTGGCATCCACCATCTTGCCGGTCAGGAAGTTTTCGTAGCCGGTCAGGTCCATGAGTCCGTGGCCGGACCAGTTCAGCAGGATGATCTTTTCCTTGCCTTCCTCGCGGGCGCGGACGGCTTCCTGCGCGGCGGCGGCAATGGCGTGCGAAGTTTCCGGCGCCGGGATAAAGCCTTCCGTATGCGCCCACATCACGGCCGAGCGGTAACATTCCAATTGGTTGATGGCGCGCGCCTCCATGAGTCCCTCGCGCATGACGTGGCTCACCAGCGGCGCCATGCCGTGATAGCGCAGTCCGCCGGCATGGATCGGCTTGGGTACAAACTCGTGGCCCAGGCTGTGCATGGGCAGGAGGGGCGTCATCATCGCCACGTCGCCTGAGTCATAGACAAACGGACCGCGGGTAAGCGTCGGGCAGGCCGCCGGCTCGACTGCCATGATACGAACGTTCCGGCCGTGAATCTTGTCGCAAATGAACGGAAAACTGATGCCGGCGAAATTCGAGCCGCCGCCGACACAGCCGATGACGACATCCGGGTAAATGCCGATTTTCTTCAATTGCTTTTGCGCCTCCAGCCCGATAATGGTCTGGTGCAGGAGCACGTGGTTAAGCACACTGCCCAGCGAATAGCGGGTGTCCTTGGAAGTGACGGCGTCCTCGATCGCCTCGCTGATGGCCATGGCCAGGCTGCCGGGCGAATCCGGGGTTTTCGCCAGGACCGCGCGGCCGGCGTTGGTCTGATTGCTGGGGCTGGCGATGCATTCCGCGCCCCAGGTGTTCATCATCAGTTTCCGGAACGGTTTCTGTTCGAAACTGATGCGGACCATGTATACCTTGCACGCCAAACCGAACAGCTTGCACGACATCGCCAGGGCACTGCCCCACTGGCCGGCGCCGGTTTCGGTCGTCAGACGCTTGATGCCGAACGCCTTGTTATAATAAGCTTGGGCAATGGCCGTATTGGGCTTGTGACTGCCGGCGGGCGACACCCCTTCGTTTTTGTAATAAATTTTCGCCGGCGTCTTCAGCGCCTGCTCGAAGGCATAGGCGCGGCAAAGCGGGCTCGGGCGATAGAGCAGCAACTTCTCGATCACGTCTTCGGGAATGTCAATCCAGCGCTGGGTGCTGACCTCCTGCTCGATCAGGTTCATGGGAAACACCGGGGCGAGCGCCTCGGGCCCGATGGGCTTGCCATCCTTATCCACCGGCGGCGGCAGGGGATGCGGCAGGTCGGCCTGGATATTATACCACTGGCGCGGCATCTCGTCATCGTTCAGTACCACTTTGAATGGACGGCTCATGGCGCTATTCCTTTCGGCGGGTTTGCACCCGGTTTTAAATTTCCCTGATCGCGAATAAATTGATTTACCTTCTGTCGAAACACAGGACACTGCTTCAGCTCGCGGGAGCCGCGCGTGATTTTGCAGAGGCTGATGCCCAGCTTCCGGGCAATGGTGCGCTGATGCATGCCGGAGGCCAGCAGGCAAACCAGGCGCCAGCGCAGGGCCAGGCGCGCCCGCTCCCGGGGTGTCAGCAGGGCCTCGAGCAAATCCTGCATGGCGGCGCTTTCGCGCGTATCGGCCAATACGACCGCCAGTTCCTTCAGGGCTTCCTTTGGCATTGGTTCTCCTGCCTATGGCTGTGTATATAGAAACAGATAAGATAGCTACGCAAGGGGGTGTTGCAAGCTTTTTTGCCATATTTTGCTTGACGCAGTTGGGTGAAAACTCTATCATAAAAGCGAATTTAATTATTAATTCGTAGAGTTCTGCAAAATTATCGGGATTTCTGTAGCCGACGTCGCAGACGTCGGAACTTCCGGGGTCAACGACCCCGGCTACAATCAGAAATCATCTTTTCCGGCTATTTTGCAGAAGTCTAATTAGTTCATTAAAAGGAGGTGGGCATCATGTGTAAAACTTGTGGATGCAGACCGGTCAAGAAAGCCAAAAAGACCAGGAAAACCAAGAAGAGCAAAAGATAGCACGCACGGTTCATACCAAAAAGGCGGCAGGCCATGATGATCGCATCATAGCCTGTCGTCTTTGTTTTCCTCACCTGTGTCGCAAACGGACCGCAGTTTCCCCTTGTACGCTGCCATCAGGGAAAACGGAGGCCTTTGGCCGCCAGCAGGCGCTGGAGGTTGCCACCCAGGATTTTCCGCTTCACCGCCGGCGTGAACCAGCCGTTTAAAATCCGCGCGCGCACCGCGCCGGGATCGTTGATCGGGAAATCGCTGCCGTAAAGAATCCGGTCTTCCAACCCCATGGCCACGGCCTTTTCCAGCATGCCCAGGCGATCATAGCCGCTGCCGCTGATATCTAGGAGGATATTCGGATAATCAGTCGCCAGCGCCATAAGCTCCTCCATCTCCGCTTTCCCGCCCAGGTGACTTATCACCAGGGTAAGCCGCGGAACCGTTTCCACGATAATCCGGTGGACGGCATCGGTTTGATGATGGATCTGCAAAATGACATTTTCGGCTTCGAGCATGCGCAGCATGGTCTTGGAACGCGGAGACTCCGCCGTCCAGCCGGAAAGGTAAGGACAGACTTCGCCAACCCAGCAGCTCCCGGCCTTGCGGAAGGTTTTGAGGTCGCGCCGGGCTTGGGCCGGGAACGAGGGATGTACAATGCACGCCGGCAGGATTCGCAGCGGGCGCGCCGCCGCGGGCCGGGCCAGTAGCAAGGCGCAGCGATTGCCGGCGGCAATTTTACTTTCGGTCTTGGCCAGGACAGCGCTAATGGAATTCTGGATGCCGCCCTGAATGCCGGATTTATGCAGGAAATCCAGGAAGTCCCGGTAATTGCGCAGCATCGGCGTCCACTGGAAAATGGAACCATCCGTGGCCGGCCCATGTAAATGACAGTCGAGGGTTATAAAACTTGCTTTGCGTGAGTTGGATCCTCTGGTTCGCATGACGTGCAGTTTAATGCGATCGGTAAACAACTGTCAATCCGCGATAATCCTCCTCATCAAGATATAAACCAGTTGACAAACTGGTTGGTTGGTTGGTTGGTTTATGATGTCATTTAATGAAATCAATACAGATCGGAGCGTTTGACGCCAAAACGCATTTTAGCGAGTTGCTCCAGGGCGTGATAAAAGGAAAAACCTTTGAAATTCTCCGCCGGGGCAAGCCGGTAGCGCAGCTCACGAGTATTCGCGCGGCGGATAACTCGCGCGTCGCGCATAATGCGGAATGGGCGCCACCCTCCTGGTATGGCGCGCTGGCAGCCTATGCGCGGCGTAACCGCGTCGGATCGGACATGAAGACCATTCGCACGAGCATTGCGCGCGGCATCGTCGCGGAGCGGCATCTATTGTAGTGTTTCACAGTTGCCTTGTCTTATAGAAACAAACAAAATGGGGCTCCTGTGCTGGGCAATACACGAAATGCCTGGTTTTTGCTGAGAATTCATAAATCAACATCTGGATGAAACACTACACTATGAATGTCGGCCTCGACACCTCGGTTGTCGTGCGGTCGGCCTACAAACTGCCGCATGTGCGCGTTCTGGATGCCGGAAAGTAAGCCTACGGCAAGCACTAATCGCAAACATGCGGGGAATGAACCCATTAAGGCGGGCTTAAACCCGCATTCCAATTGGAGCCGGCCTGCCCCCAGGTCAGACCGGGGTGAGGGCACCCCGGCTCCAAACATACACGCAAAAACGTGTATCTTTACGGGAGCGGTTACGGAATATGACTGCCATGGAAACCAAAGACTTGCCTGTAGGAACGCACCCCCAAGCCCTGCAATTCGATCACTTCCCAACCCGCTTCCAGGCCGTGATCTGGCGGAACTGGGAAATGGTTTCGCCGGCCACGCTGGCGCGCGTGCTGAAGACCGATGAAGCCACGATTTTAAAGCTGGCCGCCGACCTGGGTTTGCGCATCCCGCCGCGTATCAGCCCGCGCTGGCTGGAACGCGGCTATGTGACCATTATACGGGCCAACTGGCACCTTCTGCCCTATGAACAGTTACTGGAACTCCTGGGGTGGACCGCCGACCGGATGGCTTGGACACTGCGCGAGGAGGATTTTCTCTGGCATAAACTGGGCGATTTGAAGCCGCAGGTCGAGCCGGCGGTTGTCCGGCCACTGACCAACGCGGAGATCGAACATACCCGCCGCATCCGTGAGACCATGCGACGCCTGTTTCCTGATATCCAGTCCCCCGATGCGGACGAGCCTTTCGGATTCCTGAACGATTTTGAAGCACCGGTGATATCGCCGCCGCGGAAATCGTCGGCCTTGGCGACAAACCGGCCGTTCGATCTGCGTTTTCTTTACTCCTACAGCGCACTCTATGGCGATCCGTTGATCAATCCACAATTGGACCCTTACCCCGATAAGCTCCTGGCGCGCCTCGCGGAACTGGGCATCAATGCCGTCTGGTTGCCGGTCATTTTATATACGCTCTATCCTTGGGATAAATTCGGCCGCTATTCCGATGGTTATGAAAAGCGTCTGGCATCCCTGCGTGAACTCACCGAACGCGCCGCGCGTTTCGGGATTTCGGTGATCGCCTATTTCAACGAACCGCGCCGCATGCCGTTAGTTTTCTTCAAGGAACAGCCGGAGTTGAAAGGGATCGAATACAACGGTGTAGATGGCTCGCTATGCACGTCCTTGCAGGAAGTACAGGACATGCTTAAGCAGGGCGCCGCATGGTTGTTTCAGCAGGTCCCGTGTATGGGCGGCGTTTTTACCATCACCATGTCGGAGAACCTGACACATTGTTTCTCGCGCAGTTACTCAGAGCCCCTTGTCACTACTTGCCCGCGTTGTTCCCGACGCAAACCAGCCGAAATGGTGGCGGAGGTCAATCGTCTGATTGCCGAAGGCGTTCACAGCGTCAAACCCGAAGCCCCAGTTATTGCCTGGGACTGGGCTTGGCACGACGAGTGGGCACACGAAGTCGTTGACCTCCTGCCGAAAGATGTCTGGCTCATGTGCACCAGCGAATGGGGCCAGCCGACCAATATCGGCGGAATAAAAGGATCGATCGTGGATTATTCGATTTCCAACCCCGGACCGAGCGCGCGTTCGCTATCGCTGTGGGAACATGCACACCGTTGCGGACTCAAGACCGTGGCTAAGATGCAGGTTAATAATTCCTGGGAATGCAGCGCGCTCCCCTATCTGCCGGTCCCGAATCTGGTGGAAGAACATCTGGACCGGGTGGCCAAAGCCGGGGTCAAAAGTCTGATGTTAAGCTGGACCTTGGGCGGGTTTCCCGGCGGCAATCTGCATCTGTTGAAAAACAGCGCCGATCAATTAGCCGCGCAAACCTACGGTTCCCTGGGTGACTCCATTCGCTTGGCTTGGCGTGCATTTAGCGACGCCTTTCGGGAATTCCCCTTCAGTTGCGGGGTCATGTATGTGGCGCCGCATAATGTCGGCTCAAAAAACCTGCTTTATGCCGAACCAACAGGTTATACTTGCACGATGGTAGGCGATCCCTATGACGATTTAAAGGGGTGGTGTTCGATTTATCCCGAAGCCGTATTTGAGCAACAATTCGAAAAAGTGAGCGTCGGATGGAAACAAGGGCTCGACATTCTGCGCGAAACCGAGGCGCGTGTGGGACAGGCCCAACAACCGGCCTTCGACGAGTTGAAACGCGTGGCCTGGGGCGCCTATTGTCATTTCCGCAGCGCATATTTACAGATCGCGTTTGTGCGCAATCGGGACAAGACGGACGGGGAATCCCGCGCCAAAATCACGGCCATCCTGGAGGAAGAAAAGCAACTTGCCATGATCCTGCACGATATCGCGCGGCGCGATTCGCGTTTCGGCTTCGAGGCCACCAATCATTATGCCTATACGCTCCAGGACCTGCGCGAAAAAGCGTTGAACTGCGAAGCCTTGCGCTCGCTATGGGCCGCGAAAAGCGCTTAGCCCAACTTGGCGGATTCGGCTACGGCAGGCATATACTAAGGTTGACCCCGTCAGGGGAACTCCGCCGGCAAACTACAACGGAGGGACGTCGGCCAAAAGACGTGCCATGCTGACGGCACGGATACGCGCATCCAAGTCGAAAGTGCGGTCACCCGCATGGATGACGTCGAGCGAGGTCAAAGACAGGTTGTCCAGCGCACTTCGCATCGAAGGCGTTACGGCGGGGGATGTCGTACGCTTGATCTCGAAGCCCCTCCGCTCACCGCCCCTCGCAACCAGCAAATCGAGTTCCGCGCCGGCATGCGTGGCCCAGAAGTAACATTCTTCCGGTTCGGCCTGCAGATGGGTCGCCACCTGTTCGATCACAAACCCCTCCCAGGAGGCCCCAACTTTAGGGTGCCCCTCGACGTCGGTCTGAAGGGGTAGATTCAACAGCCCGTGCAGAATGCCGCTGTCGACAAGGTACACCTTGGGAGCCTTGACCTGGCGCTTCCCAATATTGGCATGCCAAGGTTGCAACTGCCGGATCACCAGGGCGGATGTAAGAATATCCAGATAGTGCCGGACGGTGGTGTCGGCCACACCGAAAGACCGTGCGAACTCGGAACTGTTCCATGTCTGACCGTGGTAGTGCGCCAGCATGGTCCAAAAGCGCCGCATCGTGCTGGCGGCCACCTTGAGACCAAGCTGTGGAAGGTCGCGTTCGACAAATGTCCGGATGAATCCTCGTCGCCACTCCATGCTGTCGGCATCCGTACGGGCAAGGAACGAGCGGGGGAAGCCGCCGCGACACCAGAGCCGCTCTTGCCCACGTACGCCGACATCCTCAAGACCAAAGCCTGCCAGCCTATGATAAACAATGCGTCCGGCCAGGGTTTCGGACGACTGCTTCAGCAACTCGGGCGATGCGCTGCCCAGCACCAGAAAGCGGCACGGATCATCCGATCGGTCCGCAAGCACCCGTAGAGCGCGGAAAAGATCCGGACGACGCTGGATTTCATCGAGGATGACCAGTCCTCGCAAGCGTTTCAGCGCCAGCATGGGATCGGTGAGGCGGGCGAGATCCTCGTCATTCTCGAGATCGAAGATCGTAACGGGACCGGTTCGCGTTTGAGCAACCAGTCGCGCCAGAGTGGATTTACCCACCTGCCGCGCCCCGAGAATGCCCACCACGACATGCCGTCGGAGCAGGCCTCTCAGTATCGCCACTTCTTTGGATCGTGGATTCACAGAGAAAAGCATACCTTGAAACTTCGGCGATAGCAACCGATTTTTCCATGGCGGAAACCATTGACCCTAAACCATCGACCATTCCCGATCGGCGCGTTTACGCGCGGATCGGGGTCCCCCGAACCCGCTTGACAAGCGAAGGGTTCGCTCTAATCTATCTTTGTCTTATTCAGATTCCGCGCATCCGGTTCTATGGACTGACAAGACTGACAATAAAGCCGCAGCCATCTGAGATGGATATTGGACATCCATGTTGTCATTCCCGCGAAAGCGGGAATCCAGCATTGGTTTTTATGGATTCCCGATCAAGTCGGGAATGACAATCAGCCCAGATGGCTGAGAGGATACGACCGACCGATGAAACTGATCGATAAATATATCCTGCGCTCTTTCCTCGTGCCGACAACGTATTGCCTGTTCACGTTCTGCATGCTGTTCGTCGTCTTCGACCTGTTCGATCATCTCTCCGATTTCATTGACGCCCGGACGCCGTTCCTGCAGATCTTGCGCTATTATGTCTATATTTTACCGGCCACGCTGGTCTTTATCGTTCCCATTTCCCTGCTCCTGGGCCTGCTTTACAGCCTTTGGCAACTGTCCAAGAACAACGAGCTGACCGCCATGCGCGCCAGCGGGGTCAGCCTGATGCGGCTGACCATCCCGATCCTGCTGGTGGGGTTGTTTTTCAGCCTGCTGATCATGGGGCTCCAGGAAACCGTGGCGCCCTGGTCCAGCTATTGGGCCGACCAGTTCATCCAGCGACAGAAAAAAGGCAACGATCTTTCAACCCGCTATGCGCTAAACTTGACCGTCAACAACGAGGAGCAACACCGCATCTGGGCCATCAGTAAATTCGACCTGGTTACCCACGATATCCATGGCATCAAAGTCGTCCAACAACGGCCGGACGGGTCCGACCTCGAGACGATCCATGCCGATGAAGGCAAATTTTACGACGGCCGCTGGTGGCTGTTCAAGGTCACGATTCGAAAACATGATTTCTACAATAATCCCGTCGGGCCGGTGATTGCCGAACCCCAGCGGCAAATGACGGATTGGACGGAAACGCCCGAAGATTTTTTGCACGAAGTTAAGGACCCGATATTTCTTTCGTCCCGGGATCTCTGGAAATTCATGCGCGACCATGAGAATCTTTCCGAAAAAACGAATGCCCGCATCACCGTGGATATGCACGTCCGCCTGGCCATGCCGTGGACCTGCCTGGTCGTAACGCTCTTCGGAATCCCCTGCGGGGTGCGTACGGCGCGCAAAGGCGCGTTTGCCGGCGTCATTATCGCGCTCTTGACCTTTTTCGCGTTTTATTTTCTGATGACGTTCGGCCAGTGGCTGGGCAAGAACCAGGTGTTGACGCCCTTGATCAGCGCCTGGCTGCCCAACCTGGTCTTTGCCTCGGCCGGATTGTTCATGATGAGGCGGATGAGATAGTGTCTTGACCGATGGGAACTGCCATAAAAATATCAACAACGACTGCGCCGATAAAATTCCAAAATCCAAGTTTCAAATTCCAAGGAAATGCAATCAACGAAGCCAACCAAAACCGGAATAAACCAGAATTTAATTTGTTTTAATTGAAATTTGACTATTCCTTGGAATTTGGATTTTGGAACTTGGAATTTTGCAGGTTGCGGACACAACCTGCATTAAGCACCCCATGCGCATCCTTATTGCACCCAATAGTTTTAAAAACTGCCTGGGCGCGCGGGCGGTCGGCGAAGCCGTCGCGCGCGGCTTCCACGCCGCCCGGCCGGATACGATCACGGACATCATCCCCATGTCCGATGGCGGCGACGGCCTTGTCGCGGTCCTTGCGGCCTCACCCTCGACCGAACGGATCGAGACCACGACCCGCGATGCGCTCGGCCGAAAGTTAAAGGCGGACTGGCTGTTGACTCCGGAGTTTGCGGTCATTGAAATGGCCCTGGCTTCCGGACTGGCCCGGTTGCGGGGGCCGGAGGAATATCGGCCGCTCGTTGCGACCACGGCCGGCACGGGGATCCTCATTCGTGCCGCGCTCGATCGGGGCTGTCGGCATATTGTCATGGGCTTGGGCGGCAGTGCCACGGTGGACGCCGGCTGCGGCATGGCCGCCGCCTTGGGCATTCGCCTGCTGGTGGCGCGCGGTCAGCCTTTGCCCGAAGGCGGTGGAGCGCTGGGCGATTTGGCGCGCATTGAAATGGATGACGCCGATCAACGTCTGAAGGATACCCGCTTTACCTGCCTGATTGATGTTCAGAATCCATTGCTGGGACCGAGCGGCGCGGCGCGCGTGTTCGCTCCGCAGAAGGGGGCCAACCCCGCCGAGGTTGAACAACTGGAATCGAACCTGGCGCACTGGGCGACAATCGTACAGCGCGACCTGGGCGTGGATGTTGCCACGTTGCCTGGCGGCGGCGCGGCGGGCGGGTTGGGCGCCGGTTGTATCGCGTTCCTCGGTGCGGTGCTGGAAAGCGGCGCCGCTTGGGTAGCCCGGCAAAACCGGTTGGAAGATGCCATGCGGCCGGCCGACTTGGTGATTACAGGCGAAGGCCGGCTCGATGAGCAGACCGCGTTCGGCAAGGTGCCCGCGTTTGTGGCGCGGATGGCGCAGGCGCTCGGCAAGCCGGTCATAGCCCTGGGCGGTTCGGTGGCCGCGGGTCTTGACTTGCAAACGGCAGGCATCGCGCGTTGTGTGGCGGTGACGCCGCCGGGTACGCCCCTGGCGGCGGCCTTGCGCGAGGCTGAAAATAATCTTGCGTGCGCCGCAGCCAAGCTTATCATACAAATATAAGCCCGTGAACAAATGGTCAATGCTTAATGGTTGATGATGTCTATGGCACAAAAAATTCTTCATTCTGCATTCTGCATTCTACATTTTATTTTGGGAGGCTACCATGGCACACATTTCCGTAGTTGAGCCTGTGGGCAAGGCGCTGGGCACGGTCCGGCAGGTGTTGTTCGAGCCGTTTAATCTCATCAAATGGTTGGGGCTCGGCTTGACGGCATGGCTGGCGTCGTTGGCCGAAGGCTTTGCGCCGAACTTTAACCTGGCGCCGAACAACGTGTTCGATTCGCCCAACGGCCACAAGGCACTGACCTGGATACAGGCCCACCTGGCCCTGGTAATTTCAGTGGGGATTGGAGTGGCGATCGTCATACTGGCGGTCGCGCTGGTTATGGCCTGGGCCAGTTGCCGCGGTAAATTCATGTTCCTGGACAACGTGCTCAATAACCGTGCTGAAATCCAGGCCCCTTGGCGCCGTTTCAGCCGGCAGGGTAATTCATTGTTTCTGTTTTCAATCTGCTTCGGCATTGCCACCCTGGCCGTCCTGGCGACTATCGGGCTTCTGCTCCTGTTCGTGGCCTGGCCGGATATTGGGCGGCACAATTTCGGGATCAATGCCCTGAGCGCGATATTGCTGGGCATCCTGTTTTTAATTAGCTATTGCTTGGTCCTTGGATGCCTGCTGGCGTTTTTGAATGATTTTGTTGTCCCGCTCATGATCCTGCGTTCCTGTCGCGTGATGACAGCCTGGGGTCTGTTCCTCGACCTCTTTAAAGCGCATGCCGGGATGTTTGTGCTGTATCTTTTGTTCCGGTTTGTCTTGTCGCTGGTGATTTCCGCCGTTGTGATGCTGGCTTGCTGCCTGCTATGTTGTACGGTATTGATTCCCTATGTGGGGACGGTTATCCTCCTGCCCGTGCTTGTATTCTGGCGCAGTTATTCGGTGCACTTCCTGGAGCAGTTCGGCGGGTCCTATCGGTTGTTTGGCATGGGACCGTCCCAGTACATCACTGTCCGGCAGGAACGGGGCTGAGCAATGAATTAGGTTCGGCAACTATTTCATGTAGCCGCGGGCGTGAGCCCGTGGCCGCCGGAAGAATCCACGCCCTCACGGGCGCGGCTACAAACATTGTCCGTCGTAGGCGTATCCGCCAATGGCGGAAAATTCCTTAACATTAAATTATGTCCATAGTACGACAAATTCTGCAAAAGGCGGTCGAAATGGATGCTTCGGATGTGCATCTGAAGGCCGATTCCCCGCCGTTTTTCCGGGTGCGCGGCGTCCTGGTGGAAAGCGGCTTGCCCAAGCTCAGCGGTGACGACCTTAATCGCACTGCCTTGGATATCCTGCCGGCGCATCTTAAAAAAAAGCCTGAACCCGACTTGGAAATGGATTTTTCACATCACGAGGACGGGGTGGGACGCTTTCGAGTCAATGTGTTCATGTCACGCCACATCCCGACCCTGGCGTTCCGCTATGTGAAAACCAAGATTCCCACCATTGCGGAACTGCACTTGCCGCCCATCCTGGAGAACCTGGCCCTGGCGGACAGCGGCATCATCATGCTGTGCGGCGCCACGAGCTCGGGCAAATCAACCACGCTGGCGGCCTTGCTGGACTGTGTCAACCGCCATCAGCGCTGTCGGATCATTACCGTGGAAGACCCGATGGAATATATTTTCACGGACATACAGTCGGTCATTACCCAGCGGGAGGTGGGCCTGGACACGCCATCGTTCCATTCGGCGCTCAAGCACGTTCTGAGGCAGGACCCCGACGTCATCATGATCGGCGAAATGCGCGATTCCATCAGCCTCTCCGTGGCGCTCAGCGCGGCGGAGACCGGCCATCTGGTGCTTTCGACCCTGCATGTCAACACGGCGGCCCAGTCGGTGCACCGGATTCTCGATTTCTTTCCCAACAACGAGCGCGATCAGGCCCGCATGACGCTTGCCAGCAACCTGGCGGCCGTGCTGTGCCAGCGGCTGGTGCCGACCAAGCAAGGCGGAGTAATGGCGGCCGTGGAGATCATGATCAACACGCCCACCGTGCGCAAGCTGATCTCGGAAAACAAGCTGGATGTTCTGCAGGCGGCCATCGAGACCGGCACGGAAGACGGCATGCAAACCTTCAACCAGGCGTTGCTCAAAATGATCAAGAGCGGGACCGTCAGCGAAAAGGACGGCCTGGCCTGCTCCCCCAGTCCTGAACAGCTCAAGATGAACCTCCAGGGCATCTTCCTCGACGAAGGCCGCCGCATCCTCGGCGGGTAATCCCACGTTTACCCTTCTTCGCCAGGAAGCCCTGTGGCTTGCCACAGGGAGGAATGGCATTCCTGGCTTCGCAGGGTTTCCCGCAAAGATGCCCCGCGGCTTGCCGCGGGGGTGCTTCACTGCTTTTTTGCCAGCCGCCCCACGTATTTGTCAATATCCGCCTCGGTATGGCAGGCCTCCCGACTCCGCCGGAGCGCTTCGCCGAGGCGGGTGACCACGCGGTGGAGCGTCCAGGTTTCCGTGTGGGCGGTGGTTTGGCCGGGACGGAGCGTTACCAACGGCCCGAGACTTTCCAACTCCAGAATCTGCCGATTGGAAAATGTTTCAAAATTCACGTCGCTATCCGGATAAGTCGCGCCGGGTATGCGCTTAAATTTCTTGATAAACAGGAGGCCGTTCCGCAGGTAGGCCACCCAACCTTCCCGGTGGGCAATGCCGATTTTATTTGGTTCCCGCCTGGGGTCTTGCCGGAACAGGATATAGCGTTGCCCGATGGTCCAGCGCGGATCACTGAGATCCGTATAGCCCCACAAGCTCCAATTCTGGTTATGGGTCAAAAGTCCCGCATGAGACGTCTTCTTTGGCAGTGGAATGATGGCCATCCCGCGCTTGGCCATAACCGTCAGAGCCCAAGGGGCCAGCGTAATGGCTTGGCGGCCTTTATTCGCCAGCCGGTGCACGACAGTCACTTCATTCCGGCGCTCGGCCAGGGTAATGTCCATCGTTTTCTGCACATGAGCGAGCGGCCCCGGGGCCTGGATCGTGCGGATGCCGTCGGGAATTTTACGGATTGCGATCGGCGTGTTGTCCAGCTCGTAGGATTTCGGTTTTTCTTCCGGCGCCACCCAAAGCCGGTGGCCGCCGCGGATCATCCATTCCTTCTCGCCGGCGCCGCCCATCTGCTCCGGCAGTTCGCCGAATGTGTTCTCGGCGCCGATGAAGCCGAAGCGCACAATGCGCGGACCGACATCCTGCGTGACGATCAGTTCCACCTGGCCATTGGTTAACCGAATGTTGCGTTTCCAGCCCCGGTACGGAACGGTTGTTATCGTTGGCATGCCATGACCTCCTTTATTGCCGTAACTGATCCCACTCGGCTTCACTGAAAAACATTGAATTTTTCAGAGCTTGCAAGTAAAGTGTGCGCTTGTCAACTATCTTTCAAACCCATCCATCACGAGGAGAGCGTCATGAATACATCCCCATCCGCGGAGCGAATTGATTTTTCCGTCCTGTCAAAGGCCAAGCGGGGCTTTGTGCCCTCCAGCCGGCCGCTGGTCGGCCATGTGCCGACAATTGCGATTACTCCCGTGGCCGACGGTCGTACGGGAGCCTATGAAAGCAACGTGGCCGGCACCTGGCGCATGGCCGAAAAAGTCAGCAACCTCATCCGCCGGCATGTGAAACTGCCCGATGGCACGAGCGTCCGCGTGATTGTGGCGCCGGAAATCGTGTACGGTCCGCGCACCGGCGCGCGCGCCCAGGAATTGTATACCAGGGAGGGCGTCAGCGCCAATATCTGGGTCAGCCGTTCCTGGTCCTACAGCGACGAACTCATGAGCGCCTGCCAGGGCTTGGGCTCCAGCGAATGGCTGCAAGCCGCCTACGGGCTCAACCAGACCAACCGCCCGGGCGCGGTGTGGCTCAAGGCGTTCTGCGCGGCCATGGATGAAAAGATGCGCCCGATTTTTTCCATCTACAATCCCGATCTCGAAGACGAGGAAGGCGACCTGCCGCCCTACGTGCAAGAGCGCATCCTGCGGTTTGCCCGCTGTGCCGCGGCCGTGGCCGAAATGCGCGGAAAAAATTACCTGTCCCTGGGCGGCGTCTCGATGGGCATCATCGGCTCCGACGTCCGCCGCAACATCATGCTCGATTATCTAGGTATGGGAACGGTCTCGGTGGATATGGTGGCCGTCAAGGGTCGCATCGACCAGGGTTTTTACGACCACACCGAGCTGGATCGGGCCTTCAAGTTCATGAAAAAGAGTTTTACATTCGATTTCGGCACGGGCCCCCGCCCCTACCCGCCCGACGAGCTTTTGCGCCTGTGCATCCTGATGACGATAATTACGCGCGACCTGATGGTCGGCAACCCGAAACTGGCGGATGAGAAAACCGGCAAGGCCCAGGGGTTCAAGGCCGATGTCGAGCGCGCCCAGGGCGCCAACGCCATCCTGGCCGGCACCCAGGGCCAGCGGCAGTGGACCGACCTCTACCCGAATTTCGACGTGACGGAATCCATCCTCAACAGTTCCTTCGATTGGAACGGCTTCCGCGCGGCTTATCTCGTGGCCACGGAAAACGATTCCAAGAACGGCATCGGCATGCTGGCCGCCAACCTCGTGACCGGATTGCCGCAGTTGTTTGCCGATATCCGCACCAACTGGACCGTGGAAAGCATCCGGAAAGCCACCGGCAGGAATATCAGCAAGATTGCGCCCAACGGCTTCATTGACAAACGCAATTCCGGCGCCGGCGCCCTGGACTATGCCCTGGATATCATTGCGCTCGTCAAGGGCGGAAAAGCCAAATGCATCCAGGAGGTGGCCGAAGCTATACGCTCCGACAAGACACTCCAGGACAAACTCATGCGCGCGGCTTGTGCGAACACAACCTATATGCACGCGGCACTGGAATATTTCCCCGGCGACGGCCTTTCCAGCCACTACCGCACCCCGGGCGGCATCCCCATGACCGCCTACCGTTACAATGTTGTGGGCGACCAATTGACCTTCTCCGTGGTCGAAGGCGAAACCATCGAGCTGCCCCGTGAGGTGGCGGACCACGTCAGCAAGGTCACCGATCCCACCTGGCCGGAAACCTACTGGACGCCGCGCGACATGTCTTCGATCGAATACATGACCCGCATCGGCCCGAACCACGACGGCAATTCGTTCGGCCTCATCGGCGCGGATCTCCTGACGCTTAACGCCATGCTCCGGATTCCGGTGGACATGCATAACATCCCGTCCGACCAGATTTTCCGGCCGACCTTGTGGGACCGGTTCGGCGGCGACGATTTCCGCGTGTGCGAAAAATTAGGGCCGTTGTATCGATAGACCAAGAATGACCGTGGACCGTAGGGCCTCAGCTTGCTGAGGCCATTAGATTGGTGTGTCGGCTTAACGGAATTCTTGGTTAAGGTCCAACTCGACCCATGAAGCCCGCTCCCGTTCGCAGGCGGGAAAAATGTTGATGATCCTGTTCTTCACATCCGTGATGCATACAAACACGTTTTGATCGACGGTGCCAGGGGTTAAGGGGTCCAAATACGTGCCGCCGTTATTGATGAAGCTCGTGGTCATGATTTGCTTCATGACCGCCACGCTGATGCTGCCGACGTGCTGCTGGGCCAGCGTTTGCAGGTTGACCATGCGCTGGAACATCCTGGCCGCGGAGTCGTTCGCCGGCGAGGTGTAGCGGAAGGACTGACCCACATGGTTGGTCAGAAAGAAGTAATTGGTGAAAAGATCCTCATTGGTTAGATTGGCGTAATAATAATCCCCTCCGTTCGCTTGTCCGGCCAACAGCTTCATCGAGTTTTCGAGAGGCGAACGCTCGTAATGCCAGATGTTCGTCGCGTCGGACACCTGGGTCAAGTTGGCCAAGGCGACTTTCGCGTTCAGGTACCGCGCATCCACCTGGGCTTCCGTGTCGCAATCGAACGCCGCGTACAAGTTCTGATGCAGGGCATCGGCGATCGTCAAATCCAAGTTCGTGACGGAGCACATGCCGTTGAGCATTTCGAAGTTCAACCCCTTGGCGTTCATGATGGTCGCTCCGAAAAACCACCCAAGGGACGTCGCAACGGAGACTTGGTTGTCGGCATGGTTGTTGCCATGCGTTTCGCCGACGGGATTATAGACGATCACCGCGCTTGCCCCCGCAAATTGATTCATCCCCTCGGTCGGATTGTCGTAATCCCGCCCGATGATCGTGTTGCCGGTCGTCGTTTGCGTCCGTGTCGCCCCGAACACGGAACATGACGGGAAATAACTGAATAAGACGTTTATACCGATGAAGTGGAGTTGCTGGAACGTCAAGCCTGTTTCCTGCGACATGCCGTAGAGCAGCAGGCGCTCGCGATCATCCATGATGACCTCCATCTGGGCCATGGTCGCCTGAACCGACTGGTTAGTGAACCCAATATCTTTGTCAAGTATTGCGTACTTGGCGAGCAGTTGGTCCTTGACCAGATATCCGTATTGCTGGCCCATGTCATAGTAATCGCCCTGCAAATTCATGATCCAGAGGGCGCCCGCCTTGCGCAGTGTGCCGGTTCCAGTGTCCGCCTCATAGGAGTTCGTTGGCGGCACGACCACCAAGTCAGTGGTTGTGTAAACGATGTCAGGATCGATAACCCCGTTCATTTGATCCACCCCAAAATAAAACCGCAATGCACCGGCCGCCAATCCTGGAACTTGCAGCACCGGCAGTCCGGACAACGGGAAGAGTGCCCCCTGGTGTACCGGGCGGACTTGGGAAAGCGGGACGGGCCCAGCCCACCCCAAGTCGGCGAGATAAAAGAAATCGCCGGACGTCGTCTCTGCCAGCACCCACCAGTCGGCCGTATTCCCCACATATTCGGCCGGGTTCAAACTCACCGTTACGGTGATCGGATCGGTTTGGGCGAACACAGCCGGCTGGTCCCAATCGTTGATGGTAATCGCCATAGCAATGTCGCTGGGCGTCATTTTGGGATATGAGCCAGCCGCCGCGACGCAGGTTATGGCCAGATTGATGACAACGATTGCCAGAACATTAAAACAAGCAATAGAACGGCTCATAAACGCTCCCCCACCTTTTGGGCGCTTTGTTTTTCGAGCAAGGCGCCAAGTTTGAAAACAATTACACGACACCCGTTTTGCCAATATTATTTTTTATTACTAATATCCTCTTTTTTTATTATTTGTCAACACGGATTTTGGAATTTTTTGATTTTTTGGTAACCCCTCACGGCTTCTGAGGTTACTCTATTCCGACGTTAAGACTTGACGTCCGTTGCTTGATACGCTTATGTCAGGCTTATGGCATTAAAGACCGGGTTGATTAGGAAAATTCAATTTGATTGTTGGCGGCCATTCCGCGACCCATAGGAATTTTCATCACATGGATGCCCCCCTTAAAACCTCGTTCACCTATCCGCTGACGGAGGACCAGCAAATCATCCTCACCGAGGTCCTGCAGGGCGGCAATTACCGCCCGATTCAGGTTCCTTATGCCCAAGTGGCGGCGGAAACCGACACATGCAAAATTATCCTCTACCAAAGCGGCAAGTGCCTGGTCCAGGGCCGCGCGGCGCAGGATTTTGTGACTTATGTGCTGGAGCCCAAGGTGTTGGGACACGTCGGCGTGGGTTACGAGGAAATGCTCAACCCGGAAGCCTATGCGCCCCACATGGGCATCGATGAAAGCGGCAAGGGCGATTTCTTCGGCCCGCTGGTTATTGCCGGCGCATACGCGGACAAAGCGTTGGCCAAGACCATGCTGGCCATGGGCGTCAAGGACAGCAAGAACATATCCAGCGACAAGAAAGCCCATCAATTGGCTCGGGATATCCGCAATCTGCTGGGCAAGCGGTTCAGCATCGTGATGATCGGCCCGCAAGCCTATAACCGGTTGTATGCGAAACTTCGCAGTGTCAACGCCATGCTTTCCTGGGGCCATGCCCGCGCCATCGAGAATCTACTCGCGCAGGTGCCGGAATGCCCGCGTGCCATTTCCGATCAGTTTGGCGACAAGGAGCAGGTTAAACGGGCGCTGATGACGCGCGGCCGCCAGGTCGAGCTGGTCCAGCGCCACCGCGCCGAGGCGGACGTGGCCGTGGCGGCGGCCTCCATTCTGGCGCGCGCGGCGTTCCTCAATGCGCTGGATACCTTGCACAAGAATTACAAACGGGTGTTTCCCAAAGGCGCATCCGATCAGGTCAAGGCAGCGGCCGAGGACCTGGTTAAACAGCATGGAGCAGGCATCCTGCTCAAAACGGCCAAATGCCATTTCCGCACGACCGATCAGGTGTTGGAAAAACTTGCCCTCAAACGCGAGGCGCTTGGCCGGGAAGGCATGGTTAAATCCAAACCGTATACCTTCCGCCGCCCCGCGTGAGGCTTGCCACGTTTACCAAGCCATAGGCATGGCTTCCGGCGTGGGCGCGCTCCGACCTTTGTGGTTCATAGCATGTCGCTCGGCTTTTGTTTCGAACTGCCTTCCGGAAAGAAAGCTCGACAGTCCGGGAATGCATCTGTTAAATAGGGTGCAACAGCAGCGCCCGCAGGGGCTGTCATAGCCAGGAGAAACCGTAATGATTAAAATCAAATCAATAGTATGGGGCCTCAGCGCGGCGGTAATCATGATAGCCATGCATGGAATGGCGGGCGATTCCGATGCGGCTAAGGCCGCGACCCAAGCCAGGAAACCGTCTATATTTCAAAAAATGGATGCCGATGGCGACGGCAATATAGCGGCGGCCGAGTTTCAGGCGGACCGGAATGTCTGGTTCAAGGAGATTGATGCCAACGGCGACGGCAGACTGACAGCGGATGAGTTTTCGAAGGATCAGCAGGGACGGTTCAAAGATATGGACGCCAACGGCGATGGCGTGGTTGTGGCGGAGGAATACGCGGCCTTTTTCTGCGGTCCGGAAGCCAAGATGGACAAGGAAGCCAAGCCGGCCAAGACCAACAAGACGACACTGTTCGAAACCATGGATGCCAATGACGACGGCTTCGTGACGGTTCCGGAATGCGTCGTGTATCGCATCGTCATTTTCCGGCAACTGGACGCTAATGGCGACGGCAAGCTAACGCCCGAAGAATTTGCGACGGGCGCCGACAAGCGCTTCACGGCCATGGATTTGAACAGAGACAACGTGATCGCCAAAGATGAGTTCGATGCGACGGGGGTCAACAAGACGCGCGGTACGCGCGCTCCGGAAACCAACCTGCCCGTGGCGAATTAATGCTCAAGGTTAGAGCACCCGCGCCCCGGCCGCGGGCCGGACCATGCGTGTTTCGCAGGTGTGGCCGAACTTACGCGCATAAGCGGATTTAATGGTTTGGCCGACAACGCTCGCGTCGCGGGGATGAACCATCAGCACCACGCTCCCGCCAAAACCGCCGCCGGAGAGGCGTGCACCCAGAACCTCAGGCAGGCGTTTAGCCTCTGCCACGATAAAATCCAGTTCCGGACACGAGTTTTCGAAATTCACCTGCGAGCTGTGGTGGGATTGATACATCAGCTTGCCGAATGCCCGCACATTACCCGCGCGCAGGAATTGGTCGGCTTCCAACACGCGCGCGTTTTCCCCGATCACGTGCGCGGCGCGCCGCGTTGCGATTGGATCCAGGCGGACGGCAAACGCGTTATATTCATCAAGCGTTACATCGCGCAGGGCCTTGACCGGATGATCGAGCACGGAGGCAAAAAAAACGGCCGCCCGTTCGCATTGTTCCCGGCGCTCATTGTAGGCCGATGCCACGAGGCTATGCTTGACACGCGTATCAGCCAATAGGAAACAAACATCCGCCGCCAATGGCACGGTCTCGACGGCAAGCGTCCGGAAATCGCTGAATACCAGGGCATGGTCTTGCCCAAAGAGGCTGGAAATCTGGTCCAGCAAACCACAGCGCGCGCCCGTAAAGTCATTTTCGGCTGCCTGGCCGATTTTGGCCAATTCCAGGGGCGCCACGGTAATCTTGTAAAGCCGGCTGAGGGCCAGGGCCACGGCAATTTCCAGGGCGGCGGAACTGGAAAGACCCGCACCCACGGGAATGTCGCCTGCGAACGTGGCTTGGAAGCCCGGTTCGATTCGGCCGAGGACGCCCAGTTTGTTTACCACGCCGCGCACATAATTGACCCACAGCGGTTGCTTTACGGGCGATGTAACCGGCAGGTCGAAGCAAATTTCCTCCGGGACGTCCAGGGCCTGGACCGTGCATTGCGTGCTCTGCACGGGATTCAGCGCCAGACCGACACCCAAGTCAATAGCGGCGGAAAGGACGAAGCCCTCGTTATAATCGGTATGGTTTCCCAGGATTTCCACCCGCCCGGGCGCATAGGCCGCGACAGTGGGCGGAGTGCCAAAGCGCTGGGTATGGGTTTGCTTGATAGTTTCAATCAAGGCTGTATTCATGGCGAGACAAATTTGAACGCCAAAGGCGGCAACTGTTTTATGTAGCCACGGCGGTGACGCCGTGGCCGCCGTAGGAATCCACGCCCTCACGGGCGCGGCTACAAACAAAGGAAATTACTATGCATCAAAGTTATCGGAAATTCTGCATTCTACATTCTGCATTCTACATTTCCCCGGGGGAGCGGATAAGGTCCAGAAGTTCCTGCGTACGTTGATCCAGCTGCGCCTGGGTTTTGGCCTCCAAGTTCAGCCGTACCAGCGGCTCGGTGTTGGAACAGCGCACGTTAAACCACCAATCGGAAAATTCCACGCTGAGCCCGTCGAGTTCAAACTGACGGCCGGCGCGGAACTTCGCGCGCAGGCGCGCCAGGACGGCCGGCGGGTCCTTGACTTCCGAGTTGATTTCCGCGCTCTTGAAATAGCGATGAAACGGCTTGATCAGGGCCGAAAGCGGTTCTGACGATTGGCTCAGCAAATTGGCGATATAGAGCACGGCCATGGCGGAACTCTCGGTAAAATAATTTTCACGGAAATAGTAATGCCCGGAAAGCTCGCCCGCAAAGAGCGCATCCGCCGTGCGCATCTGCTGTTTGATGAAAGCGTGCCCTACCCGGCACATTTGCGGCGTGCCGCCGTTCTCCTCGATCACTTCCCGGACGGTCCAACTACTGCGCAAATCGTAAAGGATGATGCCTTTCTGCTTTTTCAAAATACTTTGCGCGATCAGGAGGGTAATCATATCCATCGGTATGATATTTCCCTGCTCGTCCACAAAACCAACGCGGTCGGCGTCGCCATCGAACGCGGCGCCGAAATCGTAGCGCCCCGCGCGCACCTTCTGCTGGAGAGCGGCCAGCGTCTCGGTCTTGAGCGGATTGGCTTCGTGGTTTGGGAACGTGCCGTCCAACGTGTCATACATGGCATCCACCTGCATCAGGCTCGTCAGGGCCTTGGCCTCGACACAGCCCATGGCATTGGCATAATCGGCGGCAATCGCAATGGGCCGCTGGAGGGCGGCCAACTGTTTCACGTTCTTCACGTATTCCGGCAGGATGTCGTAGCTTGCGATCGTGCCGGGCGATGCCGCCGCCGGCGCAAAATCAGATTGTATTACGCGCTGCTCGATTTCCTGGATGCCGGTTGCACCGCTGATCGGAATCGCTTTTTCACGGCAGAGTTTGAATCCATTCCATTCGCCGGGATTGTGCGAGGCCGTGATCATAATGCTGGCATCGGCGCCCAACTTGCCATTGGCGTAATAGGACATCGGCGTGGAACAGACGCCTAAACGGATTACTTGGGCGCCCTGCCGGGTCAACCCGCGGGCCAATGCCTGGAACATGGTTTCCGAGCTCGAACGCATGTCCTGCCCCACCACCACGCGCCGGCAATTAAGAAAACTCGCGAACGCCCGGCCGATTTTAAAGGCCAGGTCTTCGTTCAAATCCTTGCCAACCACGCCCCGGATATCGTAAGCCTTGAAAATGCCAGCCATAAGTATACCTCATCAATATGTGAATACGCCAATCATGCCATAACCAGGAACGAAGAACCACGAACGCCTCAATTATCTATCACATTGCACCGATCAGAGACAAGCTTGAACCGTCTTATGGTAATTGGGCAAGGATGACACAGGAGCCCCTGTAAGCGGTTGACTAATGGAAAAGAACACCTATATTACGCCCAAACGGGTTGCCAGTTATTAAAACCCTGCGATAACCGCAGAGCGCCAGCCGAAGACCATTGAAAAAGCGGAAATTCACAACATGAAGCAAAAAATCAAGGTCGGTATTGTTGGCCTGGGAGCGATCGGTAAAATCCATGCCGATGCCTACGCGCATTGTCCCGACGCCGTGTTAACGGCCCTCTGTGACGTGGATCCCGGTCGCTTGGCGACGCTGGGAGAAAAACATCAGGTCAAGGCCCGTTTCACGGACTATCGTGACCTCTTGAAGACAGACGTGGAGGCAATCAGCATCTGCGTCGGCAATCATCTGCATCGCGAAGTGGCCGTGGCCGCCCTGCGCGCCGGTAAACATATTCTGCTCGAGAAACCGATGGCCCTGAATGCCGGCCAGGCCGCTGACATTGTCGCCGCCCAGAAGAAAGCGCGCAAAGTCGTTCAAATCGGAATGGTCAACCGCCAGAAGCCGGAAGCCCAACTGATCCGGGAGGAAATCCAATCCGGGCGGTTGGGCGAAATCTACCATATGCGCGCCATTTTGATCCGGCGGCGGGGCATTCCGGGACTGGGCGGTTGGTTTACCACAAAGGCCGTTGCCGGCGGCGGGCCGCTGATCGATATCGGCGTGCACTGGCTTGACCTGTGCATGTACCTGAGCGGCCAATGGCATCCCACGCGCGTCAGCGCCATGACCTATGCCAAATTCGGCGCCAAAATGCGCTCTTACAAATATGTCAGCATGTGGGCCGGTCCGCCGAATTACGCCGGCGTTTGCGATGTCGAGGATTACGCCGCCGGCTTGGTGCGTTTCGGCCGGAAGGCCACCCTAAGCTTTGAAATCGCCTGGGCCGCCAATGCCGAGGAAACCATGTATATCGAACTGATGGGCGATAAAGGCGGCGTCCGTGCCATGGACGGCAAGCCGCTGAAAATCCTGACCGAATATGAGGGCCGTGTGGCGGATATTACCCCGCAGTTCAGCGCTGACAGCAACCCGTTTCACATGCAGGCTGCCAAGTTCCTGGCGGCCTGCCGTGGGGAATGTCCTCCGGCAGCGACCGCGTCCGAAGGCCTGGCCGTGATGCACCTGATAGATGGCATTTATAAATCCGCCAAGTCCGGGCAGGAAATGGAGCTTTAACCTGAATCATTAATATGAAAGCCATATGACCGCAAGAATATCAGTCATGTTGTTGGTCTGCGTGGGTGACCTCTTGGCCGGGATCGACTTTTCGACTTCTGGTCAACAGACATAAAACAATTAATCCGCCCAGGCAGGCCGCCAGCCCCACCCCGCTACCGGTCACATGGGGTTGGTGTAATGCCAATTTTGTCCACGCAACAAAGGGCTGGGGATCCAACCATGCCATTTGCGCCGGCAACATTTTTCCCTGCAGCGCGTAATAGGCAATATCCTCCCATCCCGTGGCAAACAGAACGATTCCCGCCACGGCCAGCCGCCAATCCCGGCCGGCAATACCCATTAGGACAAACATGATGATGCCCAACGGCAGGAAGGCCGCATGCCACCAGAAGATGCGTCCGCCGCTGCCGGGAACATGCAAGGCGCTTTCGGGAATGCCATAGTGGCCGGTGAGCGGCTTGTAGATGTGTTCAAGGACAATGAAGTCGGCATAGGCCAAAAGCAGGATGCCTGCCGCAAGCAATCCAATCCGGCGGATCCATTGAACCGTTGATTTCACATTCGTAGCCGGTATTAAACCGGCTCGACCTTCGGATTAACAACGCCGAGGCAGAGCCGGATGTAGGTCGGCTATTCGTGTCGATTACGCCCGGGCGGATTTGGCTTCGCCCACGATCTTGGCGAAGCCTTCCGGATCGTGGATGGCGATTTCCGAGAGCATTTTTCGGTTAAGTTCCACGCGGGCCTTGGTCAAGCCCTCGATGAAGCGGCTGTACGTAATGCCGTTCAGGCGGCAGGCGGCCGACAAGCGTGCAATCCACAGGCTGCGGTATTCGCGTTTTTTGAGCTTGCGGTGGATGGTGGCCAGGCGCATGGCCCGGTCCACGGCTTCCGTCGCTTGGCGGAACAATTTGCTGCGCGACCCGTAAAATCCCTTGGCCTGCTCCAGGCGGCGTTTTCTCCGGCGGCGCGAGGCCGGCGCATTAGTGGCTCTTGGCATGACGCGTTCTCCCCTTCGGTTTCCGAAAAGCGGTTAAAAAAGATTTCCAATGCGTTTCTGTTCCATGTGACCCAAGGCACGCTTATTACGGGCATTGCGCTTGCGCTTGCGCGACTTGGTGGTCATTAAGTGACCATGGCCGGCGCCCATATGGATGATTTTGCCGGTGGCGGTCTTGCGGAACCGCTTGCGCAACGCTTTCTTGGTCTTCATTTTCGGCATAGGTTTGCTCCCCTCTGTTACGTAAAACCAGCATTTATAAACCATTTGTCGCAAATGTCCAGCCCTATTTCCCCAAATATTTAACACCTGAATTTCAATGGCCGGATGCCGGTATGGCAATGTTGACTTCCGGCATGTCTCCTGTAAAGTGATGGCATGGGTGAATTTGTATCCAAGCCTGTGAAGATTGCCCGGGACGTCTGGATGATTCCGGACCAATGCAACGTTTATGTGCTGAAGTCCGGCAAATCCGGGCTTGCCATCGATTTCGGTTCCGGCGCCTGGATGCAGCGTTTGCCCGCCTTGGGTATCGAGCGAATCGAACAGGTGCTGCTCACCCATCATCATGCCGACCAGTGCGCGGGCCTGGCTGGCGCGGCCGAGCGCGAGTTTATGGTGCGAGCGCCGGCCGGAGAAAAGCCGAACCTCGATCCGGCGGATTTGGCTCGACGCATTCAGGAGTGGAAAAAGCTTGCCTATGCTCCTTACTTTCATAACGCGGCACTCTGGCAGGGTGTGCCCGGCATTGTTTGCGACCTGCACCCCAATTCGGAGCTTTGGTTTGGCCCTTTCTGCCTGCGCATTGTGCATACGCCGGGCCACGGCACGCACGCTTGCTCGTATGTCGTCGAAGCCGGCGACCTGCAACTTTGTTTCTGCGGCGATGCGGCGCATGAGGGCGCAACCATCTGGGAGCCCTATCATCTGGAATGGGACCACTGGACCGGCGAGGGCGCGCTGGCTGCCTGGCAGGGCATCAAGCGCCTGCTCGGCATCGGGATCGACCGGCTTTTGCCGTCCCACGGACCACTCATCGATGCGGCGCCGAACAAGACGCTCTCGGCATTGGCGGACAAGCTGCTGGTTTTCTACAATGCCAAGGGCTGTATTGCGCCGGGCGAAAAGGACCATTTTATAGCGCCCGCGCAAAGTTTTGGGGGGACGCGACAGTACTTGGATGCTCTTTACCAATTCGGGAGTAATGGCTACCTGCTTGTATCCAAGAACAACGAGGGGTTGGTTGTGGACCCGACCCTGGTTGATCTGCCGTTTCTGGACAACCTGCTTAAACGGATAGGCAATGTGCGGCCGACCGCCATGCTGGTCTCGCACTGCCACGCAGACCATTGCGATGGTGTGGCCAATCTGCAGGCCGCATATCAGGCCCGGGCTTACCTGCATCCTAAAATCGCCGAAAAAATCGGCCGGCCGCCATCAGGACCCACGCCGTATCTGCCGGTCAAACCGGTGCAGGCTGACGAGCTACTGCCTGAAAACGGGATGTGGACCTGGAACGAATATGAATTTCGCGTGGCGCACTGGCCGGGCCAGACTTGGTGGCATGCCGCTTACCTGACCACCGTCAATCGCCAAAAAGTGCTGTTCGGCGGCGACTCGTTTCAACCGGTATCGCGCTGGAACGGCACCGGCGGTTTTTGCGCCAACAATAACAGCCGCTTTCGCGAGGGTTATATCCCGTCGGCCCGCCTGATGCTCGTGTGGCGGCCGGATATCCTGGCCAATGGACACCGGTGTGTATTTCGTTTCACCGAGTCGCGTTTCCGGCAGATCATAGACTGGGCATATTTCGCAGAGCGGGCGGTTTTAGCGCTGTGTCCCAGCCACGATTTGGAAACCGACTATTACAAGCCGTATCATCCCTATGAACGCAAGGTGATGGCGCCGAAGCCGGAGACAGCCAAGCTGCCGGAACGTCCGGCCGAGTCCACCATCCGACCGGCGCCGGTGTCCGCCCCGAAGGGAAAAGGCAAACCCCGGCCGGCGAAAATCGTCAAGGCAACCAAGATTGTTGTGCGAATTAAGCCCAAAGCCAAACCGGCCATCCAGTCCAAGGGATCGCATAAGAAATTAAGGCGGGCATAAGACCGCCTTAATAGAGAACCATGAATGACGAAAAAGTTTTAAACAAAGATTGCCCTTGCACCTACCCGGGATGCCCGCGCCATGCCGATTGCAAGGAGTGCAAGGAATATCATCATTCGCTGGGACAGAAGACCTCCTGCGAGAAAAAGAAAACCTGACACCCTGGGCCACGCCCTATTTTTCCAGCGACAGCACGACGCTTTCGAACACCTGAAATTGGGCGCCCTTGCGCCAGGCATCGGCGGAAAGTCCCGCCTTCTGGCTGAGATGCGAAAGCGTTTCCTCCTTCGTCCAACCCTGTTCGGTGGCAACTTCCGGCAGAAACACTGCGCGCGCCATGCCCTTGCCAAGGATAATCCCGTGCTGACCCAGTTTGAAGGCATCCAGGTTCGGAATATCCCTGATCGGGCTCAGGATGGATACGTCCACCGTGATGTCCGGCAATTCGGCGCTCTGGACCTGGCTGAACCGAAAATCGTGCATGGCCGCATTAACGGCATTATGATGCACCGAGAGGTACAGCGGTTCCACCGGGGCCAGCGACCCGATGCAACCCCGCAGATCCCCGTGAATCTTGAGCGTCACGAACGTGGCGGTATCGGTCTTGAGCTTCGGCGTGATCGTGTAGGACTCGATCGGAAACGGCCCTGTTTTCTTGTTCGCGGCGCCGGCGGCGCCACTCACGCACCAGGCGAGGGTGTCTTTGGCGATCGCAAAGAGCGTCGCTTTTTCTTCGTCCGTCAGACCCGGCGTCCAAGTGCCGCTGCAATGTTCGATGATACGCATGTTGGCCTCCTTTGTTTGGATCGCGTTGGTGGGTTGCTGTGATGCATTGGTTGAAACGCTCGCCGCCATTCCTGCCCAAGGGATAAATCCAAGAAGAAAAATAAGAACGGAACCCAAGGCTTTCTTCATCATGGCCACCTCCTGTTTTTCGGTGATCCCTCTGTTACATGGGGACGTCAATCCCCTTGCCGCCAGAAGGCGGCAAGGGGCATTATTTTCTTCTGCTGGCCCGGTCCAATATGTCCCGGTCGTGCGGGGTCAGCCTGCCAAGGCCCCACTTGGATATTTTGGCCAGAACTTCGTCCACTTCCTCCGGCGAGGGCGGCGCCTCCGTTTTGGTTTCCCAATCCTGGTCGGACCCGCGCAAGACCTTGAACTTGCGCCGGTGCCAACTCCAGCGCAAGTCATTCCACCACTGGCGCGGATTGAAAGACCCACGCCCAAGCCCATCATTGACTCCATACCGGCCATACAGATAACCGGCCAGCCCGCCTACCAGGTGGGCCGCGTAGGCAATTTGGCCCGGCTGGCTGATAATCGCCAGCAGGCTGAAAAGGCCCAGGCCTATAGCCAGCGTCCGCGCGCGCAGGGTCAATGGTATCACAAAAAAGACGAGCAGAGTCACCGGCCGTTGCGGGAACAAGCCCGCGAACGCGCCCAGCACGCCGAAAATCGCTCCCGATGCGCCCAGGCAGTGGCCGGCCGGTGTGCCGCTGATAAAAATCCAGCCCAACCCCGCCAGGATGCCGCATACAAAATACAACGCCAGAAATCGCCGCGTACCGATCGCCCGTTCCGTTTCCGGCCCGAAGAAAAACAACCCCAGCATATTCAACAGCAGGTGCCAGAAGCCGCCGTGCAGAAACAGATACGTCACCGGTTGCCAGAGGTCCATGCGAAGCAGGCCATCAAGGCTCAGGCTGAACAGGGCTGTGAACCCGCCGCCGGTCAGCCGATCCGCAAGGGTTTGCACGAGGTAAGCCGCCGTCGTGCCGATCAGCAAAAAACGCACCGCCGGCGTCAAACCTGGCGCGAATGAATAAGAATTGCTGTATTGCATGAGAAGCTGGCAAACCCTTTCAATGTTCGGCTTTCCTTTCCTCAAATCTCCAGAAGTCTCCCGGGAAAACGATGGCTATGCGACCGTATGCCTTAAGTTTCTGAAGGGCTTTGTCACCCGTGATGAGGCAATCACAATTTCCGGCAACGGCCGTGCCAATGATTGGATCGTCATCCGGATCCGAACAGCCGGGACTTCTCAAGCGGGTTGGTTGCACGAAGACGCAACGACTCCGCAGCAGAGCAAGGACTTCCTTGCATTCGGCCGCGTTGAAACCAAACTTTTCCGAAAGCACGACTTGCAGTTCATCGAGGATGTAATTGGACAGGACGATGACGTGCCGAAGGGCACAGTGCTCGATCAGTTCGTTGCAGGTTCCATGTGCAATGAACGCTGCAATAAGGACATTCGTGTCCAGCACGATTCTCATGACACCTTATCGAAAACGTCCTGATCCGTAGAGACGCCGCGTCGGGATGCCTTGGCAACCATGGACTTGCGAAGACTACGGAACCTTCGCGCAAATAAAAAATCCCGAATGGATTCGCGCACAATGTCGCTGCGCGAGACGCCTTCGTCCTGCGACATCCGGTCGAGTTCCTTGCGGACGGGGTTCGGCAGACTAATGGTAATGGTGCTTCTCATGTCGCCCTCCAATTGCTGTAAGAGAATATCTTACAGCTGGCGAGGGGTCAATCTGTTTTTCTTGGGTTTTCGCCTCCGCGTTTGATACATACATGGTAGAGCCGGTTTTTCAGCCATAGCTGACCAGCCAAGACTGAACACCGGCGATAACCGACCACGTCTTAGGCATGGCAAGCAACAAGCATAAAGCCGACCCCGCACAAAGCGAGGTCGGCTCTACGGCCTGATCCCGATGCCGCCAACGACTTCTTATTGATTAATCACGTTTCCCTGATTTACCGAATCTCCCGCGCCGATGTACTTGGCATCGCCGAAGGCCAGAATCGGATAGAAGATGAACGGCAGGAAGATCAGGCCAACCACGAATCCGGCCCCCTTTCCGAAGTTCTGCGCAAAGGCCAATGTGGCGATAATCCCGAAGATAAGGTTCAAGAGCGGGATAAAAAACCAGATCAGCCACCATCCCGGTTTGCCGGCAATTTTCAGGAACACATAAACGTTATAGAACGGGATGATGGCAGCCCACCCCGGTTTACCCGCCTTGACGTACACCATCCACATGGCGACCAGCGTCACCAAGGCAAGCACCAGTTGGATGATCATGATAAGGACTCCACCTGCACCCATTCCGCAAGCTCCGCCTTCGCCATTCATACGGGCCTCCTTCCTTTCGTTTCTCGAACGTTTAGACCTATGATTAGCTTACTATGATTCCTTATAATATCAATCCTTATCGCTATTTTTTTTGTAGCGCATTAGGCATCTGGGTGGAAGATGTGGCATAACAGGATTGGGCATTGTGCGTCAGTTGTAGTCGCCGTTCGATAGAACGGTAATCTGCGGTTCTATCGAACCGCATCTACACCACCACATAACTTATAGACATTGCATTTATTTTAAGAGAAGACTCTCCGTTTTTTCCTCTTGATTTTCCGGCTCAACCTTTTATCGTAAGGGAACTTGGTGAATGCAATTTCCGCAGTGGCGCACCACCGCGCGGCTCGCGTGGACAAACCGGGGGGAGGCTGAACCATGACACCTTTAAAGACCATTGTCGGGTTTTTAGACAACGAATTGAAAATCAAGAACTATCAGGATGCATCGCACAACGGGTTGCAGGTCGAGAATTCCGGCCGCGTGCGTAAAATCTGCTGCGGGGTTGACGGTTCCCTGCAGTTTTTCGAGGAAGCACGGAAGAGGGGCGCGGACATGCTCATCTGCCACCACGGCATAAGCTGGGGCGATTCCCTGAAGCGCATCGCGGAACTCAATTATGGCCGGCTGGCTTTCCTGATCAAAAATGACATGGCGTTATACGCCTGTCATATTCCCTTGGACGCGCATCCGCGCCATGGCAATAATATTCAAATATGCAAGGCCTTAAAACTGCGGCGCATCAGGAAGTTCGGGGCCTATCACGGCGTGGAAATCGGGTTTGCCGGCGAATTGCCGCAGCCGGTTGCCTACGCCGATTTCAAGCGCCGGGTGGCATCCATCGTCGGGAACACGATCCGGAGCATGGATTTCGGCCGGCGCATGGTCAAAACGGTCGCGGTCGTCTCGGGCGGTGCGGCCGCCGAAATCGCGGAAGCCGGACAAAAAGACGTCGATGTGTATGTGACGGGCGAGTCCCAGCTGTTTGCCTACAACCTTGCGCAGGAATACCGGATTAACGCCGTTTTCGGCGGCCATTATGCGACGGAAAAATTTGGCGTCATCGCATTGGCCAAACTCTTAAAACGAAAATTCGGGCTTAAGACCGAGTTTGTCGATTTGAAGATTCCGTTTTGACCGCCCTTGGAGTGTTAATCCTGAAATGGCCTCATTAAATTAGGCCCCGCGGCGGGGCGACTTATTCTGTGGCCGGGGTCGCTGACCCCGGATGTTATGAATCCGCGATCATCGATCGCGGCTACAAATAAGATTAAATTTCCTTAACATTAAATTAGGCGCAAGCTGGCATCCAGTCTAAACTTTGTCCGCCGTAGGCGGATCCGCCAAAGGCGGAAATTTCCTTCGCATTAAACTATTTGCTGGGCGGCGGAGGCATGCGCTTCGTTATAGTGATGGATCAGTTTTTTCCAGTCAAACTGCTCAGCCAGTTCCTGCGCGCGAAACCGCAACGTAATGCGATCGCGCAGCTCAAGCCGCGCGAACTTGAACAGATAGTTGGCCAATTCATCGGCGGCGTTCGTGTCGGCGGTGTTTTTGCGTTTGACGACAAACAGCCCCTTCTTTTCGCAATCCGGGGTATGCGACAGGATGTAGTTGCCGAACCCGGATAAATCCGAGGCCACCGCCGGAATGCCGCGCGCCAGGCATTCGACCGGCGTATAACCCCAGGGCTCGTAATAACTCGGGAACAGGCCGAGGTGGCAGCCACGGACAAACTGGTCGTAATCCAGGCTGAACAGCGGATTCGTGGTGGTGATAAAATCCGGATGATACACGATTTTCACGGGATCGTCGGGCTTGTTCACCAGGTTGGAACGGCGCAACTGGTTCAAAACCTCGTCGTGTTCCTGGTCCAGCAGATCGTGGGTAACGATCATGGGCAAGCGCGTGGTGCGCAAGGCCTGCATGGTCCGCCGCAGGCGCAGGCGCCAGTAATCGTCCATCAGCGTGTTCAAATCCGGCATTTGGCCCCGGGCGGCCTCCTTGAACAGGCGTTCGCCCAATTGATCCTTGATGGCCATGCAGGTCTGGTGCAATTCCTCGGTCATGGCCTTATTGTTCAGCACATCCGCAAGCATGGATCGGAAAGGCTTGCGCGAAATGATAAACATAATCACCGTGAGGTCCGCGCCCGTCTGCTTCAGCATGTAATTAAGGCGCGCCAGGGCTTCAAGCGTCAGATCGAAGCCTTTGTTGCGATATTCGTAACGGCCGGACGTGAAAACATACAGGGTGCGGTCCAGGTTAAAGCTATAACTGGGGAAAAAGTGGCCGGTCACAAATTGATGGATTTTTTCCTTGTACACCTTGTGCAGGTTTTCCGATTCATGGCGGGCAATAAACCGCTCGATATTGAGCCCGTTCGGCAGAACCAAATCCACCTTCCGGCTGAGCAGGTGTTTGCATTCCATGGCCGTCACGTTGCTTACGGTTGTAAAAACATGGGCGCCGTGCGCGGCGGCGCGCTCAATTTGAACGCGCGTTTCAATATTGAACCGCCGCGTATCGTTCTGCCAGTTGACGAACGGGAGGTGATCGTAAAACCAGGGGTCGCTCATGGCCAGGTAGCGCCCGAGCAGCGTCGCATGGGTTGTGAAGACAATCCCCACCGGCAGGTTGTCACGCCGCATTTCCGGGATGGCGGCGCCTCCCATCCATTCATGAAAATGGGCAATCGCGGGCGAGGGGCGGGGCGGCGGTTGACGGGTCAGGATCCGGAAAAATTCGCACACCATCAATCCAAAGGCCAGGACTTCATTAATCTCATGGTCATCCTTCGGCGTGCTGATCTGGTGATGTTCCCAGAAAAAATACTTGAATTCGATCAAGCGGGGCATGGCGCTGCGGACATCCAGCAAAATAACCTGGGGCCGCCCCGTGACCAGCCAGCGCCCGAAATGCGCCCGGTAACCCATGGCACGCAACGCCTGAAGGGCGGGGCGCAAAGTTTCCGTCGGTTCGCCCTCATCGAATTCGATCGCTGCCGTGGCCGGATTATAGGGCCCTATCAGGCAATAGCGCTCGCCCCAATGCTCGATCATGCTGGGAATTTTGGACCGAAGCACCGTATAAATGCCGCCCAACTGCTGGCATACTTCCCAAGCCACTTCAAACAAATAACCCTCCGGATCGTTGCTTGTCACTGCTGGCAGGCTCTTCGATCGTTTTTCGATGCCGGCATTCGACATAATGACTATCCTCCGTACTCAGGTTCGCGGTTGCCTATTTTCCCAGTGTGGTGCGCCTAACGCTTCTTTACATTTGAATTTGTCATCCCAAGTCCCGACCTCCGGGAGGGTGGGACTCGGAATGACATTCTTTCCGGATGCTGTTAGGAAATTTCGGACGCGCCACACTATCGAATTTCCCAACCGTGAACCGTTGAACCATGTCATAATAATTCATTCTTCCATGGTCAAACAAGCCTAAATATTATTAACTTGATCATGGGTTATTTTGACACTATGCTATGGGGCAAAATATCGCACTATATTGGCATCTCCCATGAAATCAGGATTTTTAGACAAGTTGATTGAACGGTTGGCTAAGTTGGATCCCGAGAGTTTGCAAGCCCAGTTTCTGAGGTTGACACAGGAAAAGGGATTGCTGGAGGCGGTCTTTAACGCCTTGCATGAAGGTGTTATTGTGCTGGACGGCCATGGGTTTATCAATTACGCCAACAGTGCCGCCGCCAATCTGCTTGGGTTTTCCTTGCAAGGCGCCGCCCGGCAACCCATTGCCCGCATCCTCAAGGACATCGAATGGGATCGCATCCTGAGCCTGGATGAAAAAGCCTGGTCGGAATTGATCAGCCGCGAAATTGAAATCACCTATCCCGTCCACAAGATCCTGAATTTCTATGTCATGCCCATTGCCCTCGAAGCCGATCGGCGCCGCGGCGCCGTGGTCATTTTGCGCGATATTACGGCCGAACGCGAAAAGGAAATGCGGGTGCTCACCTCCGAACGCATGCATGCGCTCACGGTACTGGCCGCGGGTGTCGCCCATGAAATCGGCAATCCCCTGAACTCGCTCCACATTCATTTACAGCTCCTGACGCGCGAACTTCAACACCTGCCGAAGGAAACCGGCGCAGCCTGTCAGGACTTGGTCAACGTGGCCCGCAAAGAAGTGGAGCGGCTCAACCTGATCATTACGCAGTTTCTGCGTGCCATTCGGCCAACCTCGCCCCGCCTGGAAGTTTGCCGCATCGAAGAAGTCCTGCAGGAAACCTTGACGTTCATGCGCCCTGAAATCGAGAACCGTGACATCCTGGTGGAGGTCAAGTGTCCGGACCCCATGCCGAAAGTTTCGGTGGACCGCAACCAGATCAAGCAGGTGTTTTTCAACGTCATTAAAAATGCCCTGCAGGCCATGACCAAGGGCGGACTCCTGACCATTACCCTGTTCAGCAATGACCGCTACCTGGGGCTCTCTTTCAAGGATACCGGCAAGGGGATATCGTCCAACGACCTCAACCGCCTGTTCGAACCGTTCCGATCCGACAAACCGCAGGGCACGGGACTGGGCTTGATCATCGTTCAGCGGATTATGCAGGAACATGGCGGCAAAATCGAAGTGCACAGTCAGCCCGGCGCCGGCATGACGTTCACCCTTTTCCTGCCGCTGGACGAGCGGCGCATCCGGTTGTTGAAGGCGCCCCGCAAGCCGCGCCCGCGCCGCTCGCATCAGAAAATCACTTAATCACTGAATCGCTAAATCATTAAATAAATATGACCCGCCGCCCGACCATCCTGATTGTCGAAGACGAAAAAAACACGCGCGAAGGCTTGGAACGCGCCTTGCGCCGGAATTACCAGCCGCTCCTGGCGGACAGCGGCGAACGCGCCCTGCAGGCGCTGGATGAAACGCCCGTGGATATCATTCTAAGCGATTTGCGCCTGCCGGGCATGGACGGTTTGACGCTCATCAAGCGGGCCCTCGCGCACGATTCCCAGCCCATCTGCATTCTGCTGACGGCTTACGGCAGTATCGAATCGGCCGTCGAGGCCATGAAGGCCGGCGCTTACGATTTCCTGACCAAGCCCGTCAACCTGGACCAGCTGGAACTGATTCTTCAGCGCGCCCTGCGGTCGCGCCAGTTGGAATCGGAGAACAAAACTTTGCGCACGCAACTGGACGACAAATTCGGGCTGGAAGCCATCATCGGCCAAACACCGGTCATGGAGGAGCTTTACAAGGTCATCCGGCAGGTGGCGCCCTCGCGCGCCACGGTGCTGATCCAGGGCGAAAGCGGAACCGGCAAGGAACTGGTGGCCAACGCCATCCACGGCCTCAGTCCGCGCGCCCGCGGGCCCTTCATCGCGGTGCATTGCGCGGCCCTGCCGCCCACCTTGCTCGAAAGCGAATTGTTCGGGCACGAAAAAGGCGCGTTTACCGGCGCGGTGGAACGCCGGCGCGGCCGCTTCGAGCTGGCCGAAGGCGGCACCCTGTTCCTCGATGAAATATCCGAAATTGACCCGTCCACCCAGGTCAAGCTGCTGCGCGTGCTCGAGGAGCGCAAGTTCGAACGCGTCGGCGGCCAGGAAACCCTTGATGCGGATATCCGCCTCGTCACGGCGACCAACCGCGACCTGCGCCAACTGGCCCAGGCCGGCAAATTCCGCCAGGACCTTTTTTTCCGGCTCAACGTGGTTACCATTACGGCGCCGCCGCTCAGGGAGCGGGTCAACGACATTCCGCTCCTGGCGCGACGTTTCATGGCCGAGTTCGCGCGCGAAAATAACAAGCCGATCGACGAAATCACTTCCGAGGCGCTCAACGCGCTCATGGCCTATGCCTGGCCGGGCAATGTTCGCGAATTGCGCAATGCGATCGAGCGCATGATTGTCATGGCGCACGGCGCCAAACTCACCGTGCACGACTTGCCCGGCATTATTCGTCCGGCAACCGCCGGACAGGGCGCGCCCAGCTTGGGGATCAAACCCAATGCCTCGCTCCGCGACGCGAACCGGCAGATGATTGTCGCCGCCCTGGAAGCCGCCGGCGGCAACCGTACCAAGGCAGCCCGGCAATTAGGCATCTGCCGCCGCACCCTGCACCGCAAACTGCACGAATTCGGATTGCCCGCGCGCCGAGCCCGGACGATCGCAAAGCCGCACACGGGAGAAAAGACGCCTGCCGATTAAGTTGGGATAATCAACCGCGATTCGCGCACTTCGTGGTGAGATGCAATCGAAACGCCAGTTTCTACAGAGTCAGCTTCCAATCCCTCAGTTTCGGCAGGGCGGCGGCGTGGGTCAGATCGAACCAGATGGGCGTCAGCGACACAAACCCGTCGGCCAGCGCCTGGATATCGGTCCCAGCCGTGTCGCCGGTGATTTTCAGTTCGCCGTCCATCCAGTAATAGGTGTCCCCGCGCGGGTTGGTCCGCTTGTGAAAAATCTCGGCGAAGCGCGAGCGCCCCATGCGCGTCACGGCCAGGCCCTTGACCTGGTCCAGCGGCCGATTGGGCACGTTGACATTAAGCAGGGTATCCGCAGGCAGGCCCTCCTGCGCCCGGCCTTCCCCCTTCGCCAAGAGGCTGCGGCGGGACACGTCGGAGGGTAAACCGCGGGTGATAAGTTCCTGCGTCAGCCGGCGCGCCACGTGCGCGGCCGTTTCCCAAAGCGGGTTCTCGAACGTCGCCAGCGAAATCGCCATGCTGGGGATGCCGAGAATCGTACCCTCCGTGGCGGCCGAGACCGTGCCGGAATAAATCACGCTGATGCCCACATTCGGTCCCAGGTTGATCCCGCTGATGATCAGGTCCGGCGGCCGCTCCAGGAGCACCGTGACGGCCAGCTTGATGCAGTCAGCCGGGGTGCCCACCACGGCATAGCCCTCAAAATGCGTGTCGCGCCGCACGCGTTTGATTTTAATCGGGTCCGAAAGCGTGATGGCATGGCCCACGGCGCTCTGCTCGGCATCGGGCGCGACCACGGTCACTTCGCCGATATCCCGCACGGCCTCGTACAATACCATGATCCCGGGTGCGTAAATGCCGTCGTCGTTGCAAATCAAGATGTGTGGTTTCATGGCGCTCCATGGACAGCCCCGGCAGAATAGCACGGCTTGGGATTTAGGCCAGCGGTATTTTATTTTGGTTCTGGATATCGGCCGGAAAGAAGATTACATTATTTCCGGTCATGGTCATGGAATAAGGCCGCGCGGGAAGGAGCGTCAACAGGAGGTCGGGTATGTGGGACTATACGGATAAAGTGCTGGATCACTTCCGCAATCCGCGGAACGTGGGAACCATCAAGGACCCGGATGGCGTGGGCGAAGTCGGTTCAATGGCCTGCGGCGACGCGTTGAAGCTGGTTTTCAAGCTGGATAAGCGTGGGCGCATTGCGGACGTCAAGTTTCAAACCTTTGGCTGTGCCAGCGCCATTGCCTCCTCCTCGGCCCTGACCGAGATGATCAAGGGGCTCACGCTGGAGGAAGCCGAAAAAGTCACCAACCAGGACATCGCCAATTTCCTGGGCGGCCTGCCGGAGCAGAAGATGCACTGCTCAGTCATGGGCCGCGAAGCCCTGGAAGTGGCCATCGCCAACTACCGCACCGGTAAAACTTCCAAAAAAATCCTGGAAGGCAAGGTCGTTTGCCATTGCTTCGGCGTGACGGAAGACGAGATCGGGCGCGTCGTCCGCGAAAACCATCTGACGACCGTCGAACAGGTTACCAACTACTGCAAGGCGGGCGGCGGTTGCGGCAAGTGCCGCGGCGATATCGAGGCCATCATTACCCGCATCCGCGGCGAAGAGCCGGTTGCGCCTGCGGCGCCGCATCCGGCGCCGCGCCTGACCACGCTCCAGAAAATCAGGCTCATCGAGGAAACCATGGAGAAGGAAATCCGGCCCGCGCTCAAAAAGGATGGCGGCGACATTGAGCTGATAGACGTGGTGGACAACCGGGTGGTGGTGGCCCTGCGCGGGATGTGCGCCAACTGCCAGGTGGCGCGGTTCACCTTGAAAGATGTGGTGGAGGCCAAGTTGCGGGAATTTGTGGCGCCGGACCTGGTGGTTGAGGAGGCCCACTCATGAGAACCGTGTACCTGGACAACAATGCCACAACCCAGCCGGCCCCGGAAGTAATCGAGGCCATGCTGCCGTTTTTAACGGAGCTGTGGGGTAATCCCTCCAGCATGCACGTGTTCGGCGGCCAGGTGCGCCGGCACGTGGAGTTGGCGCGCGCCCAGGTGGCCGCGCTGATCGGCGCCGATCCCTCGGAAATCCTGTTCACGAGTTGCGGCACCGAAAGCGACAACATGGCCATCCGCGGCGCGGTCGAGGCCGCTTCCCCCCCGATCAACGTCATCACCACCCGCGTGGAGCATCCCGCCGTTCTGGAACCGTGCCGCATGCTGAAAGAGCGCGGGGTTCCCGTCATTGAGTTGGAGGTGGATGGCAAGGGCCAGATCAACCTTGACGATTTGCGCTTGGCCCTGAGCCGGGGCCGCGCCGTGGTCAGCCTGATGTGGGCCAACAACGAAACCGGCGTCATCTTTCCGATTGCGGAAGCGGCGGAACTGGTCAAGGCCTCCGGGAGTATCATGCATACCGACGCCGTCCAGGCCGCCGGCAAACTGCCGATCGATGTCCGGCATGTGCCGGTGGACATGCTCGCGCTTTCCGGCCATAAATTGCATGCGCCCAAGGGCATCGGGGTGTTGTTCATCCGCCGGGGTACACGCATCCATCCTTTGCTCCTGGGCGGGCACCAGGAAGGCGGCAAGCGGGGCGGCACCGAAAATGTGCCCTATATCGTCGGCCTGGGGCGCGCCTGCGAGCTGGCCGCCCGGACGCTGGACGACGAAACGACGCGCGTGGCGGCCTTGCGCGATCGTCTGCAGGCGGGCATCCAGGCCGCGTGTCCGGATGTACGCGTGAACGGCGACGAAGCGCACCGGCTGCCCAACACGCTCAACATCAGTTTTCAGTATATCGAGGGCGAATCCATTCTATATCATCTGAGCGATTGCGGGATCGCGGCTTCATCCGGCTCGGCTTGCACGTCGGGTTCACTGGAGCCCTCGCACGTGATTCGGGCCATGGGTGTGCCGTTCATGGCGGCCCACGGTTCGATCCGGTTCAGCCTCAGCCGTTACAATACGGCCTCTGACATCGAATACGTCCTGGAAAGCCTGCCGCCCATCATCAAAAAATTGCGGGCCATTTCCCCTTTCGCCGCGCCGTGACAGAAAGCATGGTCAATGGTTGATGAAGAACGCCTGCAAAACGTTCGCGTTATGGCGGGAGGTTTTGCAAGATGCCATTAACCATGCCTTTCGAACCATTCTCCATCAACCATTTCTTATGGGTCATTGACCATTGACCATTCCTCCATTATAATGCGCGTTCATGAATACAATGCTTTTCTTCCTGCCGATGTTTCCCCAGGCCGATTTGGTGGACGCCTTTATGCGGGCTAACACGGCCGGCAAAGCGCTGGTGGTTTTGCTTTTTATCGGATCGGTGGTGGCCTGGTCCATCATGGTGACCAAATTCAGGGAATATCGCCGGGCCAACCGCGAGTCCAAACGCTTTTTGGCGGTTTACCAGAACGAGCCGCATCCCCTGGCCTTGATCGTGAAGCGCCAGAGTTTTCCCGGCTGCCCGTTATACATGATGTACCGCGCGGCCTGCCGGGTTCTGCACGGCCTGATCGAGGCGCGCGGCATCAATCCAGCCGAATGGTTCAGCGGCCAGCCGGACGCCTCCACGCCGAAACTGAACGATGCGGACATGAAAATTGTGCGCAACATCATTGACCAAACGGTGGATGAGCAGGTCATTCAACTGGAGAAAAATGTCGTGGTGCTCGCCACGGCCGTAACGGCCGCGCCGTTCCTCGGGCTGATGGGCACGGTGTGGGGCGTCATGGATGCCTTCGGCGGGTTGGCCATCCAGGGTACGGCGACCCTCTCCGCGGTGGCCCCGGGCATTTCCGGTTCGCTGATTGCAACGCTCGCCGGCCTGATCGTGGCGCTCCCGTCGCTGATCGGCTACAACATGCTGACCAGCCGCATCCGCATTTTGAGCACGATGATGGAACATTTTGCCGAGGAATTGATGGCGGACCTTGAACGTCACAGCCTCCGGAAATAGGCAAGGAGCCCTTTGTGGCCAGACGAACCAGGACAGCGCTTCAACCGGTCGGCGAAATCAACTTGGTCCCCATGCTGGATTTTGCGTTCCTGCTCCTGACCGTGTTCCTGATCACTTATCCCCTGATGGAGCAAGGGGTGCACGTAAACCTGCCCCACGGCAAGGCCTCGGAGCTGAAACCGGACCGTTCCCGGACCATCAGTGTGCGGTTGGATGGCGCCATTTTTCTGGACAACCGGCCGGTTACGGAAAACCAGATGACGGTAGAAATGAACCGTCTGGGTAAAACGGATCCCGCCATCACGGTGTTTGTGCGCGCGGATAAGGACCTAAAATACAGCCGGGTCATGGATGTCATGCGCATTCTGCACGACGCCGGTCTCAGCAAGATGGCGCTGGTATCCAAGGCGGAATAATCCTGGGTAAAAAAGCGCGCCATGAAGAATTCTTATCTGCGCAACATGATTATCAGCGTGGCGGTGCATGTGGCCTGCGTGTACGCCCTGATCGCGTTTTCGCTGGCCTCCTGCCACTCCCGGCGCCCACCCAAGGACCTGACGTTCTTCGTGGATTTTCAACCGGGCCCGCCGCCCCAGCCGGGGTACCGGCCTCCGCCGGCGACTATCCCGGAAGCGGCGCCGGAAAAGGCTGAACTCACACCGCCGGAACCGGCGGATATTCCCGAACCCATCCCGGAACCTTCGAAACCGGCTCCGGCCGAAACTGCCAAGAAACCGAAGATTGAAGTCAGCACCAACCTAGTCCGGCGCGCGGCCCCTGCCGGGGTGCCGGCCGTCCCCGGCGCAAAACGGCCGGTTAAAAAATTGTCCGCTGACCAAATTCGCAAGATGCTGGGAACCGCCGTGGCGAGTGTCGGCCCCCCCGCCGGGGTGCCGGGTCCAGCCGGGATGCCGGTCGCCGTTTACGGCGCCGGTTCGGGTTCCGGCGAAGCAACACCCTACGGCTGGTATCTGGCCCAGGTGCGCGCGGTCATGTACGATGCCTGGGCCCAGCCCAGCGCATTGGCGGGTAAGCGGGGGCTCGTGACGCGGGTCCTGGTTCGCGTCCGGCAGGACGGCCAGATCGTCCAGAAAAAGATGGTGGATTCTTCCGGCAACGGCCTCATGGATACATCCGTCATGACGGCCGTGGAATCGGTGAATGCGCTTCCGGAATTGCCGTTCGGCTTTGGCGGCGCCTATAAGGACATCACAATTGATTTTGAGCTGGAAGACACGGGGCCGTAGAGCAAGATATTTAGAGATTGAGCGATTCAGTGATTCAGAGATTTAATACACAATCACTCAATCTCTGAATCGCTCAATCATAAATTGGGAAAACAACCGACGGACTCACTTCAACCCTTACCCCTTCGAACTTTCATTGGGATGCTGGACGGAAACTTCATCGCTTACCACCGGTTTTGCGTTTGGGTAGAGTTTTTGCGTACATTTGGGGCAAAGACCGTGAGTGAACACAGCGGAAGAATGCTGTTGAATGAAAGTTTCCACTTGGTGCCAGTAGCCCTTGTCGTCCCGGATATGCTTGCAGGAGGCGCAAATCGGCAGTAAGCCTGTCAACATTTTTACATCGGCCAAAGCCTCCCGGAGCTGGACGATCAATTTGTCTTTCTCCATGAGCGTCTGCTTGCGTTCGATCGAGTAGCGGATCGAGCGCGCCAGCATGGTGTAATCCACCAGGCTCTTCACCAGATAATCCTGGGCGCCTTCGCGCACAATCCTGATGGCCAGATCCTTGTCGTCCATGCCGGTCAATACAATGACGGGCATCGTTGGGACATGCTTGGCGAGCATGAAAAATGTGTTGTGCCCCGAGCTGTCCGGCAGGGTCAGGTCGAGCAATACGACGTCAATCCCGCCGTTTGCCAGCGCCTCCAGGCCGCGTGCCAGGCTGTCCACATGTATAATCTCCATCACATTCTCCGGTTCTTCCCGCAGAATTTCCATGATGAGCTGGGCATCGGCCGGATCGTCCTCGATCAAAAGCACCGTACTGGTTTTTGCTTTCATGTTCGTTGCCCTCCTTGTCCGTCTTGCGGCGGTATTTTTGGCGTTTGGACCACCATCAGGAACAAACCCAAACGTTTCAGCATTTCCGTGAACTTTTCATATTCCATGGGCTTCGTGATGTAGCAGTTACATCCAAGGGTGTAACAGTTCTCAATCTCCCGCGGATCATCCGTCGTGGTCAGCATGATAATGGGCAGATTATGCCACTGCTTGTCGGTCTTGATGCGCCGCAGAATTTCCAGCCCGTCCAGCCTGGGCATCACAATATCCAGGAGCAGGAGAAAACCATGGCCGGCGTACGGGGTTGTCCTCCGGCCGATGGTCATCAGGTAGTCCCAGAGTTCCTGGCCATCCTGGAAGCGTATGATTTCATTGGATACGCCGGCACTCCGCAGTTGTTCCAGAATAAGCTCGGCATGGCCTTCATCATCTTCGGCTATCAGGATCGTGACGCTGGTATGCTCGGCGGTCATGGTTTTATCTCCTTTGCAACCACCGGCAGGGTCAGGAAAAACCGGCTGCCCTTGCCGATTTCCGATTCCATCCATACCGTGCCGCCATGCCGTTCCACTATCCGTTGAACCGCCGCCAAGCCGATACCTTCCCCCGTGCCGCTTATTTGAGGATTGGGCCGGTAAAATAATTTCCATATTTTCTGCTGATGCTCCGGCGCCACGCCCTGTCCATTATCCTCGACACAATATACCACGCGCGCGTCTTCCTGACGGTCCCCGCCGGAGTGCCGGCCCCAGACCCGCACGCGCAGGGGTCGGGCACCGTCGCGATATTTGATGGCATTGTCCAGCAGGTTCGAAAATACCTGATTGATCAAAGCCGCATCGGCCCGGCACCCCGGCAGGGCGTCCACCGTCACCTCTGCGGCGGCCGACCGAATCTGGAACTCCATGGCTTCCACCACGGTTTGCAGCAGAGCATTCATGTCCAGCGGTTGAAACACCAGCGGGGCACGGCCCAACTGCGACAGTCGCAGGAGCCCGCTGATCAGGCCGTTCATTTTTTCCACGCCGGCGTTGATGAACCGCATGGATTTTTCGGCTTTTTCATGGGACGCGACGAGGGCCTGCCGCATCTCGTCCGGTAGGACGGCATCCGTCAGAATACGGGTGATCGCGTTACAGGCCTTGTTCAAGAGTTGATTGAATCCCTGGATGTTGACCAGCGGCGAGCGCAGGTCATGCGACGCGATGCGAATCAACGTTTCCAGTTCCTGGTTTGCGCGCGCCAGTTCAGCGGTGCGCTCCTGGACGCGTCCTTCCAGACTTTCATTCAGTTTGCGGACTTCGCTTTCCGCCTGCTTGCGCTCGGTGATGTCGCGGCCTTCAGGGATCAAGAAGATCACTTTGCCGGCTTTGTCTTTCACCGGTTTGAGGGAAAAATCTATGTAATGTAAAGTTCCGTCTTTTGCGGTATGTGTTGCTTCAAAACGGATAAATTCGCCCTGTGCCGCTGTTTTTACAGCTTGGCGCACTTTTTCCTGCAATTCGGGTGAATGTGTCCACCAGGGAGTCTCCCAAAAGGGTTTGCCCAAAACACTGGAGGCCTTGATGCCGCCAAACTCCAAGGCTGACCTGTTCGCCTCCACCAAAGTTCCATCTGTTTTCATCAGGCCGATGAATTGGAAGGTTTGGTCAAAAATGGCGCGTGCCTTTTGTTCGCTGGCCTCCAGCGCCCGTTTGTGGTCGGTGATGTCGCGAAAAACCCCCGCCATATATTTTTTTTTGTTAATTTTAATAACGATAGTATTAATATCGGCATAAAGCACACGGCCGTCTTTCCTTTTTACGGGCATATCCCTGCTAAGGGTAAAATCCCCCCTGGCCTGTGCTTCAAACTGTTCTATAACATAAGCAAGATCCTTTTTCGGATGGATATCCATGATGCTTAATGTTGGAACTTCTTTCTGGCTGTAGCCAAACATCCGGCAAAATGCTTGATTAGCCACAAATAATTTCTTATTTTCAGGATCGGCAAATACTATTCCATCGCTTAAATTATCAAACAAAACTTTACCCGGCAGGTTTTCGACAAGGGTCCGATAGTCTGGCATCATTGCTTCGAGGCTTTCCTCCGCGTGCCCTGACTTCCCCGGCATACCGGAAGCCCTGGACAAAGGAGGCTTGCTCTTCCGCCGCTCTTTGGCAAGGCGGCGGAGTTTGGCGGTGTTTGGTGATTTATTCGCGACCTTATTCATGATGGACCATCCCGTTCAACCTTCACATAGGCACTTTAACGCCAGCACGCCTTGCCGCATATCGCTACGTCCCTGACTATGTAAATAATATTGTTAAAACGGCGCTTTGTCAAGCCTTTCTACCGTTTCTATATGTAAGAACGCAAGGAGTATTTATTGGGAAGTGGGGAAAATAAGGTGCAGCGGGAAAGATAGCGCCCGTGATAACCCATTACGGCGCAATGTTAATATGCATGGGTTAACCTCCCGGGGTTGCGATGCGTTGAATTAGGCCTTCGATAAATTTGCCGTTCTCTCGAACGGCCGCCACAACGGATGCTGGTGTAGCCGCGGTTCGCAAGAACCGCTACAGATTGACATTCCCATGCGCTAAATCAGGGTCTCTTTTTTACCGGATGGCTGCGGCGCCGGCGGCAAATACCGGACAATCAGCGTAATCATCGGAATCAACAGAAAGAAAAACGCCGCGGCGGCAAAAAAAATCGCCCGCAGGCCGAACTGATAGGCCACCACGCCGCTTACCAGCGGCGCGGCCATCCAGCCCAGCGAACGTGCGGTCACGGCCCATCCAAAAATAAATCCGCGCGATGCCGCCGGCGTGGTTTTGGCCAGCCAGATCTGGAACACCGGATCCAACCCGCCCGCGCAAAAGGTGGCGCCAAAACGGCCCGTGAAAAGCTGGAAAAAACCATGCGCTAACCCGACGATAATCATCATTAACCCTGCGCCAAATGCCGAAATCTTGCCGATGCGCGGCGGCGCCATCCGGTCGGCAATGCGCCCGATGATGGGACCGGCCAGGAATCCGGCAATACCGCCTGTCGCCGCGAGCGAGCCGGTCCAAAACGCAGCCCCCTTAAGGGAGCCGTGAATTTCCTGGACAAGTAACGGCAACCAGGCATTGTCGAATTGCAATACAAATCCCATGGCCGCCATCAGCGCCAGGATTGGAATGGCCGGGCCGATTTTACCCCAGAACATCCGGACCCGGTCTTCCATTGAATCGGCCTCTTCCTCGATCGGCCGCACAAATTCCTCACGCGTACCGAGCAAGACCAGCAACCCGGCCAGAAGCAGTAGCACGCCGGAAGCCAGGAACGCCGTTCGGTAACCGAACCATTCGGCGAACAGACCTCCCACAAATGCGCCGCACATACTGCCTGAAAAAATGGCGGCGCTGAGCGTGCCCAGGACCATGCCGCTACGATGCGACGGACTTTGCACGGAGACAAACGTCTGGGCGGCATTCACCGTCCCGGTTAGCACACCCTGGATTAGGCGTAATATGACCAGCATCTGCACGTTGGGAACCAGACCCATCAAAGCCAGCACGAGCATGCCGCCGAAATTGGCCCGCAACAGCATGATCCGCCGGCCGTACCGGTCGCCCAAGGCGCCCCAAATGGGCGAAGCCACGGCCAATGTCAGCGGCGCCGCCGCTGTGAACAACGCTATCCACATTTTCAGCTCGTTCGGGTCCGTTATGCCTAATTGCTGGATGTAATACGGCGCAAATGGCATGGCAAACGCAAAGCCCATCATCGAGAAGAACTGGGACAGCCCCACCATGACCAGATTACGTTTCCATTCAATCATCGCTATACCTCAGCAGGTGGTTACGCGCCATGCATCCCGGAGTTTGGCTGGCGGCGCGGCAGAGACGAAGCGGAAACCAGCGCCTGCGCGGGTGCCTTGACTTCACGGGATCCCAGCGAAAGGCCGCAGGTTGTGCACCGATAATCATACAATTCGGCCTGGGGCAGGATCAACAGAAGGCGCTCGCGCACGGGCTGGAGCTTCCGGCAGGTCGGGCAATACAGTTCCGATGCCCGCAAGTGTTCAAATTGAGCGTGTTTGTGCATGGGACGACAACCGGAGTAGCTTGCAAAAGTCCGCTTTTGCAAGCAGAATACAGGAGTCAGTAGTCAGGATTCAGAATTTGTACGCTTAATAACGTGATTGTTGTCAATGATTCGCATTTATTCTGAATTCTGTCTCCTGAATCCTGAATTCCTGTAAAACGTGAGTTTTGCAATTGATTCACTTGTATGATTGGGTATCTTTATTAGAATGATGCTGGCTATTGTCAACTCAAAAAGGAGACTTGTTGAACGTTTGCCTTGATATTCAGCCGGCAGTCGCCCAGCGGGCCGGCGTGGGCCGCTACACCCGCGCATTAGTCGAGCATCTCGGCGAAGCGCGCGGCGTGGACCAGCTCCGGCTATTCTATTTCGACTTCCGGCGGCGCGGGTTGGCGTTTGCCACGCCCGGCTTGGACCAGCAAGCCATTCGCTGGTGCCCGGGACGGCTCATCCAGAAAAGTTGGAAAACGCTGCATTGGCCGCCCTTCGACTGGCTGGCGGGGCGGGCGGACGTCTACCATTTCCCCAATTTCATCATTCCGCCGCTTAATGCCGGTCGCACCGTGGTCACCGTGCATGACGTCAGCTTCCTGCGCTATCCGGCCATGGCTGAGGCCAAAAACCTGGCCTACTTGAAGGCCCGCATCGCCGATACCGTCCGGCGCGCCGATGCCATTATCACGGATTCGCACTTCAGCGCGGGAGAAATAATAGAGCTATTGCGGGCAGACCCGGCCAAGGTGTTTTCCATCCCGCTGGGCGCGGCCGACCACGTGCACCCCCCGGACCCGGAGGCGGTGGCACGCCTGCGTCAAGAGCGCGGCCTCACACGCCCTTATCTGTTGACGGTCGGCACGCTGGAGCCGCGCAAAAATACGGCCTTCCTGGCAAGCGTTTTTGAAGCCATGCCCGCTTTTGACGGCGACCTGGTGATTGCCGGCATGCGCGGCTGGAAATACGAGCCGATCCTGGAGCGTCTGCGCGCCTCACCGCGCACACGCGCCATTCGGTATCTGGAATATGTCGGCGACAACGAACTCCCCGCGTTATACGCGGGAGCCGAATTGTTTTTGTTTCCATCGCTATACGAGGGGTTCGGGTTCCCGCCGTTGGAGGCCATGCTGTGCGGTGTGCCGGTGCTCGCCTCAACGGCCGGCTCGCTTCCGGAAGTGCTGGGTGAAGGCGCCCGGCTGATCGCGGAGTTCGACACCGAGCGCTGGGCCGGGGAGGCCCTGCGTTTGCTGACAGACAGCACCGCGCGGCACGAAATGACCGTAAAAGGCCGCACTTGGGCCCAGCGCTATACCTGGCGCGAAACGGCCCGCCAAACCTGGGGTATTTACCGAAAGGTGGCAGGATGAAGATCGGCATCGATGCACGCTGGATTTTCAAGGAACTGTCGGGTATTGGCTCATATACCCGTGAACTCATCCGGCACCTGGCGCGCCTGGATCGCGATCCCGACTCCCGGGGAGGTCGGGAGTTTGTGATTTATTTCAGCGACCCAGCCCTGCGGGACCGAACCGTGGCGGAGACGGACTTGCTCCACGCACCGAATTTCAGCACGTGCATTCTGCCCTTCGGCCTGTTTTCGATCCGCAACCAGCTTCACCTGCCCGGCCTGCTGGCGGAAGCCGCTCTGGATGTCTTTCATTCCCCGAACTACATGATTCCCCTGCGCGCGTTTCCCCGCGGAAGGCCCGGGCGTATCCGGTGCGTAACGACAATTCACGACCTGATCCCGCTGATGTTTCCCGCCTACGCGCCGCGCGCCTGGAAACGGCGGTTCTTCCCGCTGTATCGCTGGCTCATGCACGAAGTAGCCCGGCGTTCTGACTTGATCATCACCGACAGCCGGTCGGCCCGGGACGACGTGGTCCGTCATTTGCGCCCACCGCCGGAGCGGGTGTTGGCAATTCCGCTGGGAGTCTTGTCGAAGTTTCAGCCCGCGGCCATGAGTTTTGACGCTCAACGTTCAACGCTCGACGCTTTACGTGCTTCCGGCGCCATGGGCTGGTCACCGGGCAGTGCCAGGGCCGAAAAAACGATTCTCTGGGTGGGCCGGGCGGACCCGTATAAAAACCTGGTGGGCTTGATCGAAGCCTTTGCCGCGTTGCGCAAGCAATATCAGCTGCCGGTTGAACTGCGCATCGTGGGCCCCAAGGACCGGCGTTACCCGGAAGCATCACGACGTGCCGCCCGTCTGGGGATCGAAGACGCGGTAACATGGCTCGGCTACCTGCCGGATGACCGTTTGGTGAGCGAGTACCAGAATGCCGATGTGTTTGTCCAGCCCTCGTTGTATGAAGGGTTTGGCCTGCCCGTCCTGGAAGCTTTTGCCTGCGGTACGCCGGTCATCTGCAGTAACAAGGGATCGCTCCCGGAAGTGGCAGGCGGCGCCGCGCTCACCGTTCAGCCGCAGGACATGATCGGCCTTACCGAAGCCATGCGGCGCGTGTTGACCGATTTCCGCCTGGCGCGGGATATGGGCGCGCGCGGTCTGCGGCAAGCACAGAAATTCACCTGGGAAGCCACCGCGCGCATGACCCTGGAGGCCTATAAAAAAGCGAAGTCCCTATGAGGAAGAGACAAAAAGCAAACGCCCAACGCTCACCTTCTAACGCCGAATGAAAAGAGACAATATTCGTGTTAATCTGTGTGAAGCCGTGACTACATTTTCTGAACAGTTCAATCAGCAACCAGCAATCAGCAATCAGCAATTCTCTCAGCGGGTCATCCTGGCCCATGACTGGCTGACCGGCATGCGCGGCGGGGAGCGCGTGCTGGAAATCTTGTGCCGTTCCTTTCCGCAGGCGCCGATTTACACGCTGATCCACAATCCGGCGGCCGTTTCGGACGTCATCAACGCGCATGCGGTAACGACTTCGTGGCTCCAGCGCGTACCGGGCATCCGGCAACACTACCGTTATTTCCTGCCGTTTTTCCCCAATGCCATCGAGCGCCTGCAACCGAGGGACGCAGACCTGTTGATCAGCACGAGCCACTGTGTGGCCAAGGGCCTGCGCCCGCCCAAAGGCGCCCGGCATCTGTGCTATTGCTTCACCCCCATGCGCTATGCCTGGCTGTTTTACGAGGAATATTTCGGGAAGAACCCGCTTAAAAAAATGGCGCTTGCTCCATATCTGAACCGTTTGCGCACCTGGGACCGCTCAACCTGCGACCGCGTGGACCGGTTCGTGGCCTTGAGCCGCCACGTGCAGAAACGCATCCTGGAATTTTACGGACGCGAGGCCGACGTGGTGTATCCGCCGGTCAACACTTCGTTCTGGACACCGGCTTTGCCGATGACTCCTGACGCTCAACGCTCAACGCTCAACGCTCAACGTGTCACCGGCGTCTATGACCTGATTGTTTCCGCGTTGGTGCCGTATAAAAAAATCGAGTTGGCCATACGAGCGTATAATCGCCTGGGCTTTCCGCTAAAGATCGTGGGTGCTGGCACGGAACATAAACGGTTACGCAAGATGGCGGGGGCGAGCATTGAGTTCCTGGGACGGTTGGACGACGACCGCATCCGCGATTTGTACCGTCATTGCCGTTTGCTGGTTTTTCCCGGCGAGGAGGATTTCGGCATCGTGCCGGTGGAGGCCCAGGCTTGCGGCCGGCCGGTGGTGGCTTACGGTACCGGCGGCGTGCTGGAAACGGTTGTGGACGGCCAAACTGGAATTTTTTTCCACACTCAAACCGAGGCGGCTCTGCTGGGTGCCATCGAACAGGCCAAAGCCGTCCGGTGGGCCCCCGCTACGATCCGGGCCAACGCCGAGCGGTTCAGCGAGTCGGCCTTTATCAGTGGCCTCTCCGCGAGCATTGCCCGTTGCATGGAAACATGATGGCGGAGGGATTACACAGCGGAGGCGAAAACGCTTGCCAAGCGTCGGCATTCGTATTATTAAAGGCATCCTCCGGGTAATAAACCGACAACTAAATCAGGGGTGGCATCATGTATTCTGCATCGGATTTACGCAAGGGCTTGCGCGTTGAGATTGACGGTGTGCCGTATGTCATTACCGACTTCAATTTTGTGAAACCGGGCAAGGGCGCCTCCATTTACAACTGCCGGCTGAAAAACATGATCACGGGCGCCACGCTGACCCGCAGTTACCGGTCCAATGACACGCTGAACGAGCCGAAGCTGGAAGAGCGCACCATGCGCTATTCCTACAAGGACGGCGACGAGTATGTGTTCCTCGACAAGAATTTCGAGCAGTTGAATGTCCGGGCGGAAGTGCTGGGCGATAATCGCTTCTTCCTCGTGGAAGAGATCGAAGTTACCATCCTGGTTCACAACGATGCGCCCATTGGCGTGGAACTGCCGACGTTCGTTGAAAAAACCATCGTTGAGACGGAACCCGGCGCCCGCGGCAATACCGCCACCAACGTCCTGAAGCCGGCCAAGATCGAGGGCGGCTACGAAATCCAGGTGCCGCTCTTCATCAATCAGGGCGATGTGATCCGCATCGATACCCGCACCGGCGGCTACAGCGACCGCGTCCGCACGGCCTGAGCGGTAGATCGGTCTTTTTCGCACGATATGTCCTCCTCCCTTAAAAAATCCAAATTCCAAGCTCCAAATTCCAGGGAAACGCAATCAATTCAAACAGAATGAACAAAAAAGTTGGATTTATTTTGTTTCCATTGGAATTTTCTGCCATAGGCAGATCCGCCAAAGGCAGAGAATATTCCTTGGAATTTGGATTTTGGAACTTGGAATTTATTGGGTTGCGGGCGTAGCCTGCATTGGAATAATGTATCGTGTCCGGTTCTTCTCCATTATCCAAGTTTCAGCCGGTGCTGGCCCTGCGCGCCCGCATCCTGCGGGCCATTCGTAATTTTTTTGACGCACGGGGCTTCATGGAGGTGGAAACGCCCGTCCGGATTGCCGCGCCCGCCTTGGAGCTGCATATTGACGCTATGCCCGCCGGCGACGCCTGGCTGCGCACTTCGCCGGAACTGCACATGAAGCGCCTGCTGGCCGCCGGCTGTGAGCGCGTGTACCAACTCGGTCCCTGCTTCCGGCAGGGCGAGCGCGGCGACAAGCATCATCCCGAATTTACCCTGTTGGAGTGGTATCGCGCGAGCGCCGATTACCGGGATATCCTGGCGGAAACCAAAGCCCTCATCGCGGCCGTGGCCGAAGCGGCGCTGGGCCGCACCTGGCTTGACTTTTCCCGGACCCATATTGAGCTCATGCCGGTTTGGGAAGTATTGACCGTGGCCGAGGCGTTCAAGACGTTTGCCGGCTGGAATCCGGTTGAGCATTTTGACGCCGAGCGTTTCGATCTGGATATGGTTAACAAGGTGGAGCCGAATCTGCCGACGGCCTGCCCCGTGGTGCTGATGGATTATCCTGCGGCCGTGGCGGCGCTGGCGCGCCGCAAGCCGGCAGACCCGCGCGTGGCGGAACGCTGGGAACTGTATATCGGCGGGATCGAGATCGCCAACGCGTTCAGCGAGCTCACCGACCCGGCGGAACAGCGCGAGCGGTTCGAGGTCTGCGCCGCGGAACGCCGCGCCCTGGGCAAACCGGTGTATCCGCTGGACGAGGATTTTCTGGCGGCCCTGGATTCCGGCCTGCCGCCCGCTGCCGGCATCGCGCTCGGCGTTGACCGCCTGGTCATGCTGTTGGCCAATGCCGCCTCCCTGGACGACGTGCTGCCGTTTCGGGAACCTTGACGGGCAAATGACAATCTTTGACCGTTAAATATCCGGGCTAAAAGAAAATCGGGTTGCTCCACGCGATTTTTCCAAAGACGCTGACTAATTCGATCCTGGCATAAGTGTTGCCTTTGGGAACAGTCCAGACCGCTTCTTTCAGACGCGGTGTGGCCGCAAAGATACTGCAGCCGTTTGTACGGTTGGTGATAAAGTTAACGCGCATAACCGGCGAACAGGCGACTTTAATTTCCCGGCCGCGAACGGCGATGAATTTGATTTCCGGTCCCTGCGAGGAATAAAAACTTCCGTTGCGGATGGCCGACAGGATGGCCTCCGGGGCGCGGCTTCTGGCTTTGACCATGATCCAGCCGCCGGCAATGTGAGTGGCATTATGCGTGTCGTCAACGGCAAAACCGAGGATACGGTGTCCGGCATCCAACAGATCATCCCAGTGGATGGACGAATATCCTTTGGCGATCATCCGATCGCAGACGGTGTTATAGACTTCCACTCCCGGACAAGTCAAACCTCCCTGATAAACGCACTTATTACTGGGAGTGCCGCACCAGTAAGGATGCGCCTGGACTATAAATACGCCTTCCCGCCGGGCCCGCGCCAGCACCTGCATGGGAGAACGAAACGATCCCGAAGCCCACTTTTTTTTAAGTCCCAGGCAGACGAAATGATAACCATAACCTTTATAAGAAAAGGCGATTTCTTCGGCCGGAATTAAAAGCGGCTTTTTGATCGTTTTATCCGGCACAGTCCTTTTCTCATGGTCGGTAAGAAACACAAAATCATAACCATGGCGTTTGTATTCCGACGCTATTTCCTCTGTCCTGCAAAGGCCGTCGGAATTGGTGGTATGGGTGTGAATGTTTCCTTTGAGCCAGATTCCCTTGGCGTTCCACAGGTTGCCGTTAGTCTTCATGATTTCCTTTCGTATCATGTTGTTTTTAACAAATAAATTACCAGGAGTTCGGCGGTTGAAGTGGTGGGGTTCCGGGGTGTATGCGGCAAGTGCCCGTCGAAGTAATAGGCGTCGCCCGCGGAAAGTTTGATCGCTTCGTTTCCGACCTGGAACATGATTTCGCCTTTCAGCATGAAAATAAATTCGTGGCCATCCGTCGAAACCGGGCTGCGCTTTGCGCCGGGCTCGAGCGTTAATACGACGGATTCGAAGCCGACGGCCCCAAGCGCGTTGGCAATCAGCGCGGCGTAACGGAAGCCGCGCGATTTTTCCCTTTTAAACGGCAACCGGTCCGCGGCGCCAACAAATTGGCCGGCAGTTTTTGCTTCAACGCCGATGCCCTTCACAAGATTCTCAAGTTTCAGGTTCAGGCTCCGCGCGATGGCAACCAGCACCGGCAGGGAAGGCAGGGTTCGGAAGTTTTCTATTTTTGACAACAGTCCTTTTGAAAGACCAGTGTGCCGCGCAATATCGGTCAGGGTTAATTCCCGTTTCCTCCGGGCTTGACGGATGTTCAGGCCGATTTTAAAGAGCGAATTATCGGCCGGCAGATTTTTACGCATTAGTGCTTTACTCCCATAAGCAAGATGCAAACCATGGCCAGCGCTATCCCCAGACATTTTCTGGAAGTCAATGGTTCTTTTATCACTACAATGCCGGCCAAGGCGGTCAACGCAAAACTCATTTGCGTGACCGGTAAGACGAGGCTCGCATCGCCGTATTTCAAAGCCAGCATCATAAACAAGACAATACCGCAAACCAACACCCCCGAAAGCGCGCCAAAGGCCAGCGTGGCCGGAGGAATGCGCCATTTCTTCTGGTCCACCGCAAAATGGCAGATTATTCCCCCAATGATCCAAATAAAACCGTTGATTGCCAACAGCCCATATTCGTTTGCCCCGTTTAATAGCCCAGCTTTGTAACTGAGCCCCATGCCGGCGCGCAAAAAACTGGCCAGCACCGTCAGCCAGATTGCAAGCGAGAATACGAATATTGCGGTAGATTTCCGGGATGGCCATGAGAAAAGCCATATAGCCGCAACGCCGGCGGCAATTGCCGCCAGGCGCGGCGCCGTTACCGGTTCTTTGAAGAGGATGAATGCTAAAAGCGCCGCCGGCACGAGATTCAAGCGGTAAATTGTGGCGCAGACTCCCACATCCTCCTTGGCCAGCAATTTCACCAATAAAATATTGGCGCAAATCGAAAAAATGCCGGATATTATTCCCCATGCGGCGGTCTTATAATCCAGCAAACAGGCCAACGACGGCAGGCAAAACATGAAAACACCGGCCCAAACAACGCCGATGATGGCCAAATAAGCCCCCGTCGAGTCGTGGCGGCGGGCGTAGAGCTTGAAAACGAAATCATTCGCCGCCGCACAAACCATGCTGACCAATGCCAAAAGGAGCACTTGCATATAATACGCCATCCTCTGGTTGATGAACGAAGCAAACAGTCTGACATAAGTTTCATATAAGTCAACAATATTTACTATAAATTTACCAAGGTTGATTACAAGCGGGCGGGGCGGCTGGTCATGCGCTTGGCCGGGCAAGCACTCAGTTGCGTGGTGGTGTAGATGCGGTTCGATAGAACCGCAGATGGCCGTTCTGTTGAACGGCAGCTACACCTGATACACGCTGCCCAACCCTGTTATGCCACGTCTTACACCCACGTAACTGAGAAGCTGTGAAAATATTCACGCTGACGCCGCGTGAGGTCATTTACCCTACAATTTCCCCTTGTTTTTGATGATCGTTGTAGGCCCGGTGCCCCCACCGGGCGATTATTTCACAGCTTCTGAGGGATTACTTGGCCGGCGCATTCGCGCTGGACGACGTATGGCCATTCCGGTAAATTTAACCGGCAGTTGGAAATCAGAAGCCGGAATTCGTTTGTAACCCAGTCATCATTTTTCGCCAGAGGCGGATCTGCCTCTGGCACGAAATGCGCGGTTGGGTCGGAAAGCGAGCATATTGAAGGAGGGTGATCATGCGGATTTTCATTATGACCGACTTGGAAGGCGTTGCGGGCGTATTGGATAGTGAAAACTGGTGCCTGTGGGAGAGCCGCTATTACGAGGCCGGCAAGGAATTGCTGACCCGCGAGGTTAATGCGGCCATTGAAGGCTTTATGGCCGCCGGCGCCAAAGAATTCCTTGTGGCCGACGGACACGGGTATGGCGCCATCAATCCGGCCTTGCTCCATCCGGCGGCGGAGTTGGCGCGCAACTGGCCCAAGGGCAAAGTTTATCCTTTCTGCCTCGATAACGGCCATTTCGATTACGCTGCGTGGATTGGCCAGCATCCCAAGGCGGGCACGATCCGCGGGCATCTTTGTCACACCGGCAGCATGGTGGTGCGTGACCTGTGCATCAATGGGATTTCGATGGGCGAATTCGGGGAAATCGCACTGTGCGCCGGCGAACTGGGCGTGCGCTCGATTTTCGCCTCGGGCTGCCAGGCCTTTACCGAAGAAGCCAAAGCTTTTGTGCCCGGCATCGAAACCGTGGCGGTCAAGCGCGGAACCCAGACCGATCCCGGCCATCATTTACCCGATAAAGCCTATCGCCTGCATAATACCGCGGCGATTCATCTCCAGCCCGAGGAGGCGCGCCGTCGTATCCGCGAAGGCGCGCGCCAGGCTGTGCTGAGGGTTGGTAAAGAATCGTTTGGCCTGGTCACGATGAAACCGCCCTATGAAATGACAATGATCATGCGCTCCACGGAAACCGAGCCGCCGCGCATCGTGTGTGCGCACCACGACAAAAGCGTGAGCGGCCTGCTCAATGCCCCGCGCACGGTCGAGCCGCTCCAAGCGGCCGATCCACTGGCCATGGCGGCAAAATAGGCCGCGGGCCTGTGGAATCTCTATAAATCAATTCATGAAAATTCTGATTATTGGCGGCGGCGGGCGCGAACACGCCCTGGCTTGGAAATTGGCGCGTGACCGGCGGCGCCCTACCCTCTTCTGTGCGCCCGGCAACGCCGGTACGGCGGAACTGGGCGCTAATCTGGCCATCGCCGCTGAGGATATGGACGGCCTGCTGAATTGGGCTCGCCAGGAGAAACCGGACTTGACGGTCATCGGGCCGGAAGCACCCTTGTGCGCTGGACTTGCCGATCGCCTGCATGCTGAAGGTTTCCGAGCTTTCGGTCCCTGCCGCGCCGCAGCCCAACTGGAAGGCAGCAAAGTGTTTGCCAAATCCGTCCTGCAGGCCGCCGGCGTGCCGACGGCGCAGTCCGAAACGTTTAGCGACGCGGAAAAAGCCCTGGCCTATGTGCGCGCGGCCCGGTTACCATTAGTGGTCAAGGCCGATGGGCTGGCGGCCGGCAAGGGCGTGCTCATCTGCGCCAATGCGCACGAAGCCGAAGAAGCCGTTATGACCGCCATGGTGCGTCAGTCTTTTGGAAAGGCCGGCCGGCAGATTCTCGTGGAAGAATTTCTGGAAGGCGAGGAAGTTTCGATCCTTGCCCTCGTGGATGGCAAACGGGCGATACTGCTTCCGTCGGCCCAGGACCATAAACGGGCTCTGGATGGCGATCAGGGTCTGAACACGGGCGGCATGGGCGCCTATTCCCCCGCCCCGATGGAGACGGCGTCATTCCGTAAAATGGTTCTGGACACGATTTTCGACCCAACGCTGAAAGAACTGCGCCGGCGGGGCATAACCTACCAGGGCGTGTTGTATGCAGGTCTCATGATGACGGCCGCAGGGCCCAGGGTTTTGGAGTTCAACTGCCGGTTCGGCGACCCCGAGACGCAAGTCATCCTGCCGCGGCTCAAAGGAGACTTGATTCCGGCCATCGAAGCCTGTATAAATGGAAATTTATTGCCGGAACATGTGGCCTGCCGGCCGGAGGCATGCGTGTGCGTGGTCATGACCGCCGGCGGATATCCCGGCGCATATCGCAAGGACGATGCCATTGCCGGCCTGAAGGAAGCCGCCGCCCTGAGTGCAACAATGGTGTTTCATGCGGGAACACGGCTGGAGGGCGGACGGGTTGTAACGGCGGGCGGGCGGGTCCTGGGAGTCACGGCGCTGGGCCGGACACTCTCCCAGACGGCTGCAAAAGCTTACCAAGGCGTGGCCAAAATCACGTTTCAAGACGCCCATTACCGACGTGATATCGCCGCAAAAGGAATCCAACGGAAAGGCGATTAGCCCCGGATGGGATACGACTATTTAATGCTGTCATGGATTCAGGAACATGAAAAAAGACACTTCCATATATCGCCGGAATTTGACGGAAACGGATCGAGCGATCGTTAAGGCACTGGCGGGTTTCGTTCCGAAGAAAATATTCGATATCCATGCGCATCTCTACCGCGTGGCGGATCTTAAGCCCATTCCGGATTTGACCGCGAGTGGTCCCAAACGGGTGACAGTGGCGGAATGGCGCAAGCGGATGGGTCTACAGACGCCGGGGGCGACGTTGGCCGGCGGCCTTTTCATGGCTTACCCCACCGCGCAAGGCAGCATCGAAAAGTCCAACGCCTATCTTCTCGAACAACTGGACCAAGAGGTTGAAAGCCGCGGACTTGTTCTGGCCGCTTTCAATCGCGGCCCTGATTCCATCGCGCCTTGCCTCGATCATCCCAGGATGGCGGGTTTCAAGCCGTATCATTTTTTCAGCCGCAAAAAACCGACATTTAACGCCGCGCTTTCCGAATTTGTCCCGGAGTGGGCTTGGAAACTGGCGCATGAACGCGGCTGGGTGATGACGATTCACCTGGTGCGGGACAGGGCGCTGGCGGATGACGATAACCAGCGCGAGCTGGTCTCATTGTGTGCGCGCTATCCCAACGCCAAAATCGTTCTGGCGCATGGCGCGCGCGGATTTCATGCGTTGAACACAATTAAAGGCATCAAGCGGCTTTCACGTTTGCAAAATATCTGGTTCGACACGTCCGCGATATGCGAGAGCGCCGCGATCACGGCCATTCTTCAGGAGTTCGGCCCGCGTCGTTTGTTGTGGGGCTCCGATTTCCCCGTGGCAGTGCAAGGCGGCCGATGCGTGAGTGTTGGCGACGGTTTCTTCTGGATTGGACCGGATCAGGCGGGTCAGCGCAAGGAAGCGCCGGCATTCCATCCGGCCTTGGTTGGCCTGGAGGCATTGCGGGCGCTGAAACAGGCGGCGGATAATTTCGGGCTGGATCAGGAGGATCGCGACGATATTTTCCTTCATAATGCCCGGCGCCTGCTCGGGTTGAGCCGTGCGCCGCTCGAGCGCACCGATGCTTTGTATGCGCACGCATGCAAGCGCATTCCCGGCGGCGTGCAATTGCTGAGCAAGCGTCCCGAATTGATGGCGCCCGGGCAATGGCCGGCGTATTTTCGCGAAGCGCGGGGGTGTGAAGTTTGGGACCTGGATGGCCGGCATTATTACGATATGGTATCCAACGGCATTGGAGCCTGCCTCTTTGGCTTTTGCGATCCGGACATCACCCGCGCGGTGATGCGGCGTATCAATCTCGGCAGTATGTGCACGCTGAATCCGCCGGAAGAGGTTGAACTGGCGGACCGGCTCTGCCAGATTCATCCGTGGGCGGAGCGCGTTCGTTTTGCGCGCTCGGGCGGCGAAATTGCATCCGTGGCCGTCCGCATTGCGCGGGCTACGACGGGAAGATCCGTGGTGGCCATTTGCGGCTACCACGGCTGGCATGACTGGTATCTCGCCGCCAACCTGGGGGCTGATGATTCCCTGCGCGGCCATTTGCTGCCCGGCTTGGAACCCAGCGGGGTTCCCTCGGAATTGCGGGGTACGGCCGTGACTTTTACGTATAACAATCGCAAGGAGTTTCAGGCGATTCTCGATCAACACGGTCAACGGCTGGCCGCAGTCATTATGGAGCCGTGCCGCTATTCCGACCCGGCGCCGGGGTTCCTGGAATTCGTGCGCTCGGGCGCTCATCGCGCCGGTGCGTTATTGATCTTTGACGAAATCACCATCGGGTGGCGCCTGTATCATGGCGGCGCCCATCTGAAATTTGGCGTGGCGCCCGACCTGGCAATTTTTGCGAAGGCGCTGGGCAACGGCCATCCCGTGGCGGCGGTCATCGGCACCCAGGCCGCCATGGAAGGCGCCGAGAAATCGTTTATCAGCAGTACTTACTGGACCGAGAGCGTTGGACCTGCGGCGGCGCTGGCGGTATTGAGGAAGTTCGAGCGGGTGAATGTCCCGGCTTATGTCAATGACATTGGGGCCCGGATCAAGGGATTTTGGAAAGCCCGAGGGCGGGCGCACGGGCTTCCCGTTGAGGTTGACCCGGGCTATTCCTGTCTGGCGCATTTCAAGTTTGCCCATGCGGAGCATGATGCGCTGCGAACACTGTATACGCAAGACATGCTGGAGCGGGGGTTCCTGGCCGGAGTTTCCATTTATCCGACCATGGCTCACGATGAAGCCGTGTTGGCAAAATATGACCGGGCGATTGACGAAACGTTCGCGGATATTGCCGGGGTGTTGAAGCGGGGCAACGTGCGCGAACGCTTGCGCGGGGCGGTGGCGCATAGCGGCTTCCGGCGCCTGCTTTGAAAAGGTGTGCGGTGCATAGTACATCAATTAGGCCGCCAAAGGCGGCCACTGTTTCATGTAGCCGCGGCGGTGACGCCGTGGCCGTCGGAAGAATCCACGCCCTCACGGGCGCGGCTACCCCGGATTGAAATTCCTATGCATAAATTAAGGAAATAAAAATTAACATCATGAAAACCCGTTCATCGAAACCTCAAGTCGGCGTGGTCATGGGCAGCGATTCGGACTGGCCCCTGATGGAAGCCACGCTCAAAACCCTGGCCCGCTTTGGCGTGTCATCCGAGACACGGGTGATTTCCGCCCACCGGACCCCGGAACTGGCGGCGGCCTATGCGACGGGCGCGGAACGGCGCGGCCTCCGGATTATCATCGCCGCGGCCGGCGGCGCCGCGCACTTGGCGGGGGTGTTGGCGGCGCACACCACCCTGCCTGTAATCGGCGTGCCCATTAAGAGCGGCGCGCTCGATGGACTGGATGCCTTGCTTTCGACCGTGCAGATGCCGTCCGGGATTCCCGTGGCCACCGTGGCATTGGGCTCCGCCGGCGCAGTCAACGCCGCCATCCTGGCTGTCCAGATTCTGGCCCTGCACCGGCCGGAGTTGACGGTCAAACTGCAACAGCACAAGCGGGATTTGAAGGCAAAAGTAAAAAAAGGCAATGTCCAGATTCAATCGTGTTCAGAAAAAATTCACGGCTGAAACATTCCAACATTCTGCAGAATATTGGAATGTTTCAGCGCAATCTCATGCGGGGAAAATCCATGACTAAATCCATACTCGCCGCCACGTTCCTGATGGCATGCATATTGGGAATACACGCTGAACAGAAATACACCCAGGCGGACAAGTCCGTTCCTGCGGCGCGGCCGGCTGCCGTAAGCGACATGATGAGCGGCGTCTCCGAAATCGGCGCCATCCTGGAAGAGCGGCACGTGGTCTTTGCGGCCGAGACCCTCAAAAGCAACGTGCTGGATGCTGTCATCGAGGCCATTGATCCGGAAGGCGGCGCCATCCTCACCAAGGACCAGGCCGCGCAGCGGCAGGACGAAGAACAAGGACTTTTTTTTGGGATCGGATGCAAGTTCCGGATCAAGGAGAAATGGCCCCAAATCATGGAGGTCACCAGCAACAGCCCCGCGATGACGGCCGGCCTGTGCGCCACCAATCTGATTGTCAAAATCGGCGACCGCAGCACGGAAGGCATGCTTATCGATGAAGTCGCTCGACTTCTGCGCGGCGGCAAGGGCGAGGCGCTGGAACTGACCGTCCGCGCCGACGAAAAAGCCGCGGAAACTCGCGTAGTCAAGCTGACGCGTTCCGCCATCCAGACACCGGTCACGGGCACGACGGAAACCTGGCCCCAGGGGATCGGCTATCTGAAGGTGAACGGCCTATACACGAATTCAGGCGCCGTCATTGTGGAACAACTCAATGCTTGGCGGGGCACCAATTGTTTTGGCGCGATCCTGGATATTCGCGGCGCCGACGGCATGGATCTGGAGTCGGTCGTCGAAATCGGCAGTCTGTTTGCGCGCGCCGGCGACACGTTATTCATCCTGCGGGATGGCCGCAACACCGCCGTGGCCGCCTACCAAGCCAAGGCCGGTCAGCCGTTGGATAAGCCGGTCATGTTGCTGATTGACCATGACACTGCCGGCGCCGCCGAAATTCTGGCGGGATTGCTCAGCACCTGTAAGGGCGCCATGCTGATCGGCACGCCGACCCGCGGCGACGACCGGGTGCGCGACATCATTCCACTTTCCAACGGCCGTGTGCTTTACATCGCCACGCGGCGGATCGAGTTGAGCAAAGGCCCCGCCTACTACCAGAAAGGCGTCATTCCCCATGTGCGCGTGGCGCCAACGAATACGCCGGCCGTCTCGCCTGGGCGTAGCGCTTCGGCGGAGCCTGGCCAGGAAAACGAGTTTATTGATGAAGATCCCGATATTTTCTCCGGCATTTCCGAGCAGGAACGTCATGATCGGGCCCTCATTAAGCGCATTGACGGCGACGTGATCCTGCGACGGGCCGTGGACATTCTTCTTGGCCTCAAAGCGCTGGACTTTAAAGTACGATAACATTTTTAGGCCTTCGGCAACTGTTTAATGTAGCCGCGGCGGTGACGCCGTGGCCGCAGAAAGAATCCACGCCCTCACGGGCGCGGCTACCAGGATTAAAATTCCTATAAATCAAGTTGAAAGCTCCCCGCATAATTCCATGGCCGGTCTCCGGCCGTCCCGATGCGCGCATGGTTGACGAGGTGGTTTCCGCGTTACGCCGTGGCGCCCTGGTTATTCTACCAACCGATACCGTGTATGGCGTTGCCGCCGACCCGGCTACGCCCGGAACGCCGGGTGCGCCCGGCGCCGAGGAGCGTCTTTTTCGGGCCAAGCTCCGGCCGGATAACAAACCGATTCCACTGCTGGCGGCCGACTGTCGCCAGGTGGAGGCTTCCCAAGCCGAACTGGGCGCCGCCGGCCGCGCGTTGGCCGCGCGTTACTGGCCGGGCGCACTGACCATGGTGCTCAAGACCGGCGCTATCTGGGAAGGCTTCCGCGTTCCCAATCATCCTGCCACACAGGCCATCTTAAAGGCGATGGGAGGCGTATTACGCGTTACCAGCGCTAACGTAAGCGGCGCACCGCCGACACTGACGGCTGCCGAGGCCGTCGTGGCGCTGGGGGCTGCGGTCGAGTTGGCGGTGGATGCGGGCCCCGCCCCGGGCGGCCTGCCGAGCACCGTGGTCAAAGTCGGTCTCGGCCGGTGCGATATCCTGCGGGAAGGCGCCATTTCGGGACGGGAAATTGCCGCCCTATGTCGCTCGGCGGAAGTTAGCAATGGCCATATAAATCGATTTTGATATAATCAGCGCCATGCCTCGTCACAAACTCCATGTCCTGTTCATCTGCACCGGCAACGTATGCCGGAGCCCCATGGCGGAATATCTCCTGCGACGCCATCTGGGAACGCATGCCAATTGGCAAGTCAGTTCCGCGGGCCTTTTCACCGGCAATGGAATGCCGGCCAGCCTGCCGGCCATTGAGGTTCTGAGGGAAAAAGGCATTGATTTGACGCCGCACCGCAGTCGGGTCGTGACCAAAGATATCATTGACGCCGCCACCCTGATTGTGGTAATGACTACAGCTCATGTGGCGGAGCTTAAGCGCCGGTTCCCGGAAGCTCAGGACCGGATTTACATGCTGAAATCCTTTGATCCCGAGTGTGGCGGTGGTGACATCCCGGACCCGCTCGGCGGAACCACGAGCCTATACCGAACGATACGCGAAGAGATAGAGTCGGCCCTACTGGACTTGATCTTGTACCTGAAGTCCTATGCCGGCAAACAGGATTGAAATTAGCGCCAAAGGCGGCAATAAAAAATCCTGGATTCCCGATCGGGTCGGGAATGACAAACAACGTTTATCCATTCTGTCATTCCCGCGAAAGCGGGAATCCAGTCTAAATTTTGTCCGCCGGAGGCGGATCCGCCTCTGGCGGAAAAATCCTTAGCATCAGATAGGAAATACCCATGAAAATTGCCATAGGCGCCGATCACGGCGGCTTTGAGATGAAGGAAGCCCTCCAGAAATTCCTGGTGGGACAATCGGTCCAGGTCGAGGATGTCGGCTGTTTCAATAAAGACCCGGTGGACTACCCGGATGTGGCCGCGCTCGTTGCGGCCAAAGTGTCCCAGGGCCTGGTGGACCAGGGCATCGTGATTTGCACCACCGGCATCGGCGTAAGCATTGTGGCCAACAAATTTCCGCGCGTGCGCGCCGCCCTGTGCCTGAATCCCCGCATGGCCAAGATGGCCCGCTCCCACAACAATGCCAACGTGCTGGCCCTCGGCGGCGAGCTGATCGGCATCGCCGAGGCCAAGGCGATCCTGACCGCCTGGTTGCGCGAGGACTTCGATGGCGGCGAGCGCCATCTCCGGCGCGTGCGTAAAATTCAACAATATTCCTGCAACACCGTGGACCCGATTGACGTCTACGAGACCGACCCCGAAATTTACGCTGTGCTGCGCAACGAGGCCGCGCGGCAAAGTGCAAACCTGGAACTCATCGCCTCCGAAAATTCCGTCAGCCAGTCCATCCAGGAAGCCGCCGGATCATTGCTGACCAACAAATATGCGGAAGGCTATCCCGGCAAGCGCTGGTACAATGGTTGTATATTCGTGGACGAGGCCGAGCGCCTGGCCATTGACCGCGCCAAACAGTTGTTCGGCGCCGACCACGTCAACGTCCAGCCTCACTGCGGCAGTTCCGCCAACCTGGCTGTGTACCTGACGACGCTCCAGCCGGGCGATCATATCCTGGCCATGGATCCCTGCGCGGGCGGGCACCTGACCCACGGCATGAAAACCAACGTGTCCGGCCGGCTGTTTAACGTAATGCACTACGGTGTCAACCGCGAGACGGAGCAATTGGATTACGATGCCATCGCCGACCTGGCAAAAAAACACCAGCCCAAGCTGATTGTCGCCGGCGCCAGCGCCTATTCGCGCATCATTGATTTCAAGCGGTTCCGGAAAATTGCCGATAGTGTCTCCGCCTACCTGATGGTGGATATGGCGCACATCGCCGGCCTGGTGGCCGCGGGCCATCATCCCAATCCTGTGCCGCATGCCGAATTTGTGACCACAACCACCCACAAAACCCTGCGCGGACCGCGGGGCGGGGTCATTTTCTGCCAGGCGCGCTTCGCCCAGGACATTGACCATCAGGTTTTTCCGGGCCTGCAGGGCGGCCCGCTCATGCACATTATCGCGGCCAAGGCCGTTTGTTTCCACGAGGCCCTCCAACCCGCATTCAAGATTTACCAGGAGCAGGTCGTGCGCAACGCCCAGACGCTCTCCGAAGCCTTGAAAGCGGAAGGACTGCGTATCGTCTCCGGCGGCACCGACAACCACCTGATGCTGGTGGACCTCAGCTCCCTGAAAGTGACCGGCAAAGACGCTGCCAGCGCCCTGGACAAGGCCGGCATCACGGTCAACAAAAATATGATTCCTTTCGATACGAAAAGCCCGTTTGTCACCTCGGGTATTCGCATCGGTACGCCGGCCATCACCACCCGGGGCATGCAGGCGCCGGAAATGAAGCTGATCGCCGGTTGGATCGTGCAAGTCTTGCGCAACATCAATCAGGCCGAAACGCTCGCCGCCGTCAAGAAACAGGTCGTCGCCCTGACCGACAAATTTCCCTTGCCCTGACAACGCCAGGCCCCGCCTTGCGTCTCGTGCCGGGGACGACATCCGCTGGATGCGTGTCATTGACCAACGATAGGATTGTATGTTCTATCGTATTGGGTTATGATGCCTGCATGTCAACGGACTTGACATTCATCACCAACGAGTCGGGCCAAACGCTCCGCAATCGTTTTGAAGACCTGTTGTGTGGACACACCCGTTTCTTCGATTGCCTGGTCGGTTACTTCTATGTGAGCGGTTTTTTCAGGATTTACCGGTCATTGGAACGCACCGAGAAAGTGCGGATTTTGATCGGCCTAAGTACCGACCGAACGACCTTCAACCTTCTTCAGCAGGCCGGCCAGGGAGAGCTTGATCTGGCTTCGCATGCTGAGGCGCGAGAACAGTTACCATCCGAAATCCTGCGCGAACTCGAAAAAGCCGACGACACCGCCGAACTCGAAGAGGGCGTCCGCAAGTTCATTGGGTGGGTGCGTTCCGGGAAAATGGAAGTCCGGGTATATCCTTCAGAAAAAATCCACGCCAAGATTTACATCATGACCTTCGTTGACGGCCACATTGATGCGGGCCGCGTCATTACGGGATCGAGCAATTTCAGTCAGGCGGGTTTGCAGGACAACCTGGAATTCAACGTCGAATTGAAAAACCGGTCCGACTTCGAATTTGCCCGGAACAAGTTCAACGAGCTTTGGCAACACGCCGTTGACGTGACCGAGACCTATGTTGCCACCATCGAGAAGAAGTCACCCTTTGCGCAGTTTACACCCTATGAGCTTTACCTGAAGTTGTTGTATGAGTACTTCCGAGGCGAGCTAAACCGCCCGGAAGAACTCGAAGACGTTTACCTCCCAACGGGTTTCATGAAACTCAGGTATCAGGAGGAGGCGGTTCTCAGCGCCAAACGCGTTCTCGATGAATACGGCGGCGTGTTTCTTTCCGATGTGGTTGGTCTTGGCAAGACATATATGTCTGCGATGCTGGCCCGCGAGCTTTCGGGACGTAGTCTGGTCATTGCGCCGCCGGGCCTGCTCCACAAGGCGAACCCCGGTTCCTGGCCGAATGTCTTCAGCGACTTCCGCGCGCCGCAGACCGATTTCGAATCTATCGGCAAACTGGACGATTTGCTGACGCGGGATATTTCCAAGTATTCCAACGTCTTCATTGACGAATCCCACCGGTTTCGCACCGAGACCAATCAGACTTACGAGAAGTTGGCGCAGATATGCCGGGGCAAGCGCGTAATCCTGGTTAGCGCAACGCCGCTGAACAATTACCCGCGCGATATCCTGAGCCAGGTCAAGCTCTTCCAACCCGGCAAGAACAGCGCGATCCCGAATGCGCGGAATCTTGAAGCCTTTTTCATAGCACTGGAGAAGCGGCTCAAGGGTTTGGACCGTCAGGCCGACCGCGACAGGTATTTCGCCATTGTCCGTGCCAACGCCAAAGAAACCCGCGAGAAAGTCCTGAAATACCTGATGATCCGAAGAACACGCGCGGAAATCGAGAAGTACTACGGCGCGGACATGCAGACCCAGGGGCTGAAGTTCCCGGAAGTGGAAGATCCCGAGCCGCTCTTCTACTTCTTCGGGCCGGTCGAGAACGAGGTCTTCGATGAAACTGTGAAGGCCATCGGCAAAATCACGTATGCCCGCTACAAACCCTTGCTCTACTACACCGGGGAATGGCCTGAAGCGGAGAAACAAGGCCAGGTCAACTTGGCCAGGTTCATGAAAATCCTGCTGGTGAAGCGCCTGGAAAGCAGTTTTCACGCTTTTCGCCTTACGCTGGATCGGTTCATTCAGTCACACGAGCGCGTTGTGGCCGAGTTCAAGAAGGGGCACGTCTACATCAGCAAGAAGCACATTGGCAAAATCTTCGATTATCTGGACGCCGGAGACGAAGAGGCCATCGAACGCCTGATCGAAGAAGAAAAGGCCGACCGCCTCATGGCGGCTAAATTCACGCCGGAGTTTCTGAAACTTATCGAGAATGACCTGGCATTACTGCACCAAATCCGCGAACACTGGAAAAAAATCAAGCGCGATCCCAAATGGACTGAATTTCACAAGAGCCTCACATCCCGCGCGGACTTGAAGAAGGACAAACTCATCATTTTCTCCGAGTCCAAGGAAACCGTCGAGTACCTTGTCGAGAAAATCCGGGAGCAGGTCGAAGCCAAGGTTATTTCATTCTCAGGTAATTCCGACGAGAAGACGCGCGAAACGATCATTGCGAATTTCGACGCGCGGGCGTTTCATCCGAAAGATGACTACCGGATTCTGGTCAGCACGGACATTCTCGCCGAAGGCGTGAACCTGCACCGCGCCGCAACGGTCATCAACTACGATATCCCCTGGAATCCAACCCGCATGATGCAGAGGGTTGGGCGCATTAACCGCATTGATACATCCTTCGACCGAATTCGCGTCTATAACTTCTTTCCAACGGAAGAGAGCAACGACCTGATCAAGCTCAAGGAGTCGGCCGCCGCGAAGATTCATTCCTTTGTGGAGATGCTGGGCGCCGATGCGAGGCTCCTGACCGAAGGCGAAGAAATCAAGGCCTTCGAGCTGTTCGGACGCTTGAATTCAAAGAAGACGATTACGGGCGAGGATGAAGAGGAAGACACCGAACTCGAGTTTCTGACCGAAATTCGGCAAGTCCGCGACCAACATCCCGACCTATTCGAACGCATCAAGCATCTTCCCAAGAAGGCGCGGTCAACCCGGCAGATTCCCGACAAGTGCGAGGCTCCCGTTGAGCATGCTCCGGCGCTGATGACCTACTTCCGGCAGGATCGTCTGGACAAGTTCTTTCTCTGTGACCGCGAGAGGGCCGAAGCCGTTGAAGTGGATTTCCTGTCAGCCGCCAAGATTCTCAGGCCAAAGGATAAGACCGAGAAGCGCCAGGCAATTCCCGCTGAATTCTATGCCCTCTTGGACAAAAATAAACGCGCTTTTATCGGAGCCACAACGGAGGATGCCGTTGCCGCGCCGGGCAAACGCGCCGGGCACAGTAATGACGCCTATATCCTGCATCGGCTGAAAGCCAGGGACATCCGCCATTGTAAGACCTACACCGAAGACGACGAGGAATTCATCCGGCAGGTTGTACGGCTCCTGGAAGAAGGATCGTTACCGCGACCCACGACCAAGAAAGTCGCCGAGGCGATCAAGCCCGAGATCGAGCCGTTGAGGGTCTTGGCACATCTCCGGCGCAACATCCCGGCTGAATTCTTGCGTAGCGGGCACATTCGGCAGGATTCCGATCCCCGGAAGCCACGCGAGGTCATTTTATCCTCTTACTTTATAGCGCCTCAGCCAAGCAAAGATGATAAGAACCCCGGCGGAGAATGATTCTCGACCATGAAATACAGCGAATCCGAGACGGTTGAACTGAAGAAAACAACTTCAGAAATGAAAGAGGCGGTCACGGCCATCGCCGCCATCCTCAACAAACACGGCCATGGAAAACTCTATTTCGGAATCCGGGACGACGGCACGGTTATCGGTCAACAAATCGGAACGGCGACGGTCAAAGACATTTCCAAATCAATAACAGACCATATTGATCCCAAAATTTACCCCGATATCAGGATTCAGAAGATTGACGGCAAGGATTGTCTTGTTGTTATTTTTAGCGGTCATGAGAATTTATATTCGGCCTTTGGTCGCTACTATCTACGATCCGGCGACGAGAACAAGAAGCTTTCCACGAAGGAAATTGAACGCCTTGTGGAGAAGAAGAGAAACTACGTGTATTCATGGGGCACGGAGGTTTCCGAAATACGCGTTTCGGACGCGAACATCTCGACATTACGTTCATTCATCAAGCGCGGCAAAGAAGCGGGAAGAATCGGTTTTGCGTTCGATACCGCAAACAATGTCCTGAACAGATTAAACCTCATTAAAGGCGACAAATTGCTGAATGCAGGTCGGGCGCTTTTCTGCAAGAACAACGGGCTTGAAGTGCGGGCAGCGATTTTTGCCACGAACGAGAAACTTACGTTCCTGGACATTCAGTCATTTAAAGGCACTTTGTTTGACTTGATCAATCAATGCGAGACGTATGTCAAAGAACATATCAATTGGCGTGCAGATATAGTGGATTTCAAACGCATTGAGACCCCGGAAATACCGATAAGCGCCGTGCGTGAAGCGATTCTAAATTCTTTGTGCCACCGTGATTTCAGCAACCCCGGCGGGAATGAACTGGCCATCTATCGGAACCGGATCGAAATCTACAATCCCGGCCAGTTTCCATATGACTATGCCCCCGCCGAGTTTATTGCCGGCAAGGGCAAAAGTATTCCCAGAAATCCATTGATTGCGGATGCGTTCTATCTTGGCAAGGATATTGAACGTTGGGGGTCCGGGTTGAAGAGAATTGCCGAAGAATGCAAGGCAGCGGGCGTAAAGGTTGAATTCGAGAAGATCAAGTCCGGCTTTCAAGTGATCTTTTACCGCCCTGAAGTTGCGCCGCTTGCTGCTAAAAAAGGCGCAAGACCGGTCAGCGATCAGGACAGGTTGGGTGAAAGGTTGGGTGAAAGGTTGGGTGATAACCGCGCCCGTATAATTGCCATCATGATGGAGCATCCTGCCGTCTCAACACCTTTGCTTGCGAAAAAGATCGGGATCAGCACGACCGCCATCGAAAAGAACATTGGGTTTTTAAGAAGAAAAAAGTTAATCAAGCATATCGGCCCCGCGAGAGGCGGACATTGGGAAGTGCGTATTACCGCGAAGGAGAACAAGCGTCCATGAACCGCGATCAAGCCCGACAACTTATCGGCGATACCTTCCCAAAGGCTTTCGATAAGACCCGCTTCCGCACCTTCGCCATCAACCTGCTCAACCACATTGACGAATCCAAGGCACAGCAGTGGTCAAATCAGTACGTCAAGGACGCGTTCAAGGGCCATGTCCAGCGTTACGAACGCCTCGGAACATACACGTGCCCTGACAATGAGAAGCTTGACGTCCTGATCGTTTATCTGACCACGGAGTCAACACTCGAACGCGCGCGTACCGCCATTCGCAATTTCGTTGCCGACCACCTTAAGACACGCGATGAAAAGGAAGCCGCCCTCGTTGCCTTCGTGTCGCCGACGGAGAAGCAGTGGCGTTTCTCCTACGTGAAAATGGAGTATGCCGCCGTCGAAAAGGATTTTGGCAAGGCTGGCCTTGGGCAAAGTAGAAGAGTCAGCGTTGAAACCCGGCTCACTCCCGCCCGGCGCTTCTCCTACATAGTCGGAGAAGGCGAAAGCTGCCACACTGCCCAGACCCGGTTTCTTGACCTGCTCCAGAATACTGCCGCTGATCCCACGCTTACTCAAATCGAGGAAGCCTTCAGCGTCGAGGCGGTTACCAAGGAATTCTTCACCAAGTACGCCAAGCTGTTCGGTGATATCAACGCTGCATTGGAGAAACTCGTTGCCAAGGACAAGACGCTCCGCGATGAATTCTCCGCCAAGGGTGTCAATACCGTGGACTTTGCCAAGAAACTCATGGGCCAGATCGTGTTCCTGTATTTCCTCCAGAAGAAAGGCTGGCTCGGCGTCGAGAAAGGGAAGGACTGGGGCACCGGCCCGCGCGAATTCTTGAGAAAACTGGCCAAGGGCGACTATGGCAAGTATGACAACTTCTTCAACGATATCCTTGAACCGCTGTTTTACGACACGCTGGCCACCGACCGCGGCCATGAAGCCTTATGTGACCGCTTCAAGTGCCGCATCCCCTTCCTGAACGGCGGCCTGTTCGAACCGCTCGGTGGTTACAACTGGGAGAAGACCGACATTATTCTGCCGAACAAACTCTTCACCAACGGCGAGTTTGTTGAGGAAGGCATTACCGGCACAGGCGTCCTGGATGTGTTCGACCGTTATAACTTTACGGTCAACGAAGCCGAACCGCTCGAGAAGGAAGTCGCCATTGACCCGGAAATGCTCGGCAAGGTCTTTGAGAACTTGATTGAGGATAACCGACGCAAAGGTCTTGGCGCGTTCTACACCCCACGCGAGATTGTCCACTACATGTGCCAGGAAAGCCTGATCAACTATCTGGACACCACTGTCAACACCGTCGAGGAATCATTGACCCCGAAAAAACCGAAACAGGCGAAGTTATTTGGTGCTCCTGAAGCGGAACAGACTACGCTAAAAACAACCGTGCGCCAAGAACTCGTTCCGCGTGCCGACATTGAAACCTTCGTCCACTTGGGCGAGCAGATTTCGCACTACGAATCGGTGGAAGCTCAATATGCGATCAAGATGCCGAAAAGCATCCAGAACAACGCCAAAGCTCTTGATGATGCGCTCAAAGCCATCACCGTATGCGACCCTGCCGTGGGTTCCGGCGCGTTCCCCGTGGGCATGATGACCGAGATCATTCGCGCCCGTGCCACGCTCACACCGTACTTCAACGATGTTGCTGAACGAACGCCGTATCACTTCAAGCGCCACGCCATTCAGAACTGTCTCTACGGGGTGGACATTGATCCAAGCGCTGTGGCAATCGCCAAGCTGCGGCTTTGGCTTTCGCTGGTCGTTGATGAAGAGGACGTGAAACAGGTCAAACCCTTGCCGAATCTTGACTACAAGGTGGTAGTTGGCAACTCGTTGCTGGGCGTGGAAATGAATCTGTTCAACAACGAACCATTCAAGCGGCTGGAAGCCCTGAAGACAAAATTCTTCAACGAAACAGATCGAAAACTGAAGGCGACACTCAAAGAGCAGATTGAGGCCCTCATCCATGAGTTAACCAATAACCGCGAAACTTTCGATTTTGAAATCTACTTCTCCGAAATCTTCCACGCGAACAAGGGCTTCGACGTCGTGATTGCGAATCCGCCGTATGTTTCAGTCGAGAAGTTCGCCCGGACGGCCCAGCAAACGGAATGGAAGCGCCGATTCAAGACCTTTGCTTCGCGGTGTGACATCTATGGCTTATTCTACGAGCGGGGACTTGCTCTGTTGCACGATGATGGGGTGCTGACCTTCATCAGCTCCAACAAGTTTCAACGCGCAGGATACGGCAAAGGCTTGCGCCAACTCCTTGTATCCCACCGCATTCAGGCGCTCATTGACTTCTGCGAATTGCCAGTCTTTGCCGCCGCCACCGATCCGATGATTATTGTCGTCAACAGGGGCGCACCACCCTCAGACCACGAGTTTCCGGTCGTAGTAATCAAGGATGAAGCCGAGTTTGACTCACTGGCAAAGTCCCTCTCCACACGCGGTGCGCACTACAAGCCGGAGCAACTCAAAGCCGACGGCTGGTCTCTCGAAGGACGCGATGGCCTCACTTTGGTAGACAAGTTGCGGTCAAAGGGGACGCCGCTGGGCCAATACGTCAATGGCAGATTTTACTACGGGATCAAAACCGGCCTGAATGAGGCATTCGTCATTGATCGCGCCACGCGTGACCGCCTGATCCACGAGGACCGCAAATCCGCGGAACTCATCAAGCCGTGGATTCGAGGCAAGGATATCAAGCGATGGACATACGAGTTTCACGATCTTTACGTCATCATAGTGCGCTATGGATTCCACACGGCACTGAAGAAGTATCCCACCATTCTCCGCCATCTGTCGCAGTTTGAAAAGGCGCTGAAGGCCCGTGGTCAGTGCAAAACGTCGAGAAGCGGTGCCAACGAAGGCCAGCATCACTGGCTTGAGTTGGATAACAACCCGTCAGAATCCTACATTGCCGCATTCAACGAGCCGAAGATCGTCTTCAATGAGACCTCAAAACGGTTACACGCCTATATTGATACGGATGGGAATGCCATCAACAAGACAGGCTTCATCATACTCACTCCGGACGCGCCGTGTGTTCTTGCTGTGCTGAACTCAACCCCAATGGATTGGTTATACCGTTCAATGTTCCCATCATGGGGTGATCCGTGGAATTCTGGACGCGTCCAGTTTAGAGGCAACCTGATGAATCAGGTTCCCATCCCCTCAGTAAGTTCAGCCGACAAGTCGCGTCTGACTAAGCTTGCCGAACGCGCGGCCGACCAGGCGAAGGCAGGGGACGCGGAAGGCCTGCGGAAGACGGAGCGTGAGATTGACGAAATTGTCTATCGGCTTTTCGACCTGACGCCGGACGAGATCTCGCATATCGAAAATTCACTGGTAAATACCCGCCGTGAAGACAACGACAACGATGAGATGGAAAATGCTGAAAGATAGAGAAGGTCTCTACAACAGGATCACCCGATGGGTAATCATGGATGGCGTAAGGAGAAGGGGGCAGTAAAATGGCCGTTCTACATCACCTGAAAATCAAGAACTTCCGCGGCATTAAGTCACTTGATTGGCATGTCAACAACTGCGTCGTCTGTCTTGTTGGCCCGGGTGATTCAGCCAAAACAACGATTCTGAACGCCATCGAAATGGTGCTCCTGCCTCGATGGAACATCCCTTTTACAGACTTGGATTTTTACCAATCTAAAACCGAAGAGGAAATTGTGATCGAGGCCACTGTCGGCGAACTGCCAGACGCGTTGACGAAGCAGGATAAGTACGGGTTCTATCTGCGTGGGTATTCGGTCCTTGAGCGAGTGATCCACGATGACCCGGCCAATGAAGATGAGCAAGTGCTGACAATTCGCTTGATCGTTGACAGTGGCCTTGAGCCGCAATGGGCCGTGGTGAAAGACAGCAATCCAGACCCAAAAACTATCTCGTGGCGCGACAGGGAGATCTTCGGCGTCGCCTTGCTTGGCGACGATGTTGACCGCAACCTGACTTGGAGTCGCGGCTCGGCACTCGCAAAACTAACGAATTCGGAGTCTTCCGCCCAAGTCATCACAATCGCCAATCGAAAAGCGCGCGAGGCAGTAGGCGAAATGGAACTCGAACAATGGCAACAGGTCGCAGATAAAGCCAAGGCAATGGCGAGAGAATATGGCGTACCTGTCAATGACCTAAAACCGGGGTTGGATGTGCGGGCAATACGCTTCGGTCAGGGTGTCTTATCTCTCTATGACGGTCCAGTCTCACTGCAATGCTTTGGACTCGGTTCAAAACGACTTGCGGCGTTGGCTTTGCAGGAGGCTGGAATAGGGAAATCCTCAATTGTTCTGGTCGATGAGATCGAGCACGGTCTTGAGCCCCACCGTATTCGCAGACTCGTCAAGATGTTGTGTGATGACCGAAATGATGGCCAGGTCATTATGACCAGCCATTCCCCCACGCCAGTCGTTGCCTTGTCTGTTGATAATCTCCGCTTCACGCGCTATTCAAACGGCCAGCTCGATGTACTGGCTTGTGATGCGAACGGGCAAAATGCACTCCAACCGGTGATCCGTTTATGCCCGCTGGCGATATTCGCTCGGATGGTAATTGTGTGCGAGGGCAAAACGGAAGAAGCCCTCTGTGACATACTGAACTCGGTATGGGCAGTGTCTCATGGAGGAACGGGTTTTGAGATTCGCGGCATTGTGGCCGTCACTGGCGGTGGCAGCTTTGCACCGGCGGCAGCGAGGCAACTCGCTAAATTGGGTTACAAGACGATGCTGTTCGGTGATTCTGACAGGGCGATCAATCCGACCGAACAGGAGCTTCGGGCGGCCGGGGCCAAAGTGATGCTGTGGGACGGGCACATGGCCACCGAGCAAAGGATTGCCACAGATGTCCCGCTCTCAACGCTCCAGGCGCTCGTGAGTATGGGGTGCGAAATTAAGGGCGAACAGAGCTGTATTGATTCCTGCAAAACAGAACTCGGCAAGCTGGGGGCCAATGGTAGCTCCGTGACCAACACCAATATTGGTGAATGGCAGGCAAACGGCATAGATGAACCCAGGCTCCGGGCGGCGATAGGGCACGCGGCGAAAACCTCGGAGTGGTTTAAGAACCTAAACGATGGCCGGAGACTGGCAGAAATAGTTGTTGCAGTTTTGCCTCAGATAGCGGCCACCCCGCTGGGCTTGACACTCCAGGCCTTGGAGGCATGGGTCTATGCCGAATGACACGGCGAAGAACTTTGCGAGATGTGACCGAGGGCTTGTTGTTGCCCCGGCAGGATGCGGCAAGACGCACCTCATTGCGGAATCCGTAGGACACGCGACAGGCAGACAGTTGGTCCTTACTCACACCCACGCAGGCGTTGACGCACTTCGAACCAAACTGACCGCTCTCGGTATTTCTTCCGCAAAGTATCGCGTAACCACCATTGACAGTCTCGCACTGTGCTTTGCGAACGCTTTTCCACGTCTCGCCGACTGGTGCTGCCCTTACCCGAATGACAACGAAGAATGGAGCGCGCTACGGCTTGCAGCTTGCCGTCTGTTCACCTGTCGTGCTCCACGTCGCGTTCTCCAAGTCTCCTACGACGGAGTGTTCGTCGACGAGTACCAGGACTGCTGCGGCACTCAGCACGCATTGATTAGCACGGTTGCGCAGGTGCTTCCATGCAGGATTGTGGGCGACCCATTGCAGGCGATCTACAGAAAGCTACACGCAGATGACATCGCAAGATGGAATAAGGTCGAGGCCACATTCCCGGTTGTCAATGTGTTAACCGAACCACATCGTTGGCGAACGCGCAACTCGAAGCTTGGCGAGTGGCTTACCGACATACGCGCGCGGTTAGAACACGGAAATGAGATCGACTTCACCAATGCGTATGGAATCGTGAAGTGGATTCCCTCGGCGAATGACCAAAATCAAATTGCTGCCTGTTACAAGGCCTTCGAGAAAGAAGGCGTTGTTGCCATTTGCGATTGGCCAAGGCGTTGCGCGGCCATTGCATCAAAGACGAAGAATCATTTCACCGTTTTGGAAAGTGTAGAATGCCCCGACCTCTTGCTGGCAGCCAAGAAAATTGAGATCAGCGCGGGTGTGAGACGGCTTGCATGCGTTGTTGCCTTTGCTCAAGCGTGCTTCACGGGGATGACCTTTTTGGAAGACATGCTGAAGCGGCTCCAAGAAGCCAGGCCATATCGTCCCCTGTCGCCTGACAAGCGGAGGATGTGGGAGTCAATGCAAGCAGTTGTGGATTCAGAACAGCTGACCGCAGTCGAGGTAATGATGTCGGCCATCGAAGGCTTTGCTGACAAGCACTTCTACAGGCGGCGCGAGCTCTGGCGGGACATGAAGAGGGCGCTCCAAGGGCATGATCCTGGTTCAGGCAAAAGTCTACGAGAAACTGCCTGGGCAGTTCGCGACCACGCTCGAAGGAACGGCCGCCGTGTTGTAACAAAGAGGACTGTGGCCACGCCACTATTGATCAAAGGGCTTGAATTTAACCATGCGTTACTCTTGGACGCGGCTCAGATGAAAACGCCGGAGGAGTTATACGTCGCTCTTACACGGGGTGCGACATCGCTCACCGTTCTCTCTAATGAGCGAACAGTAAAACACGTTATTCCAGCGTGGATTCAGGAGAAGTCCCAGACATGAAGATAACGGCAACATCGGGAACATTCACTGTCAACGAACTCGAAAATGCCGTGGATTCTCTCGAAACCGGATGCGCGTTTCTTACACGCACAGACGCCCTCGAATGGAAATGGATAGCGTTTGCCATCCACCACTCGCTATACTCTTTCTGCGTGACATGCTTGTGCGGATGCAATCCAAGTCGTGTCCTGTCCTACCGCAAACGGAAGGACGACGATGGCAACTTGTGCCAGATTGGAAATAGTCCGTGGATGAGATCACGGCGAGTGACAATAGGCGACGGTCCGGCATACAGGATCAAATGGGAACCCGCCGCAGAGATCATTCCAGATGAAGATCCAAAACCAATAGACCCTATTGCACTACTCCGCCAGCAGGAGGAACTACCACTGATTGGTTTCTGGACGGCATTGGCACGGGTTCAGGACTCTGTGCTCTGGATGGCGCGTCTTTCCATCAGCAACGCTTTGGTTCTGTCGGATGAGGAGATGCTTCAACTGGTGTGGCTCAATAAACAAGTACGAAATGACCTGATGCACTTCAAGCCTAAATCGTACACCATATTCATTGATGGAGTCAGAACCGCAACGCTCACGGCTCTCAAGGCAATCGAGTTTCTTGCTGTTCATTCACACACATTTATCTGGCCTTTGGAGGGGAATCACAACGACAGAATTCATCGCGCAATAAAGCAATTCCGTGAACAGATGAATGGCGAATAATGGGACACCGTGTCCGGCCGATCCGCGGCGGGCCAACCCCTGTTTGTGGCTCGCAAAGGCAACCGTTTCGATGGTATATTATTCGCGTCGGGTGAATGTTATTGGAGATTGAGACAATGCGTGTTGACGTCAAACCGGAGTTATTGCGTTGGGCGTGCGAACGCGCCGGCTTTGCCACCGATGAAATGGCCGAACGCATTCCAGCACTGCCCGGCAATACCCGCAGGCATGGCGCGGACCGCGCGGCGGAATGACGACTTCAGGGTTCGAAGGTCGTCGGTTCAACGCCCTTTTCCATCTGGATGGCATCCATCCACACGACGCCTTCGCTGGGCACCCATAAGTACCACGTGGTGTACTCGTCCAGCCCCGGAGACAGCATGCCGCTAATGCTATAGCGTTTCCAGTCCTTTGTGAGCGTGACAATCTTGCTCTTCCAGATATTCCACACCTGCCCTATGCCCACCTGCACCCCGTCCCGATCGGCGCGCAGGTATGCCGACAAAACATAGTCACACGGCTGCGTCGGCTGCGGCGCCAGATAAAAACGGATGCTTGGGTAAGATCTTGGCCCAGGCTTCACGCTGGCCATCTGCAGGCAATATTTACCGTGATAAGGTTGGTTCGTCACCAGGGCCACGGTTGCATCCGGCTGGCCGATGCGCCGGGTGAGGCCGTAAAAAATATAGTAATCCGGCCAGCCCGGATAGGTGGCCTCCTCAAAGCTGGGGTTGGCCGCCAGATTCTTTTTGTCCGGCCGGCCCGTGCGCGGATAAGCCGGCGCCTCGGTGCGCGCCTGGGATGGGTCGGCTTTCAGCGTCAGCCTGATGGCAGCCGGTTGCTCAATACCGGCCGCGGGCGCCGGATAATAATAAGCTCGCACTGCAAACGGTTCCAAGCGATCCTCAAACCGCGATTGGCTGACCGGATAAGTCTGGTCGCTGAACAAACGTTTGACCCTTTGGTCGTCCCGCAGGCCATCCACCGCAATGGATACCGCGACAGGATAGGGCTTGCCGTTGGCCGCCAGCAGCAGGCGCTCCGCCGCCGACTTCCGAAAGACCGCCGCCTGGACATCGGGAAACATATGCCGCTCCGGATCCACAACGCCCGGATTATAGACGACGGTTTGCGGCACGGCATCGTCCACGACCATCGGACCCAGCTCCCGCAACTGGGCCGTCACATTGGTGAACGTGTCGTAAATGAGCTGGTGCATGAAGTGGTCATTGTAATAAATAATCCCCTTGGCCCCGTGAATCAACGCCAGATAAGTCTGGCAGATTTGCTCGTCCGGCAGGAGGCACCGTTTGTGCGACGCGCTCCAGATGCCTGACATGGGCATAATAAAATTTGGCTTATGCTCAGCCGCAGCGCGTTGGTCGGTCTGGCAGGTGATTTGAGACACGTAATTTGGCGTGCCCCGGTGGATGGGACCGGCCGGAACCCAATAGGGATCGGTACCCAACACATCGGCAAAGGCCGTCCATTCATCGCCTTCCGGGATAACCGAGGAGTACAGCGCAAACACGGGATGATAACCATCCTCGGTATGCGCCAGATTGTAAAGGTCCAGTGCCCGCGCCCATTGGGGCTTGAAGGGCATTTTTTCCCCCGGCTCGTCCACGTTGGTGTAACCCAGCAGGCGCGGGCTGCTTTTCAGGCGCCGCACGGCTTCGGCGACGACCGCCAGCTTGTTGGAATAGGCCGCCATGAACTGCCGCACGCGCTCCGGCTCCGGTAATTTCGAATCCGGCTTGACATCCTCTGCCGGCTTAAATTGGAAACCGGTGTAATTGTCGAGGCCGTCAATATAATAGAGCTGATAGCGTTCGCACAAATTCAGGAGCCGCCGGGTCAGGTCCGGCGTCATGCGATAGGTCAGCAGGTACAACGTGTTAAACCCGTCCGCCGCCAATTCGCGCACATGCTCTTCCAGCTTTTCTTCGTTTGCCGGCGAAAAGCTCATCACGATGCCGATGGGAAAAAACGGCTTACCGTCCTTGAGCAACAGCCTCCGGAACCGGTCGGTTTTCCATTCCAGGCCGGGCTGCGGCGGCCGTTTGGTCAATACCACGGACCGGGAGGCGATAACGCGGTTCGACGCCTGACACAAATCCACTTTCAGCGTGTGCGTGCCGGGCGGCAAACCCTGAAGCTTTACGCCAAGCTTATTCGTCAAACCTAGAGCAGGTATTTCCCCCAGCCGCGCTCCCCCGGCATCTTGCGCCACCAGGCGCAATTTCGCCAGTTCAGACTCCGGCAGGCTCAAAGTCACAATCGCATAAGCGTTGGTTTCATCCGTGTAGTAAGATCTGTCCATCCATGCGTTCATCAGATCCAGCGATCGCATATCGTCCGCAATGAGCCATACCGACTGAAACTCCTCGCCGGTGGCGGCATCCAGGATGTACACCCTGGCCGAACGGGCCATCAGGCTGTCCACGGGAACGGCCACGGCCACTGCCTGTTCGGACGCCGGCCCAATCTCTATATCCACGTCATTCGTGTTGGGTGAGCTTCCCTGCGGGCAATCCACAACGCGGACACGCAACTTGCCTGCCCGGTTGAAATAATTCAACAAGGTGCCGTTTAACGTATACGCGTAACGGCCCTGTGCCACTGCATAGCGCCCGACCGTCCAGGCACGCGCCTGCGCAAAAAACGGCGCGGTCATAACCGGCGGGAGCAGACCGCGCGCATCGCCGAAACGATCCGGTTCATGAAAACTTATGCTGACCGGCGCCCAGCTGAAAAGGTTCTTTTCCTCGCGCACCCGCACGTTGGAAGGATCAATGACCGGAAGAACCTGGTTCAGACACAGGTTGATCCGGCACTCGTTTAAATTCCCGTAGCCGGCCAGAAATGACAAGGGAATGGCCAGTTCGGCCGTCCAGCCCGTCGGAGTCAGGCGTGTCCCGGACCGCCACGGTATGCCGCGCACACTTTCTCCGGGCACCTGTTTGGCCACCATCTTTTCAGCGCCGACATTGATCGCATTGAGCATAAAATGAAAATACAGCGCTCCGCCGGCGCCGGGGTCCAGGAAGAGCTCGATGGAATCGTCGGCGCAGACATTCCCGTTGTGCCGCATGCAGCGCGGCTTGATTTCGGCCGGCATGGGATGCGGCACATCCACGGCCACGTATAGCCAGGCGGCGTCGCGCGCCAGCCAGGCGCGCACAGGCTGATGCCGGTCCGGCGCTTTGAATCCCGTCAGGTTGGTTATGATTGGCGGCGTCTGCCAGCAGGCATCCGTCAATACGCCGTCCACGATGGGCGGCTTGGCGCAGGCCGCCACCTGCAGCGCCGGCCGGTCCGTTCCCGCCCACGCCGGATGAAACGCGCTCACCATAACCGCCGCCAGCATCCCAAGCCACGGTCTAATTCTTGCGTTCAACACGTCAATAATCATGGCGACTAATCCTTTCTTGTTTTTCTGCGCATCGGCACGCGAACTTCAGCGCCGATGGCGGTCGGTTTATAGCCGGCGATGACCGCATCCTCGAACCCGTCCGCCTTCACGCAAATTTTATAGCTGTAAAATGTTTCCGACGGTTTCCCCGATTGATCAACGGCCTTGCGCGCGGATTGTGTGAGAATGATTGGCCCGGCCTTATTCTCCCAACCCGGCGTCCGTCCTTGCGCGTCAACCGGCTGGCGGCCGTGCTGGACCTGGCCGGCTTGGCCCTGTTCATTCAGCACGTTCACCACGGCGTTGGTGACCGGCCGGTCCTGCTCGTCCCGCGCGCAAACGCGGATATGTTTCTGTTCGATAACGCCCGGATAATTCCATTGCCCGGTTTTGGGGTTGAGCCAGGCCTTGTATACATTGCCGGTGGAAGGCGCGCCCATCCGGCAATCAATGCAGAGCAATCCCTGCGCCGAATGGGTCAATTCCCAGTTGCGCTGATTGTCTTTAAAGACGCATTGGATCAGCACGAGATTTAAATTGCCATAGTCACCGATCGCCGTCTGCAGCTTGCGAAACACGCAATTCCGGATCACCGTGCCCGGCCCGGCGTCCGTCAGGGCTGTGCCGCCATTCTCGAACACGGTGTTTTCGCATTCGAAGCGGACGGTCAGCGTTGCCACCGGTTTGAACGCCTGGGCCCCGTACGTCATGACCCCGGTCATCCAGGATAAATGCGCGTCCCGGAGAATAATGCTATCGCCTTTCATCACCACCAATTGATTTGGCCCAGCCCCCGCGATGGCATGCGCCCAGTCTGATGTCGCCGCTGTTATCGTCCCATGATAGACATGCAGTTGGCCGCCGAATCCTTTCGCGCCGACGCTCAATGTTCGAGGATTTTCAGGTGCGCTGGCGATTTTCAGCGCCGGCCGCACATCGGGGCGGTCGGTCAAACCGATCTGTAACCGATTCAACGCGTGCTTGGCCGTGTACCAGCGGCCGGGGTTCCGGCCTTCCACGTAATAGGGCGAGACAATCACATCGCCTTTGACCACCATGGTTTCATGCGGCTGGCTGGTTTGCCCAAGTTGAAAACAGGTTTCGGAACCGTCGTTGTCTCCGATACAGACTGTTGCATCCACCGTATATGTGTCGGACCCAGCCTGATAGGTGACGCACGTCCAGCCGTGGGATTGGGCCGCTGCATATAAAAGCGACGGGGTGCACGGATAGGCCTCGGGATAATCAACGATTCGCACTGTGCGCTGAGCGCCGTCAAAAACAATGCCGGCGCCGCTTGCCATAACCGTCAGCAATAACGCCGCCACGCCGCACGCGCGGCGCTTGATACCGCCTGCGCCGCTTCCTTTCCTTGCCTTTTCATTCATGCTCCCACCCCGCTTCCGCTAATCCGGCAACTCGATTTCATACCGATACTGATTATGGTCGTAGCCCAACCGGAGCGGACAGGACTCCGCCATGCTCATTTTCATGTAGACGATAAGATTACCGGTCCGGCGCTCCTCAAAGCGCGCCCAGTTCGAAAACCTGACCAAGTGGTGGTGTTCGGCATGGCGCTTTTCCACAACCGTCACGGTGGAACGCTTGAGGCATAAACGCGCAGTGTCCAATTCCGCGATGTAAAGCTCCGTCCGGGGATCGCATCCGTCATCCAGGGGATGGTCCGCCATATTCAACAACACATAGACGCGTCCGTTTTTCCGGGAGCGGATGACATCCGGAAAACTCGCCGGTGAATAGACATAACTGCCCGCATCGTCCATAAGCGGGGCGGGCGCGCTCCAGTTTTTGCCGCCATCCTCCGACGTTGCAATAAATTTGACGGAGGGGAATCCCGGCTGGTTCTGCGCCGGACGGCGCTGTCCATTCTGGCGCATAATAACAAACAGGCGGCCATCCGGGAATTGACAGACCGCCGGCTCGCACAGGCCGCCGGAACCGAAAGCGGGATCGAGTTCGATCAGTGTGCCCGGTCCCCAGTCAACGCCCATCGCGTCTTTCCGCCACCGGCCGATTCGAAACCCGCACCGCAGCCGCTTGTCCGGCCCTCTTTCATAGTAGGGCCAACCCAACCCTCCGTCCTTTAACGCCATCATGTGGCCATAATAGCTGCCCCGATCCACCACCTCGTGCGGCGTCCATGTCTTGCCGCCATCCGCCGAATATTCCATCCGGATTTCATGCTGAGGACGGCCATATGCTCCGTCCAGATCCGCGCGCTCCGACGGCTGTTGCAGCCAGCTCCGGATCAGCCGATTGTTCGATTCATCGAGAAAATACTGTCCTGTACGCCCAGCCAGGGGATGTCCATCCGGCGCCGCGCGCCAAGCCTGGCCGCCGTCGTCGCTGAGCGCCACCTTCTTTTTAAGGCAGTCCGGCGGCCCCTCAACCAGGTCGTCAACAAACAACGTCACCAGCCGGTCCTCCCGGATATCCAGATAACAAGGAGCGCCTATCATCAGGCTGCAGGTCCGATCCGTGTTGCCGGGCAAAGCGAAGGTTTTACGAACCACGATGCCGGCGGCGGGATTGCGCCGGATGGTGCAGTTCCGGGCGCGTTCAAAAGCCCCCGGTTCGGCCGCATGCTTGACAACCATTCCTTTTGTCTGGATAAAAACCGGGCGGTCAAACAACGGCTTCCAGCACTTGCGCCGGGCCGTGATTTCCACCAAAGCTTTTGCCGTCTGCACCCGCTTCGGAAAATGAACGCGTAATTCCCGCCCATCCGCCGATACGGCAAATGCGCCCGCTGTCGCCCGCAGCGCCGCCATGTTTTCCACCTGCTGGAGCGGGCAATCGTTCACGAACATTTCCCCGCGCGTGGCCGGCCAGGTTGTGCCTTCGCACGGCCGAACCGGTTGATTGCTTTCCAGGTCGAGACCCAGGGCAAACGGATTATACGCTCCCGCCTGCCACAGGCTTTCCGGCAAAGGCGTGGCATGTACGCCCTCTTCCGCTTGCCGCCAGGGCCCCTTCAACACAGCGGAGCCTTTCAGGCACACGGGGCCGTTCCCCGCGGCCTGATAAGTAATTATGCTGGTGGGCACATAAGGATGTCCATGCCGCGGCAAGGGAACTTCCTCGCGGTACGTGCCGCGGCCGATGATAACGGTGTCGCCCATATCGGCCAGCGATGCCGCCTTGGAGATGGTCCGGAACGGTCGCGCGCGCGTGCCGGGGTTCTCGTCGGATGCCGCGCGATGGCACTGCGCCACATACCAGGTCCGGCCCATGCTCAGCGGCGCATTCGGCCAATCATGCATTGTTCGCATTGTCATGTTCTTTCCCTTGTTGAAGGTTAATGCCGGCAGATTACGGAGCCCTTGACGCGCCCATCATCGATTTAACCGTATTGACATAGTTGGTAAATTTACCCATCGGCCACCCGGTAAAACGTTCATCCTTAATCCCGTAGTAAGCATCCCGCTCCTTGAGCAGATCGGAAAAATCGGAAGCGCTTTGCTTAAACGCGGCCAAGTCGGTTTTCAAGATTTGAGCATCCGCCTCGTGTTTTACGATGTCTTTGATTATCGTGCCATACAGGACCTTATCCAGCCGGATTTTCGCCGCGATCAGTTTACTTTCAAGGATCCAGCCCGGATCTCCGATTTCTTCGGCCAGCTTCATCCCCTGGGCGCATTTGGCCAGCAGTCCGCTATACTCGGCGTCGGATGGAATCCGGCGCTGGCCGGCCTTGGCCCGATTCAAGGCGTCGAGTTCGGTTGCGAAATTCAGCGCGAAGTAGCCCGGCATGATGCCCGCCCATTCCCCGAATTTTTCCGGATGCCGATAGCCGGATCGCGCGGCAAAAGCCACCGCGAATTCCTTTTCCGTGCGGCCGGTATTGTTCCAGCTCCATTCGGCCAGCGCATCCATCTGGACATCGTCGAACACCCGCTGGCACTGGCCCAGTTCCTTCAAATAGATGTTCAGTGGAATGACCTCCCAGGCGTAACCGCCAATCCAGCCGTGCTTGACCAAGCTCTTGAAGAAATGCTGGTATGAGTCGAGTGAATACCGCATGGCAAAATAGTTCAAACTGGACCGGTACGATGCAAGCGTGTAGCCCTTGGCGGGCAATTCATTGAATTCCGGGTTCGGGTCGATCATCAGCCCGTCTTTATCCCTTGCGGTTGAACCGCAGGCCCGTTCGATGATGACGTTCTTGGGTATCTGCTTGATGAATTTTTCGCAGGTATCGGCCGGAAGCAGCCCTTGCTTGAAATAGGCGTCGTTGATGCTGGTAAAGACTCTCAGCCGTAAATCGGGATATGTTTTCTTGGCTTCGCGCCAGGCGGCCACGATGACTTTCGCCTCCTCCTCGATCTGATTTTTATCTTTGCATGCCGGGCACAAACAGTGTCCATAGTATTCGGTCGTCCAAACCCCCATTTCGTCAACACCCTGGGATGCGATGGATTTCATCCACCCGGTCAGGATTTGTTGCAGGATCGGGTTGGAGGTGCAGGGCGATGTTCCGCCCCGGCCTTGTTTTTGGCCTTCCTCCTTGAAAATCAGTTCCGGATAGGCCGCGCGGATATGCTCCCGGTCGGTCATCCAGTCCAGGTGGGTGATGTGCGGTTTATAGTTCAGCGCATGCCGGCGGGCATAATGCCAGAGATCCATATTGAGCTTGATTTCACATATCGGGCCGTTGCTGCCGCGCGTCAATCCCAGGCGTCCGTAGTCCAGGCCATAATTCAAATAATTCAGTTTCCGCTCCGCCATCCAGCGGATGGCGGCGGCGCTGGTCCAGCCACCCCAGATGCCGCGCTCTTTAATGTCCGGCCAGTCTTTGATGGTTACAAGCGGTATTGTTGCATTCGTCGAATCAAGCCGCGGCGCCAGCAGTTGGCGCAACGTGGCCAGGCCGTAATACACGCCGGGACCGCGCAGCGCGGCGACCGCCAGTGTGTCAGTAGCCAACGGGACGATCAAGTAGGCCTGCTCGTTGTTGG